>Ga0308166_1002221_pt1 | contig 18379 bp, 16 predicted proteins | sample PhyCR2_2_FD_202137 | JGI IMG/M metagenome (GOLD analysis project Ga0308166, IMG submission 202137) | Phyllosphere microbial communities from UC Gill Tract Community Farm, Albany, California, United States - DLSLCC.R2 | ecosystem: Host-associated > Plants > Phyllosphere > Unclassified | place... | reverse complement strand
CCGGCAGCGGCAGGACGACGCGGGCTTGCAGGTCGATCAGGCGTTGCTGTAACTCCTTGATCGTCGGGATATTGCGGCCGAGGATCGCGCTGTACGCGTGGCCGGCGTTCACTTCGCCGTCGACCCAGTCGAGGTTCGTCTCGTTGCCCGGGAAGACCTTGATGAAGTGGGCGCGCGGCATGCCGCAGCGGTTCACGGCCACGTCCAGGATCTGCTTCTCGATGTGGCGCACTTCGTCGACCTGGCCGCGCAGGGTGTCGCACAGCTTTTCGACGACCTTGGCCGTGAAGCGGATGCCGAGCAGTTCGTTCGAGATCGCTTCCTGGGCCTTGATGTAGCCGTCGGAGTTATAGCCCTGCTTCTCGTAGGCCTTGCGCATCTTGTCGAACTGCTGTTCGATTTCGCGGAATTTGTCGAGGGCCGAGTTCTTCAGCTGCTCGAGCTGTTCGGCGGAATAGCCGGCCGCGCCGGAACCCGCGTTCGCCTCTTCTTCCTCTTCCTCTTCTTCCTCTTCCTCGTCTTCGTCCTCATCGTCGTCGGATTCGGTCGACGCCGGGGCGACGGCCGCCGGGGACGTCGCTTCGTCCCCTTCCGGATCAACCATGCCGTCGACGATTTCGTCGATCTTGATCTCGTCCTGCTCGATACGGCGGGCGGCGTCGATGATCTCGGCGATCGTCACCGGGCAGGCGGAGATTGCCTGGATCATGTCGCGCAGGCCGTCTTCGATGCGCTTGGCGATCTCGATCTCGCCTTCGCGGGTCAGCAGTTCGACCGAGCCCATCTCGCGCATGTACATGCGCACGGGGTCCGTCGTGCGGCCGAAATCGGAATCGACGGTCGACAGCGCCGCTTCGGCGGCAGCCTCGGCTTCGTCGTCGCTGGTGACGGTGGCGACGTTATCGGACAGCAGCAGCGTTTCGGCATCGGGCGCGTGCTCGTAGACGGCAATGCCCATGTCGTTGAACGTGCCGATGATGCCTTCGATCGCTTCCGGATCGACGATGTTGTCCGGCAGATGGTCGTTGATCTCGGAATACGTGAGGAAGCCGCGCTCCTTGCCCGACTTGATCAGGGCCTTGAGCTTCTGGCGGCGAATTTCCAGTTCCTCTTCGCTCGCTTCCGTGTCCGACGAGAACGCATCTTTCAGCAGCGCCTTTTCCTTGGCCTTGCGGTCCTTGGCCTTGGCCTTGTCGACCGCTTTCAGCTCGGCGCGCTCGACCGCGTTCAGGGCGGCGACTTCATCGTTTTCGGGCGTGAATTCCTTGGGCTTGCGACCACGGCGGCCTGGCACCTTGACGGCCGGCAGCACGTAGCCCGACGTATCGATTGCGGCGAGGGCTTCCGCATCGGTCGTCTGGTTGACTGGGGCGACACCCGCAACGCGAGCTTCCGCCTTGTCTTGCGAATTGTCCACTTTAGCGGACATTCTGGTGGATTTGGTAGCCACTTTGGTTTCGGGTTTCTTGGTTGGCACAGGCGCTTTCGAAGTCACAACGACCACTTTACGATGGTTAAAGATAAAGTTTTGTTACCTTACATCACGCTGCAGGCACATACTGTTTGCCCCACTAACTGAAACACCTCGCCCGAATTGTCACGAAAAATCGTTTCAATGCTTGCAATAGTTAGCGTTTTATTATAGCACGCGCCCTTGTTCTTTCCAGTCAAGAACGGCGCCTCGGCAACCCTCCCCGATCAGGCGAATTTCGCAGGGGTGTCGTTCGCTGCCTCCCGGGCCAAGAGGTCCTGCTGAGCTGTGATTTCGCGATAGCGGGCACTCACCTGATCTGGGGTCAATCCGGAAGAAAACAACTGGTTCAACTCCTGTTTCAGCACGTCCATCTTGACTTGCCTCACTGCACTTGTCAGCCACACGCGGTCCCCGTCGATATCCGATTCGGGCTCGACCGCGATCGATGCGATCAGGTTGTCGTACTCCGAACTCGCTTCCTTCAATTGCTCGGACAACGCGGCGAACGTACCGTTCGGTCCCAGCGCCTGCGCCATCGCCACGAGCTGGCGCAGGCGTTCGGCCTGCTCGGCGCCGAAGTGGTCGAAGGCGCGCAAGGCCGAGTCGTCCAGGCCCAGGGCCAGCGCCGGATGCGAAACCAGGATGCGCGACATCTGCAATTCCAGGCCGACCGGTTCCGGACGCCCCTGGCGCGGCGGCGCTTTCCTGGCCACCGCAACCGGCTTGGACAATTCGAACAACGTTTCGATCTCCGCCGGCGTTGACTCCGTCAGGTTCGCCAGGCCGCGCACGATCTGCAGGCGCAGGGCCGACGGCGTCATCGCCTGCAGCAGCGGTTTCGCATCGAACTGGACGCGCGCCCGGCCTTCCGGCGTGTCGAGGTCGTGCTCCGTCGTGACCTCGCGCAACAGGAATTGCGACAGAGGCATCGCCTCGTTGATTTCCTGGGCGAAAGCGTCCGCGCCGAACTCGCGCACATAGCTGTCTGGATCATGTTCTTGCGGCAAGAACAGGAACCTGATCGTCTTGTTGTCCGTCACTTGCGGCAGACACGCTTCCAGCGCGCGGCGGGCGGCGCGGCGGCCAGCCTTGTCGCCGTCGAAGCTGAAGATGACGTTGTCCGTCTGGCGCAGCAGCTTTTGCACGTGGGTACTGGTACACGCCGTGCCGAGCGTCGCGACGGCTTGCGGGAAGCCGAGCTGGGCCAGCGCGACGACGTCCATATAACCTTCCGTCACCAGCACGTAGCCGGCGTCGCGGATCGCCTGGCGCGCCTCGAACAGGCCGTACAGTTCGTGCCCCTTCTGGAACAGCGGGGTTTCCGGCGAGTTCAGGTATTTGGGTTCGCCACCGTCCATCACGCGGCCGCCGAAGCCGATCACCTGCCCTTTCGTGTTTCGGATCGGGAACATGATCCGCTCACGAAAACGGTCGTACCGCTTCTTGTTGTTGCCATCTTCGTCCACCTTGTCGATGACGAGGCCGGATTCGACGAGCGCCAGCGCATCGTAGTCGCGGAAGACAGAACGCAGATTGTCCCAGCCGCCCGGTGCATAGCCGAGGCCGAAGCGGGCCGCCACTTCGCCCGTCAGGCCGCGGCCTTTCAGATAGGCGATGGCGTTCGGCGCCGTGCGCAGCTGGGCACGGTAGAAGTCGCAGGCCTGGTTCAGCGCGTCCGTCAGCGCCAGGGTCTGCGCCTGCTGGGCGGCGCGCTGGGCCGGCGGGATCTTGTCGTCCTCCTGGGGCACGATCATGCCCACACTTTGCGCCAGGTCCTTGACGGCGTCGACGAAACCCATGCCCGAGTATTCGATCATGAAGCCGATGGCGGTGCCGTGGGCGCCGCAGCCGAAGCAGTGATAGAACTGCTTGGTCGGGCTAACGGTGAAGCTGGGGGATTTTTCGTTGTGAAACGGACAGAGCCCCATGTAATTGGCGCCGCCCTTTTTCAGCTGCACGTAACGCCCCACCACGTCGACGATGTCAACGCGGTTGAGCAGATCGGTAATGAATGATTGCGGAATCACTTGATCTAACTAACAGTATTTGTCTCAGGTCAGACTATACCGCAGGGCTCGTTACAAGTTGATTTGCAACAATGCAACATGGCGTTGCCGCTCCGGTGCATCAAAAACAGACACGGCCGTGGCGGCGATGCCGCAGCCGTGCCACCAGGCATCAGCCGCCTGCGAGGGCTTTCTTGACCTGTGCCGAAACGGCCGTCATGTCGGCGCGGCCAGCAAGTTTCGGTTTCAGGATGGCCATCACCTTGCCCATGTCCTGCGGACCGGCGGCGCCCGATGCGGCGACGGCAGCGGCCACTTCGACGGCGACTTCCTCATCCGACAGGCCGGCCGGCATGTAGGCCGACAGCACGGCCAGTTCCGACTTTTCCTTGTCCGCCAGATCCTGACGGCCACCATTCTCGAACTGGGTAATCGAATCCTTGCGCTGCTTGATCATCTTTTCGACGACGGCCACCACCTGCGCATCATTCAGCTCGATGCGTTCGTCCACTTCCTTGCGCTTGATCTCGGCGATCAAGAGACGAACCGTGGTAAGGCGCTCGCTGTCCTTGGCGCGCATGGCGGCTTTCATGTCGTCGGTGATTTGGTCTTTCAAGCTCATGGAAACTCCGTTCGATAGGGGCAAAAGGCAAAACCCGCTGCGGCACAACCGGAGCGGGCTTCGTCGAATTCAGGCTTTGCAACGCCGGGACTGGCAGTGGCCGTCACCGGGGAAAGCGTGAATATAAATCAGTACAGCTTCTTCGGCAGTTGCTGGCTGCGGATGCGCTTGTAGTGACGCTTCACGGCAGCGGCCAGCTTGCGCTTGCGCTCTGCAGTCGGCTTCTCGTAGAACTCGCGTGCGCGCAGTTCGGTCAGCAGACCGGTTTTTTCGATAGTGCGCTTGAAGCGACGCATAGCGACTTCGAACGGCTCGTTTTCTTTAAGGCGGATAGTGGTCATGTAAAAATGAAACCGTTGGATTTAGGGAAGAACGAAATTCTAACAGCTTTTCAAGTTCTGTGCGAAGTTTTTCATCAGTGTGCAAAGTTGCTACACGGCTGCTTTTTTCACTCGATCGTCCTGCCCGCCGCGACGCCGGACGCCCATGCCCACTGGAAGTTGTACCCGCCGAGCCAGCCCGTCACGTCGACCGTCTCGCCGATGAAATACAGGCCCGGGACGTGGTTCGCCATCATCGTCTGCTGCGACAGTTCGCGCGTGTCGACGCCACCCAGGGTCACCTCGGCCTTTTTATAGCCTTCCGAGCCGGTCGGGACGATGGCCCAGCGGTTGATCGCATCGCCCAGCTTGCGCAATTTCGCATCGGCCATGTCGGGCAGGCGCGCATCCGGCATCAAGCCATTGCCGGTCAGCAGGCCTTCCGCCAGGCGCGTGGGCAGCCATTGCGACAAGATATTGCCCAGCTGCTTTTTCACCGACATCTTCATGCCGATCAACTCTTCCGCCACATCCATTTCCGGCAGCAGATCCAGGACGATGGGCGTGCCCGGCTGCCAGTAGCTGGAGATTTGCAGGATGGCCGGGCCGGACAGGCCGCGGTGCGTAAACAATAAGTCTTCGCGGAAGTAGCCGTACTTCGCGTTCTTGCCCTTCTTCGATCCCGTCGTCACGTCCACTTCGAGCGCGATGCCGGCCAGCGGCACGAACGGTTGCCAGCTGGGGCCGTCGAACGTCAGCGGCACGAGGCCGGGGCGCGTCTCGACGATGTTCAAATCGAAGTGCTTCGCGATGCGGTAGCCGAGGTCGGTGGCGCCGATCTTCGGGATCGACAGGCCGCCCGTTGCGACAACGACATTGCTCGCGAGGATGGGCTCACCATCCGTGTCGATGCGGAACCCTTCCGTACTCTTCGTGACGCCGGCCACCTTGCACGGCATGCGCCACTGCACGCCGCCCGCGTCGCATTCGGCCTTCAGCATGGCGATGATCTGTTCGGACGAGTCGTCGCAGAACAGTTGGCCGCGGTGTTTTTCGTGGTACGCGATGCGATGTTTTTTGACGAGCGCGAGGAAATCCTGCGGCGTGTAGCGCGACAGCGCGCTGCGGCAGAAATGCGGATTCTCGGAGAGGAAATTCTGCGGGCCGGCGTTGATGTTGGTGAAGTTGCAGCGCCCGCCGCCGGAGATGCGGATTTTTTCCGCCAGCTTGCCGGCGTGGTCGACCAGCAGGACGCGCTTGCCGCGCTGGGCCGCGGTGGCGGCGCACATCATGCCGGCGGCGCCGGCGCCGATGATCGCCACGTCGTAGTGTTTTGCCATGCCTTACTCGTTTGTCGCGCGCAAAAGGCGTGATTGTACGGGAAGGCGAACGGTTCAGACAGCCGAACGTAACGCTCGAGACACCTGCACGCACTGCGCCACCTGCGCCGCGATCGGCGGCGGCACGGGCTGTTCACCGCGCAGCGCCCGCGCGATCCAGTCAGCGGTCGCCGCGGCGTCGCGGCCTTCCGGTGCCGGCGCCAGCTCGTCGGTCGGGGCATCGCGCTCGACCAGCAGCGTTTTCTGGCCGGCGTGGAACCAGTTGATTTCCTGGGCGCGGTTGGCGTTCGCCACCGTCTCCCCTTCCGTGCCGCGCATGAGGAAGGCGTCGCCGCGCGCGTGCGGGGCGGCCGTTGCGAAATACTCGGTCAGCATCGCCAGGTATTCCGGATGCGTGTACGACACGAGACGCAGCGCCGGGCCTTCGAACGGCTGCAGGATCTTGACGATCGTGTGCGTGGAATTGCGCACGCCGAGGATGCGGCGCAGCGCCAACTGGTGCGCCAGTTCCGGCGCCAATAACTCGATCGGCATGAAGCACGGGCGGCCGGCGGCGAAGGCGTCCAGCATGTCGGCCGTGGAGCCGCTCGGGCCGATGCCCATCTCGGCGAAGATCTCGGCCGTCGTCACGCGGCCCGGATCTTCCTGCACGCCGTGCACGAGCACCGGCACGCCCTCGCGCGCCAGCAGCAGGGCCAGCAACGGCGTCAGGTTGGCCAGCTTGCGCGCGCCGTTGTAGCTGGGGATCAGCACGGGCGCGAAATCGCCGGGCGGCGCGGGCAGCGGCGCGAACGAGCTTTCCGCCGCGTCCATGAAGCCGGCGATTTCTTCCACGGATTCGCCCTTGATGCGCATCGCGAGCAGGATGCCGCCCAGTTCCAGGTCGGACACCCGCCCGTCGAGCATGGCGGCGTAGAGCAGTTTCGCATCCTCGCGCGACATGCTGCGCGCGCCTTTCACGCCGCGGCCGATCTCCTTGATGAAGCGGGCGGCCGGGAAGGGATTTGGGGAGGTGTTGGTCGTGTCCATGATGACAGGATACCATGCAACATTTTTGGGCAGGAGGATGCACGGTGTAAGATTTCAGGCTAGACTCAACGATCCCCTCTGGAATAAATACGATTGCCATGCTGATCACGCCCGATATCGAAAACACCAACGTCACCTCGTTCGCGACCATGCCGACGCCCAGCGAGCTGCATAAAAAGCTGCCGCTGACGGACAAGGCCTTCACCACCGTCATGAAGGGCCGCGAGACCCTGCGCAACATCCTCGACCGCAAGGACAAGCGCCTGTTCGTCGTCGTCGGCCCCTGCTCGATCCACGACCCGGTCGCGGGTCTCGACTATGCGCGCCGCCTGAAGGCGCTGCAGGCCGAGGTGGAAGACACGATGGTGCTCGTGATGCGCGTGTATTTCGAAAAGCCGCGCACCACGACCGGCTGGAAGGGCTATATCAACGATCCCTTCATGGACGACTCGTTCCGCGTGGACGTCGGCATGGAGCGCGCGCGCCAGTTCCTGCTCGACGTGTGCGAACTGGGCCTGCCGACGGCCACCGAGGCGCTCGACCCGATCTCGCCGCAATACCTGGGCGACCTGATCGCCTGGACCGCGATCGGCGCACGTACCACCGAATCGCAGACGCACCGCGAGATGTCGTCGGGTCTGTCGACCCCGGTCGGCTTCAAGAACGGCACCGACGGCGACGTCAGCATCGCCATCAACGCCGTGCTGTCCTCGTCCAGCCCGCACTCCTTCCTGGGCATCAACGGCCAGGGCGGCGTGTCGATCGTGCGCACGCGCGGCAATGCCTACGGTCACGTCGTGCTGCGCGGCGGCGGCGGCCGTCCGAACTACGACTCGGTCTCCGTCGCGATCGCCGCACAGGCCCTGACGAAAGCCGGCCTGCCGGCGAACCTCGTCGTCGACTGCTCGCACGCCAACAGCTACAAGAAGCCGGAACTGCAGCCGCTCGTCATGTCGGACGTGATCCAGCAGATCAGGCACGGCAACCAGTCGCTCGTCGGCGTGATGATCGAATCGAACATCGTCGGCGGCAGCCAGCCGATTCCGAGCGACCTGTCGCAGCTGAAGTACGGCTGCTCCGTCACCGACGGCTGCATCGCCTGGGACGACACCGAGGCCATGCTGCGCAACGCGCACCAGGAATTGCTGCAGCGGCCGTGATGCCCTGGCGGGCCAATGCAGGTACAATGGCAGATTGCGCGCCGCCCCGGCGCGCCGATCTTGTCTACCTCACACTGTTCCCTGCTTGCCCATGATTGTCCTCGGCGTCGAATCCTCCTGCGATGAAACCGGCCTGGCTCTGTACGACACGGAGCGCGGCCTGCTGGCCCACGCACTGCACTCGCAGGTCGCGATGCACGAGGAGTACGGCGGCGTGGTGCCGGAACTGGCGTCGCGCGACCACATCCGGCGCGCGCTGCCGCTGCTGGAACAAGTGCTCGCGCAGGCCGACCTGCCGATGGAGCGCATCGACGCCATCGCCTACACGCAGGGCCCCGGCCTCGCCGGTGCGCTACTGGTCGGATCGTCCGTCGCCTGCAGCCTGGCGCTGGCGCTGGATAAACCCGTGCTGGGCGTGCACCACCTGGAGGGTCACCTGCTGTCGCCGCTGCTCGCGACCGAGCGGCCGGAATTTCCGTTCGTCGCCCTCCTCGTCTCCGGCGGCCACACGCAGCTGATGCGCGTGGATGGCGTCGGCCGCTACACCCTGCTGGGCGAGACGCTGGACGACGCGGCCGGCGAAGCCTTCGACAAATCGGCCAAGCTGCTGGGCCTCGGCTATCCGGGTGGCCCGGCCATTTCGCGCCTGGCGGAATTCGGCGATCCGGAAGCGTATAAACTGCCGCGCCCGATGCTGCACTCGAAAGACTTCAACTTCAGCTTCTCGGGCCTGAAAACGGCCGTGCTGACCGTCGTGAAGAACAATGCAGCGGACATCGCCAACGTCTGCGAGCAGGACAAGGCCAACATCGCGCGCGGCTTCGTCGATGCCATCGTCGACGTGCTGACGGCGAAATGCGTGCTGGCGCTGAAGCACACGGGATTGAAACGCCTCGTGATCGCGGGCGGCGTCGGCGCGAACCGCCAGCTGCGCGCGTCGCTCAACGAGGCCGCCGCGAAGAAGCGCTTCAAGGTCTACTACCCCGAACTCGAATTCTGCACGGACAACGGCGCGATGATCGCGTTCGCGGGCGCGCTGCGCCTGGAACGCAATCCGGACGCGGCGCAGCGCGACTACGCATTCAACGTGCGCCCGCGCTGGCCGCTGGACGAGATCGAGCCGGCGTAAAGCCTCTCAGGCGGCTTCCTTCGCCGGCCTCGCCTGCCGGTGATACAGGAACTCCAGCACCCGCGTCCGATACTCGTTGTAGAGCGCATCGTGCGCCAGTGCGACGCGTTCGCGCGGCCGCGCGAGGCGCACGTCCACGATCTCGCCGATGGTCGCGGCCGGGCCGTTGGTCATCATCACGATGCGGTCGGACAGCAGCACCGCCTCGTCCACGTCGTGCGTGACCATCACGACCGTGGACTGCGTCCGGGCGACGATGCGCAGCAGCTCATCCTGCAGATGGGCGCGGGTCAGCGCGTCGAGGGCGCCGAACGGCTCGTCCATCAGCAACACTTTCGGTTCCATCGACAGCGCGCGGGCGATGCCGACCCGCTGCTTCATGCCGCCCGAGATTTCGCTGGGCCGCTTCTGCGCCGCATGCGTCAGGCCCACCAGCGCGAGCGCATCGGCCGTGCGGGCGCGCAGTTTGTCCTTCCCTTCGCGCGCGCCGAACACGCGCTCGACGGCCAGGTAGACGTTCTCGAAACAGGTCAGCCACGGCAGCAGCGAATGGTTCTGGAACACCACCGCACGCTCCGGCGCCGGTCCGGCGATCTCGCGGCCGGCGCAAATCAGGACGCCCTCGGTGGCACGCGTCAGGCCCGCCAGCAGGTTCAGCAACGTGGACTTGCCGCAGCCGGAGTGGCCGATCAGCGTGATGAACTCGCCCCGCGCCACCTTCAGGTTGACGTCGGTGAGCGCATGGAAACGGCCCTTGCGGGTGTCGAACAGCATCTCGACCTGTTGGACTTCGATGAATTTCGGTTCGCTCATGATCCACTCTCTTCGTAGGTGACGGCGCGGGCCAGTGCAACCAGCGCCTGCTCGAGTACCAGCCCGACCACGCCGATGACGACGATGGCGATGAGGATGTGCGGCACGTTCAGGTTGTTCCACTCATCCCACACCCAGAATCCGATGCCCACGCCGCCCGTCAGCATCTCGGCCGCGACGATGACGAGCCACGCCGTGCCGATCGCGAGGCGCACGCCGGTCAGCATGTACGGCAGCACCGCGGGCAGCAGGATCTTCGTGAAGACCTTCCACTCCGACAGGTTCAGCACCCTCGCCACGTTCATGTAGTCCTGCGGCACGCGCTGCACGCCGACGGCCGTGTTGATGATCATCGGCCAGATCGAGCAGATGAAGATGGCCCAGATGGCGGCGGGATTCGCAGCCTTGAACACGAGCAGGCCGATAGGCAGCCAGGCCAGCGGCGACACGGGGCGCAGCAGGCTGACGATGGGATTGCACATCCCGGCCAGGAAGCGCGAGCGGCCGATCAGGAAGCCGAGCGGGATGCCCGCCGCCGCCGCGAGGCCGAAGCCCAGCGCCACCCGCTCGAGCGACGCGAGGATGTTCCAGCCGATGCCCTGGTCGTTCGGCCCGTTGCTGTAGAACGGGTCGACGAACAGCTGGACGGCCGCCTCCCACGTGACGAGGGGCGACGGGAAGTTGCTGTTGTTCGCGGAGACGAGCTGCCACACCAGCACCAGCATGGCGAGACCCAGCACGGGCGGCAGCACCGCCAGCAACAGCGCGCGGCCGTTCGGGACGCGCAGCAGCAAGCCGCGCGGCAGGCGCACGGACGGTTTGACGCGCGGTTTCGATGTCGAATTCACGACGGTATCCATGATGTCCTCCGATCACACCTTGATCTTGAAAGCGGCGGCATACGCGGCCGGGTTCTTCCCGTCCCACACGATGCCGTCGATGAGCTTCGCGGACCGCATCGGCGACTTCGGCACGTCGGCCTTCGCCATGGCGGCTGCCTCGCGGTACAGCGCGACCTGGTTGACGCTCGAGGCCACGGCCAGGTAGTCCGGATCCGACTTGAGCAGGCCCCAGCGGCGGTGCTGGGTCATGAACCACATGCCGTCCGACAGGTACGGGAAGTTGACCGAGCCGTCGTTGTAGAACTTCATGTAGTTCGGGTCGTCCCACGTCTTGCCCAGGCCGTTCTGGTAGCGGCCCAGGATGCGCTGGTTGATCACGTCCACCGAGGTGTTGACGTAGGATTTGTCGGCGATCGTCTCGGCCATCTTGACCTTGTTGGACATGCTCGCATCGATCCAGCGGCTGGCTTCCAGCACGGCGGCCACCAGGGCGCGCGCCGTGTTCGGGTATTTCTTGACCCATTCGAGCGACGTACCAAGGGTCTTTTCCGGGTGGTCTTTCCAGATGTCCTGGGTGGTTGCGGCCGTGATGCCGACGCCGTCGACGATGGCGCGATGGTTCCACGGTTCGCCCACGCAGAAGCCGTCCATGTTCCCGACGCGCATGTTCGCCACCATCTGCGGCGGCGGCACCGTGATCACCTTCGCGTCCTTCATCGGATTGATGCCGTAGCTGGCCAGCCAGTAATACAGCCACATCGCGTGGGTGCCGGTCGGGAAGGTCTGGGCGAAGCTGTACTCGCGCTTGTCCTTGCTCATCACCTTCGCCAGCGACGGGCCGTCCACGGCTCTGGCGTCGGCCAGCTTCTTCGACAGGGTGATGGCCTGGCCGTTCTGGTTCAGGCTCATCAGCACCGCCATGTCCTTCTTCGGACCGCCGATACCCATCTGCACGCCGTAGATCAGGCCATACAGCACGTGGGCGGCATCCAGTTCGCCGTTGACCAGCTTGTCGCGCACGCTGGCCCACGACGATTCCTTGCTGGGGACAATCCTGATGCCGTACTTCTTGTCGAAGCCCAGCACGGACGCCATCACCACGGAGGCGCAATCGGTCAGGGGAATGAAGCCGACCTTCACTTCGGTCTTCTCGGGCTTGTCGGAGCCGGCGGCGAAGACCCCGCCGGAAACGAGTCCGGTGAGCGAGGCCGTGGCACCGGCGGCCAGCAGGCGGCGGCGGGTCAGATTGGTTGTATCGGTCATGTTGGTCCTTGTAGAAGGCAATCGAAAGAAGAGACAACGCTGCGGCGGCGGAGTGGCCAGCTCCGGCGCCCTCATAGTCAATACAGCAATTGCCATGCCAACAGTCGAAACGGTGCGTCGGCACCGCGGTTGTGCCGACGCACCACGAAAAACGGGCGCGCACACCGATTGCGTGCAGCGCCACGCGCGGGTATGCCAGCCTGCGGCGCATGCGCGTCCGGAACCGTGCGGCGTGCGCCGGCGTGGCGCATGAGCGCCTGTCACATCGTTGTCATCCCATCAAGATAGAGTTGCGCCCCGTTCCCACTACCACGGACCACGATCTTGAAACGCAACCACGCATTGCTCGCGGCCCTTGCTGCCGCCGGCCTCACAGGCTGCGGCGAGCCATCGACGCCCGCCAACGTCATCCCCGAAGGCACGACCGTCACCCTCGCCCTGCTTGAGACCACCGACATCCACTCGAACGTCCTGGGCTACAACTATTACTCGCTCGCCGACGACGCGACCCTGGGCCTCGACCGCACGTCCACGCTGATCCGGCAGGCGCGCGAGGAAAGCCCGAACAACCTGCTGTTCGACGACGGCGACGTCATCCAGGGCACCCTGCTGGCCGACCTGCAGGCCGTCACGGCGCCCGTGAAATGCGGGGAGACGCTGGCCGTGCACAAGGCGATGAACGCGCTGAAGTACGACGCGGGCGGCCTGGGCAACCACGAATTCAACTACGGCCTCCCGTTCCTCAGCCAGGTCACGAACACCGACTTCGGCATCCCGGGCGTGAGCAAGCCAGCCGGTACCTGCGGCGGTCCGAACTTCCCGCTCGTGCTGTCGAACGTGACCGCGGTCGCCACGAACAAGACGATCTACGAGCCGTACCGCATCCTCGCGCGCAATTTCACGGCGACGAAGCCGAACGGCGAGACGATGCCGGTCACCGTCAACGTGGGCGTGATGAGCTTCGTGCCGCCGCAAATCCTCGACTGGGACCAGAAGAACCTGGCCGGCAAGGTGGCCGTCGGCGGGTCCGTGGAAGCGGCGAAGCAGTACGTGCCGGAGATGCGCGGCAAGGGCGCGGACCTCGTCGTCGCGCTGTCGCACGGCGGCCTCGATACGAGCGCGTACAGCCCGAAGATGGAAAACCAGAGCTATCACCTGAGCACGACCGGCATCGACGCCCTGCTGATCGGCCACTCGCACCTCATCTTCCCGAAGGGGAAAGAGACGGGCGCCGCGGCGCTGGATCCGTCGTTCGCGGCGATCCCCGCATCGGCCAAGGTCGATGCGGTGAACGGCTTCGTCAACGGCGTGCCGACCGTGATGGCGCAGAGCTGGGGCCGGCGCCTGGGCATCGTCAAGCTGACGCTCGCGTACCAGGGCGGCAAGTGGGTGGTGCAGCCGGCGCAGACGACGGTCGAATCGCGCGGCTACAAGTACAAGGACGGCACGACCAGCGTGGCGGCCGACCCGGCCATCGCGGCCGCGGTGCAGACGGAGCACCAGGCCACGATCGCGTATGCGAAGCAGCCGCTGGGCGTGTCGACGGACTTCGAGATGTCCTCGTACTTCGCGCTCGTCGGCGACGTGTCGGCCATCCAGCTCGTGAACCAGGCGCAGATCGACTATGTGAAGAACGCCATCGCGACCAGCACCGACGCGACGCTGTCGAGCTATAAAAACATCCCCGTGATCTCGTGCAGCGCGCCGTTCAAGGCGGGCCGCAACGGACCGTCCGACTTCACGGACGTGGCGCCGGGCGCGACGCCGGCGGCGCCGGTCGGCCTGCAGGTGCGCAACCCGGGCGACCTTTACCTGTACAGCAACAACAACCTGCAGGCCGTGAAGATCAAGGGGGCGGACCTGAAGAACTGGCTGGAGACGGCCGCGAAGCAGTTCGCGCGCATCGATCCGGCCGCGACCGCCGAGCAGGACCTCGTCCCGTCGTACGGCACGATCTACAACTACGACGTGTTCTATGCCGAGAACAACGCGCTGCAATACCAGATCGACGTGACGAAGCCGGCCGGCAGCCGCATCGTCAACCTGACGTACCAGGGCAAGCCGGTGGCGGACACGGACGACTTCATCGTCGCCACCAACGACTACCGCGCGGGCGGCGGCGGCAACTTCCCCGGCATCGACGGCAGCAAGACGATCATCAAGTCGCCGGATGCGAACCAGGCCGTCGTCGGCAATTACCTGCAGAAGATCGGCGCGGCCACCGGCAAGGTTACCCTGGCCGCGAACGGCGGTGCGCGCAGCTGGCGCTTCGTCAAGACGGCGACCGCCGGCCCCGTGATCCTGCGCTCGGCGCCGGGCCACCTGGCGCTGGCGCAGGCCGCGGGTCTCGCCAGCGTCACGGCCGAGGGCGGGCTGGACGCGAGCGGCTTCGCGAAGTATGCGATCGACCTGTCGAAGTAAGCCGGCATGAACCTCCGACTCGCGTGCGCGCTGCTGTTCGTTTTGCTCGCCGGCTGTGGGCGCGCCCCGCTGCCGGCCGAGATCGAGGCCGTGTCGATGGCCGCGTCCCAGCGCGGCGATGACGCCGCCGAGCAGCGCCTGCAGGAATGGGCCGCCGACGGCATGCCGGTGGCCGAGCGCGAGCTCGCGCTGCTGTACCGGAAGCGCCATCGCGACGACCAGGCGCGCGCCCTGTTCCTGCGCGCGGCGCGCCAGGGCGATGCGGAAGCCGCCCATCAACTCGGGGAACTGGAACGCGACCGCCCAGGTACGAACGCCCAGGCAGCACAGTGGTACCGCCAGGCCGCGCGGCAAGGGCACCCGAAAGCCGCGCTGAGGCTCGCGCTGCTGTTGAAGAACGGCGACGGCATCCCGGCGGACAAAACGGCCGCCGCGCACTGGCTCGGCGTGGCCGCGCAGGCGGGCGATGCGCATGCGATGTTCCTGTTGTCGAACGCGTACGCGGACGGCGACGGCGTGCCGGCCGATCCACGCCGCGCGCGCGAGCTGCTGGAACGCGCGGCCGACCGCGAGTACCCGGCCGCGATCCAGGAACTGGCGCTCGTCAAGCAGACGGGCGACGACCTCACGCCGAAGGATGCCGCGGAGGCGGACCAGCTGCTGAAAGAAGGCGCGGAACATCGGCGCAGCAACGCGCACCGTTTCTGATTCGGGTGAACTTGTAACCTTGACATCGATCCTACCGTGTGACCGTCATTCTCCAAAGAATGGCAAACTCTGGCAGTTGAGTTTTACGGAGGTATCGAATGCGCGTGGTTAGCTGGAATATTCACTGGGGCTGTGGGAGGGACGGGCGCATCCGGATCCACGCAATCATCGATGTGCTGCGCAAGCTGAATCCCGACGTGATCTGCCTGCAGGAAGTGGCCGCCAACCATCCCGAACTGGAGGGCAGCGCCAGCGCGAGCCAGTTCAAGCAACTGGCCGGCGCGTTCGGCGGGTACCACATGATCGAGCAGGCACCGAGCGAAATCTACCGGAACAACCTGCCCCGCCAGTTCGGCAATCTCCTGCTGTCCAAATACCGCATCACCCAGGCGCAGCGCCACATGCTGCCCTGGCCCGTCGATCCGGAACACCCGGCCGGCATGCCGCGCGGGATGATCGAAACCGTGCTGGAAGCGCCCGGCGGCAAGCTGCGCGTGCTGACGACCCACCTCGAATACTATTCGCCCATGCAGCGCCGCGCGCAGATCGCCCGCATCCGCGAACTGCACGAGGAAGCGTGCGCCCGCGCCGCCGTCTACCAGCCGGACCCCGCGCTCGAGCCGCCGTTCCAGCTCGGCTTCCGGCCCGGCACGGCGATCTACTGCGGCGATTTCAATTTTGGTCCGGATTCGGAAGACTACCGCGCCCTGCTGGCGCCCGCGTCGAGCGGTGCGCTGGGCCTCGTCGACGCATGGCGCGTGCACCACGGCGACATCCCGCGCGCCCCGACGGCGGGCTTGCACGGCTTCAAATGGCCGGAAAAGCCCGGCTGCTACGATTATTTCTTCGTCACGGAAGACCTGGCGGGGCGCGTGTCCGACATGAGCGTGCAGTCCGAGACGTCGGCCTCGGACCACCAGCCCATCGTGCTTGATCTGAACTGAGAACCGCTCAGGCGGCCGGTTCCTCGTCCTGCTCGAGCTCCTCGTCCTGCTGCGCGATCTGGCGCAGCGCCTGCTCGAACACCTCGGGCGGCTGGCCGCCGGAGATCAGATGGCGCTGGTTGATCACGATCGCCGGCACCGAGCGGATCCCGGCACGCTGCCAGTAGTACTCGAGCTGGCGCACCTCGTCCGCATACGCGTTCGACGCCAGCACCTGGCGCGCGGCCTCCACGTCGAGGCCGACCTCGCCCGCCGCGCGCAGCAGCACGTCGTGCGCGCCCGGGTTCTCGCCCAGCGTGAAATACGCCTCGAACAGCTTTTCCTTCAGCGCCTGCTGGCGGCCCTGGCCTTCCGCCCAGTGCAGCAGGCGGTGCGCGTCGAAGGTGTTGTAGATGCGGCCGCGTTTGCTCATGTCGAACGTGAAGCCGACGGCCTCGCCGCGCTGGCGGATCATCTCGCGCGACTGTTCCTGCTGGGCGGGCGTGGAGCCGTATTTCTCGGTGATGTGTTCGAAGATGTCCTGGCCTTCCGGCCCCATCCCCGGGTTCAGCTCGAAGGGCTGGAAATGCATGTCGACCGTAATGTCGCCGCCCACCCGCTCCAGTGCCTGTTCGAGCGACTTCAGCCCAATCGCGCACCACGGGCACGACACATCCGACACGAAATCGATTCTCATCTGCTTGCTCACGTTTCACCGCCTTTCATATTGTATTCACTGACGCTACATCGTTGTTGCAGCGGATGGCATATGGTGACACATCGAACGAAAGGGAGCAGCGCGCCAAACAAATTCGGCAAATAGTGTTCGGAGCAATTTCCAAAAACCGGGCTCTGACCCCGGTTTTGGGTTATTTCTTTTTGACGGCCGGTTTGGCGGTCGCGGCGCCCTTGGACTTGCTGCCGATCTTCGATTCCTTGCCGGCCATGAGATTGCCGATATTGCTGCTGTGGCGGTAGAGAAGCAGCAGGCTCATCGCGATGACAGCGAACAGTTTTTCATCCGCGCCGAACAGCAGGCCGTAGTAGAACGGCGCGAAGATCGCGGCCACCAGCGCGGCCAGCGACGAGTAGCGGAACGCGTACGCGACGACGAGCCACGTGACCAGCGTCGCCAGGCCGAGCCAGACGTTCAGGCCCAGCAGCACGCCCAGCGCGGTCGCCACGCCCTTGCCGCCGACGAAGCGGAAGAACACGGGCCACAGATGGCCCAGGAAGACCGCGATGGCGACCAGCGCCACGCCGCCGTCCTCGACGCCGAAGCGCTCGCCGAACTGGACCGCGAGCCACACGGCCAGCCAGCCCTTGGCGCAGTCGCCGACGAGCGTCGCGATGGCGGCCTTCTTGCTGCCCGAACGCAGGACGTTGGTGGCGCCCGGGTTCTTCGAGCCATAGGTGCGCGGGTCGGCCAGGCCGAACAGGCGGCTCGCGACGACGGCGAAGGAAATCGAGCCGATCAAATAGGCTGCGATGGTGAACAGAATTGTGTACATGAGTCTCTTTTCTTCATCCACGGCCAGGAATCTGGCGCGCGTGAAATATACACCATCGGCCGAGCCCAGCGATAGTCAGTCGGCCAGCGCGCAGTGCACGGGCCGGGCTTTCAGCACGTCCACCAGCACGGCCGGCGCGATCCCGACCAGGAAACCGCGCCGTCCGCCATTGATATAGATCTTGTCCAGCTGCAGGATGCTTTCCTCGACATAGACCGGCATCGCCTTGCGCACGCCGAACGGCGACGTGCCGCCGACCAGGTAGCCGGAATGGCGCTGGGCGACGTCCGGCTTGCACGGCTCGACGGATTTGCAGGGGATGGCGCGGGCCAGGTTCTTCGTCGAGACCTTGCAGTCGCCATGCATCAGCACGATCAGCGGCTTGGCCGCCTCGTCCTGCATCACGAGGGTTTTCACGACGGCGTGCTCTTCCACGCCCAGCTCGCGCGACGACACGGCCGTACCGCCGTGTTCCTCGTATTCATAGGGATGCTCCGTGAAGGCGACCCCATGCTTGCGCAGGAACTGTGTCGCCGGGGTTTCGGAGATATGCTCTTTCTTGGCCATGCGTGTTACGCTAAATGCAAACGGAGGAGTTGCTTATTATGCAGCAAGAGATTCGCTTTGCCACCTTCAACGTGTGTAACCTCGCCACGCCGGGCGCCAGGCTGTACGACAACCTGGAACCGAGCACCCCCGAGGAATACGAAGCGAAGATCGCCTGGACCGCGCACCAGATCGACATGCTCGGCGCCGACGTGATCGGCTTCCAGGAAGTGTTCTCCCAGGCCGCACTGGCCGAGGCGCTGTCGCGCACG
>Ga0308166_1002215_pt1 | contig 18411 bp, 17 predicted proteins | sample PhyCR2_2_FD_202137 | JGI IMG/M metagenome (GOLD analysis project Ga0308166, IMG submission 202137) | Phyllosphere microbial communities from UC Gill Tract Community Farm, Albany, California, United States - DLSLCC.R2 | ecosystem: Host-associated > Plants > Phyllosphere > Unclassified | place... | reverse complement strand
ACGGCCCCGACGGCCCAGCGCCACGCCGACCTGATCAAGAAACTGGACGACGACTACCAGCGCTCGGCCGCGCCGCTCGACCAGCTGTTCGCGGCGCGCAGCGACATCCTGCCGGAAGAAAAACAGGCGCTGGCCGCGATCAAGGACGTCGAAGCCCGCACGCAGCCGCTGATCGCGCAACTCATCGCGCTGCGCCAGGCCGACGACACGGCGGAGGCGACGGCATTGCTGGACAAGCAGGCCGGCCCCGCCTTCGTCGACTGGCTCGCCAGCGTCAACCGCCTCATCGACCTGGAAGAAAAGCTGAACAACGACGCGGCCGCGCAGGCGCGCGCGCTGTCGCACAGCTTCTTTGCCTGGATGCTCGCGATCCTCGCCGTCGCCGCCGCCGCCGGCGCGGCCGCGGCCTGGTTCATCAGCCACGGCCTGCTGCGCCAGCTGGGCGGCCAGCCGGACTACGCCGTCGGGATCGCGGGCGCCATCGCGGCCGGCGACCTGTCTGTCCCGATCGAGACGCGGGCCGAGGATCGTTCCAGCCTGCTGTACGCGATGAAGGGCATGCGCGACAGCCTCGTGAACATCGTCAGCCAGGTGCGCGCGGGTACGCTCACGATCGCGAATGCGTCGACGGAAATCGCGGCCGGCAACCAGGACCTGTCCGAGCGCAGCGAGCGCCAGGCCGGCACCCTGGAAGAGACGGCGTCGTCGATGGAAGAGTTGACGGGCACCGTGCGCCAGAACGCGGACAACGCGCGCCAGGCGAACACTCTCGCCGAGTCGGCATCGAGCGTGGCCCAGCGCGGCGGCGCCGTCGTGGCGCAGGTCGTGCAGACGATGGCGTCGATCAACGAGTCGTCGAAGCAGATCGCCGAGATCATCAGCGTCATCGACGGCATCGCGTTCCAGACGAATATCCTCGCGCTGAACGCGGCCGTCGAAGCGGCCCGTGCGGGCGAGCAGGGACGGGGCTTCGCCGTCGTCGCGGGCGAGGTGCGCAGCCTGGCGCAACGTTCGGCCGCGGCCGCGAAGGAAATCAAGACGCTGATCAGCGATTCCGTCGCCAAGGTCGACGACGGCGCCAAGCTCGTCGACGAGGCGGGCAGCACGATGGAAGAGATCGTCACGAGCGTGAAGCGCGTGACGGACATCATGGCCGAGATCAGCCATGCGAGCCAGGAGCAGAGCGCCGGCATCGAACAGGTCAACCGCGCCATCGGCCAGATGGACGAAGCGACGCAGCAGAACGCGGCGCTCGTCGAACAGGCCGGCGCGGCGGCGTCCGCGCTGCAGGACGAAGCCGCGAACCTCGCGCGCCTCGTCAGCATTTTCAAACTGGATGCGCAGGCGGCGCGGCCGTCCGCAAGCCTCGCCGTCGTGCCGGCCGCGCGCCAGGAGCGTATCGCCGCCGCGTGATCAAAGCCGTACCACGCGCTTGCCGAAGTTCCGCCCCTGCAGCAGGCCGATGAACGCGGCGGGGGCGTTTTCCAGGCCGTCGACAACGTCTTCCTTCACCTTGATCCTGCCGGCCGCCAGCCAGCCGGCCATGTCGTCGCGGAAGGCGTCGAAGCGCGTCCCGTAGTGGTCCAGGATGATGAAACCCTGCATGCGGATACGTTTCGACAGCAGGGTCGCCATCCACTTCGCAAGACGGTCCGGGCCTTCGGCAACGTTGCCGTTGTAGTGCGAGATGAAGCCGCACACGGGCACGCGCGCGTTCACGTTCAACAGCGGCTGCACGGCATCGAACACGGCGCCGCCCACGTTCTCGAAATACACGTCGATGCCGTCCGGGCACGCGGCCGCGAGCAGCCCGGCGAAGCGCGGATCGCGATGGTCCACGCACGCATCGAATCCCAGTTCTTCCACCGCGTACCGGCATTTGTCCGGACCACCGGCGATGCCGACGACGCGCGCGCCCTTGATCTGCGCGATCTGGCCCACCACCGAGCCGACGGCGCCGGTGGCCGCCGCGACGACCACGGTCTCGCCGGGCGTCGGCATGCCGATGTCGAGCAGCCCCACGTACGCCGTGAAGCCGGGCATGCCGAGCGTGCCCAGCGCCAGCGACGGCCGCGCCAGGTCGCCTACGGGCACCAGGCCGCTGCCGTCCGCCAGCGCGTACTCCTGCCAGCCCGCGGCGCCGACGACGAGGTCGCCCGCCCGGAAACCTGGATGGCGCGACTCGACCACGCGGCTGATCGTGCCCCCAACCATCGTCGCGCCCAGCGGCACGGGATCGGCATAGCCGGGGCCGACCTGTTCCATCAGGTTGCGCATGTACGGGTCGAGCGACAGCCATTCGGTGCGCAGCAGCACCTGGCCGTCCTGCGGCACCGGGACCGGCATGTCCTCGAGACGGAAATCCGTCGGGGTCGGAACGCCTTGCGGATGGGCGGCAAGGACGATACGGCGATTCGTCATGGTGGTCTCCTTAACTGGATGCGGGGCGCGGGCCGTAGCGCACGACGAGCAGTGCGCCGAGCGTGAGCGCGACAGTGGCGAAGATGGGGCCGCCCGGCGCGCCGATCCGGTCGACGAGGATGCCGCCGCCCACGGCGCCGCTGGCGATGGCGATCTGGAATGCGGCGACGAGCAGCCCGCCCGCGCCCTCGGCCTGGTCCGGCGCGGCGCGCACGATCCAGGTCTGGAAGCCGATCGGGAAGGCGCCGAACGCGAAGCCCCACGCCGCGATCGCCGCGATGGTCACGGGGACCGACGTGCCGGCGGCCCACAGCGTGGCGGCCAGCAGCGCGATCAGGGCGGCGCCCGCGACGATGGCGAGGCGCTCGCTGCGCTCGGCCAGGAAGCCGCCGGCGATATTGCCGAAGAAGCCCGCGATGCCGTAGGCCAGCAGGGCGGCGGAGATCGTGCTGACCGACAGGTGCGTGACCTGTTCCATGAACGGGCGGATGTAGGTGAAGCCGGCGAAGTGCCCGGAAATCACGAGCAGCACGGCGAGCAGGGCGACGCGCACGTTGGTCCGGCCCAGCAGTTCGAACAGGACTTTGACGTTCGGGTTGTCCTTCGGCGGCAGCGCGGGAACGGTGAGGCACTGCGCGGCCAGGGTGACGACGCTGACGACGCCGGCGGCCACGAAGGCGCTGCGCCAGCCCCACAAGTCGCCCATGTACGCGCCGATCGGCGCCGCGCACACGGTGGCGACGGACACGCCGGTGAGGATGAGCGACATCGCCCGCGCGAACAGATGGTCCGGCACGAGACGCATCGCGAGCGCGGCGGCCATCGACCAGAAGCCGCCGAGGCCAATGCCCAGCAGCGCCCGCGCGGCGATCAGTACCGGCAGGCTGTGCGCCGTCGCGGCGAGCACGTTGGACAGCACCAGCAGCGACGTCAGCGCGAGGATCACCCGCTTGCGGTCGAGGTTCCGCGTGAGGACGGGGATGGTCAGCGCGGCCGCGGCGCCCACCGCCGCGGTGGCGGTGACGGCCTGGCCGGCGGCGCCGTCCGAAACGCCGAGGTCGGCGGCCATCGCCGTCAGCAGGCTGGCCGGCAGGAACTCGGCCGTCACGAGGCCGAACACGCCCAGCGCCAGGCTGGCGATACCGCCCCAGTTCGCGTCTTGCGCCTGGGCCGTGATGCGCGGCGGTGTGACATGTGCGTCTGCGTCGATGCAGGTGGATTCGTTCATCGGATACCTCGGGATATTGTGGAGATGGCAGTGTAGGGTTAAGATTCTGGACTTTCCATGCCATTCAATCCGAATCTCATGACCATTCGTCCAAACAAGGATCCGAGGACCGGCCAGGACGCCCTGACCGAAATCCTCCTCGGGCTACGCCTCGACGGCGTCGAATACGGCCGCTGCGTGATGCGCGAACCGTGGGCCGTCGCGTTCCCCGCCAAGCGGGAGGCAAGCTTCCACTTCGTCGCGCAGGGCAGTTGCTGGATGCACACGGCCACGAAGGGATGGCTGCAGCTGAATCCCGGCGACGCCGTGCTGCTGCCGCATGGCACGGCGCACGTGATGGCCAGCAGTCCGGACCTGCCGGCGGTGGAGATCGACTCGCTGGCGCGCAAGGCCGTGTCGGAGAACCTGTACCTGGTGAGCGGCGCCGGTCCGCAGGACGCGGCGGCGGAGCAGGTCCTGTTCTGCGGGGCGATGCGCTTCAATCTCGACCCGCTGCACCCGCTGCTGGCGATGATGCCGGAGGCGATGCGCGCCGCCGACCTGGGCCAGCGCGACCCGGCCGTGCATGCGATGCTGGAAGCGATGGAGCGCGAAGTCGCCCTCGACCGCATCGGCGCCTGCGGCATCCTGGCGCGGCTGGCGGACGTGCTGGCCGCCAGCATCATCCGCGCGTGGGTCGAATGCGCGTGCAGCGATGCGAGCGGATGGATCGCGGCCGTGCGTTGTCCGCAGATCGGGCGCGTGCTGGCGGCGATCCACCGCCAGCCGGAGCGCGACTGGTCGGTGAGCGAACTGGCCGGGGTGATGGGCGCGTCGCGGTCGAGCTTCATCGACAAGTTTTCCAGCGCCGTCGGCGAGACGCCCGCGAAGTACGTGGCCAAGGTCAAGATGTTCCAGGCGCGCCACTGGATCGCGCGCGACGGCATGCGCGTGGCGACCGTCGCGAACCGGCTCGGCTACGACTCCGAGGCGTCGTTCAGCCGTGCTTTCAAACGCGTCATCGGGCATCCGCCCAGCGAGGCGCGCGTGGCCGGATAGGCAAGATTACGCTTTTAAACAGGCGCAAAAATATTGCTGAAAAAGGGGCTTCAACCGGATTTAAAATTGCCGTTAGGCATTTTAAATATCCAACGGGAAGTCCCCCATGTCCAAAGCCGTCCTCGCCGCAGCCCTGCTGTGCGCAACCCTTCCCGCCGCCGCCGCCGACCTCACGCCGCTGGAGCAGCGCTGGCTCGGCGCCGCGCTTCCCGTCCTCGCGTACTCGCGCAGCCTGAACCTGCCCATCGATGTCGTTGTCCAGCCGCAGGCCGGTCCGAACGACGTGCCGATGGCGATGGGATTCGCGGGCGGCCGCTGCAAGCTCGTGCTGTCGCTGCGCGGCAATCCGGATGCCGAGCGCCAGCTGGAAGGCGTGCCGGCGGCCGGGCAGGGCGAATTGATCGAGGCGATGGCGGCCCACGAGATCGGCCATTGCTGGCGCTATGCGCAGGGCGCGTGGCATGCGCTGCCGGCCGGCTTCGTCGAAGTGAACGAGGAGACGGCGGACGATCCGTCGCTGCTGGCGGCGTCGAAGGCGATGCGCGAAACCCGCCGCGAGGAAGGCTATGCCGACCTGGTGGCGCTGGCCTGGACGCACGACCGCCACCCCGGCGACTACGGCCGCATCTACGCGTGGCTGGAAAAGCTCAGGCACGACCAGCCGGTCGCGCGCAACGGCCACGACACCCGCGCGTGGGTGCGCCTCGCGCGCGACGGCGCCCGCTTCGGCAGTGCCGGCAAGCCGTTCGAGGACGCGGCGCCGTTGTGGCGCGAGGGGCTGCTGAGCGACGATTGAGACTAGCGTTCGTTGCCGCACAGAGGTCCCTGGCGTGCGGGCGTTAAATCTGGCTGTCACAACAAACAACACAGGGACAAGACCATGAAAACGCTGATTGCGACCTTGCTCGCGACGGCTGCAGGCGCGAGCTTCGCCGCGGCACCGACTGCGGCACTCAACCACGACCCGGCGACCTACCGCAATCTCACCCAGAAAGCGGAGTCGGAATACCGGGCGGCGGCAGCGAAATGCGACGCCAGGAGTGGCAACGACAAGGACATCTGCATGGCCGAAGCCCGGCTGGCGCGCACCCGCACCGAGGCCGATGCACTGTCCAAGTACAACAACACGGCGGCCGGCCGCGCCCGCACGCGCACCAACGTCGCCGACGCCGAGTACGACCTGGCCAAGGCCAAGTGCGACGCGAAGAGCGGCGCCGACAAGGACAGCTGCATGGATAACGCGAAATCCGTGCACACGGCCGCGCTGGCCGACGCCAAGGCCGACCGCGCAGGCACGACGAGCAGCGGCGCCAGCGGTGGCGGCAGCCAGGCTTCCGGCGGCGGCCTCGTGACCAGCACCGACACGCGCGACCCGGCCAAGGCGGCCGCCGTCGACAAGTGCGCGCAGATGGGCGCCGATGCGAAGACGGGTTGCCTCGTTGAAACGAAACCGTCGGCCGTGCGCGAGAATGCCGCCGATGCGGCATCAAAGACGCGCGACACTGCCGCGACCGCAGGCGACAAAGTGAAGGCCGCGGCCGTGACAGTTGCTGAAAAGACGAAGGAAGTGGCGCACTCGGCCGTCGAGAAGACGAAGGAGGCCGGTTCGGCCGTCGCCCGCAAGACCGACAACGCGATGGACCGCGCCGGCGACCAGACGGCCGACACGACCCGCAATGCCGCCGGCAAGACCCGCGTGGCCGCCTCCGATACCGCCATCACCACCAAGGTGAAGGCCGGCCTCGTCAAGGAACCGAACCTCGATTCGCTCGGCATCCATGTCGAGACGGAAAAGGGCGTCGTGATGCTCAGCGGCTTCGTGAATTCGAAGGACGAGGCCGACAAAGCCGTGAAAGTCGCGAAGGGCGTCGACGGCGTATCCAGCGTCAAGAGCGCCATCAAGGTCAAATAAACACACCGTTTTCTGCCTTGTGCGACCGGATCCGCGTGTCCGGTCGTTTTTTTGTTTATCTGCCACAAGTCATTACGTCGCCTGCCGAAGCGCATTGACGATGGATGGGGTTTCCAAGGAGGTCGCCAGAAACTTGCGCAAACCTGTCCACCCGCCTCGGACACTCGCGTCTACTCTGTTTGGCGCAATCCGTCATGCGAACGCTCATGGTTGTCGCGGCCCCGTTGCCATATGCTGGGCGTTCGCGCGTCGGGCATGGACCTGCCGCTGTCGCTCACCTGGAGTTGCCATGCTGATCGCCCACCGGATCGCCCTCGATCCGAATAACATGCAAGCCACACACCTGGCGCGTGCCGCCGGCGTCGCGCGCTTTGCCTATAACTGGGCGCTGGCCGAGTGGAAGCGTCAATTCGCCGCGCATCAGGCCGATCCGGCACTGCCGACGCCGTCGCAGTTCGCACTGCGGCGCCAGCTGAACGCGATCAAGCGCGAACAATTTCCATGGATGCTGGAGGTGTCGAAGTGCGCACCGCAAATGGCCATCATCCAGCTGGGAGAAGCCTTCAGGAATTTCTTCGCGCGCCGGGCTCGCTACCCGCGGTTTCGCAGGAAGGGCAAGCACGATCGCTTTACGTTGACCAACGACCAGTTCCGTGTCGAGGGCAAGCGCATCCATATTCCAAAGCTGGGTTACGTACGCATGCGTGAGCAGTTGCGCTTCGCAGGACACGTCGTCTCGGCCACAATCTCGCGGCACGCGGGGCGCTGGTACGCCAGCATTAACGTCGACACACCGGAAATCTCCATGCCGCCAGCCGAGAACCAGGGGGCGGTGGGAGTGGATCTCGGGGTGACGCGGCTGGTCACGCTGTCGACCGGGGAGGCGTTCACCGGGCCGAAGGCGCTGGGCGCACTGCTGGAGCGGCTGCGGCGACTGGGGCGCTCGCTGTCGCGCAAGGTCAAGGGCTCGCGCAACTGGAGCCGGACGAAACTGGCGCTGGCCAGGTTGCACGCGCGGATCGGCAACGTGCGCCGCGAAGACCTGCACCTGCTTACTGACTACATCACGCGGCGCTTCCACACGATCGGCATCGAGGACCTGAACGTGAAGGGCATGCTGGGCAACCGGCGCCTGTCCCGCGCGATCGCGGACATGGGCTTTTACGAACTGCGCCGGCAGTTGCAATACAAGACGGCGTGGCGCGGCGGTGAAGTCGTCGTCGTCGACCGGTGGTATCCGAGCAGCAAGATGTGTTCGACTTGCGGGCACAGGCTGGAGCAGCTGGCGCTGGAGGTGCGCGACTGGACCTGCCCGGACTGCGGAGCACATCATGATCGCGACGTCAACGCGGCAATCAATTTGAAGAATCTGGCGGTCAGTTCGACCGTGTCGGCCTGTGGAGGGGCGGGCCCTGGTCCTGTGCGCGAACACAGGGCGAAACCGGCCCCGGGGAAGCAGGAATCCAACGGCAAGGCACCTTTAAGCAACAACGGCTAGCTATGCGTAAGTTTGGAGGAACAGCACGGTATAATCGCGGCCGTGAACAGACTCGAAGCTTTTGGAACCATCGCCGCCCAGGCGGCGCGCGGTGAGATTTCCTTCCCGACCAGCGTGAACGCGGTGCTGCGCCTGCAGCACGCGCTCAACGACCCCGATTGCCACCTGGAGGACGCGATCCGCCTCGTGCTGGGCGAGCCGCAGCTGGCGGCGCGCACGGTGGCGCTGGCCAATTCGTCGACGTTCAACACGAGCGGGCGCCCCGTCACCAACGTGCGCTCGGCCGTGACGCGGGTCGGCTACCGCAACCTGCAGACGCTCGTCGCGAGCCTCGTCGTGCGCCAGTTCGGCGCCCGCATCGAGGATCCGGACCTGCGCGCCAAGGCCGAGCAGCTGTGGGAACACACGGTGCAGGTGGCCGCGCTGGCCCATGTGTTCGCGCGTCACGTCACCTTCGTCAATCCGGACACGGCGATGTTCGCCGGCATCGTCCACGAGGTCGGCGGCTTTTACCTGCTGTCGCGCGCCGACGGCTTCCCGGGCTTGCTGGATGACGATCCGGAAAAATGGGCCGAGCTGTGCGAGGACGTCGTCACGCGCGAAGTGGCGCGCAAGCTGGCGCTGCCCGAGCCGGTCGCCGAGGCGATCTTCGAGCTGCGCGGCGCCTGGCTGCACATGCCGCCCGCTTCGCTGCTCGACACGCTGCTGCTGGCGAACATGTACGCCAGCGTGCCGTCGCCGCTCGGCACGGCGCGCGCGCCGTTGCCCGAACACAGCGAGAGCGCGCTCGACTACCTGGTGGACGAGGAGACCCTCCATCGCATGATCGAGGAAGCCTCGGAGATCGCCGCGTCGATGGGCGGCGCGCTGCTCGTCTGACGGGCTTCAGCCGCCGAGCTGGCGGCAGAACTGCGCCGTCGCCTCGTCCATCGGAAAGCACGATTCGATGTGCAGCCCGTCGATGGTGATGTCGCGCGGCGTGCCGAATGTCGTGATCGTCGAAAAGAAGCTCAGCGTCACCCCGCGGTGACGGAATTCCGTCGTCAGCAGCGGCGCAGGCGGCGTATCGAGGTCGCGCAACCGCCAGCGCGACGGCACGTTCGGATACGCGAGGATCTCGTCCAGCAGCGCCCGCGCCTTCGTATCGGTCGGCGACCCCGCGACCAGCGCGTGCAGATGGCCGATCAGCGTGCCGCCCACGTCGTCCCAGTTCGCAAGCGCGCCCCGCAGATCGTCGGGATCGAACACGGCGCGCAGCATGTTCGCGTGCTTGCTCGCCCGCCCGTCGAGCACGAAACCGTTCACGCGCTGCGCCGCCTGGTTCGTCGCGAGGATGTCCCAGTGCCGGTTCATGAGGAACGCGGGATACGGTTCCTGCTGGCGCAGGATGAAATCGATCGCCTGGTTGATGCGGCCCATGGCCGGCGTGTCGAGCCCCGTCTCCGGATAACTCGGCGCATAACCGCCCGCGCGCAGCAGCGCGTTACGTTCGCGCAGCGGCATGTCCAGCACGTCGGCCAGGCGCATCAGCAGCGTCCTGCTGGGCTGCGCCTTGCCCGTTTCGATGCAGCTGAGGTGGCGGGCGGAGATGTTCGCGTCCAGCGACAGGTCGAGCTGGCTCAGGCGCCGCGCCGCGCGCCATTCGCGCAGGAGCAGGCCGACGGGGACGGGGGCGAGGTCGAGAGGCGTCATCCGCCGATGATAACCCGGCCGCGCCGCGCCGGGCCATGACGTCGGAGGTCATGGCCCAGGTGCCGCCACGGCGAAGGACAGGCTCGAGAAGATCGTGTCGAAGTCGATGCCCTCGGCGCCGTCCAGCGGCGTGGTCCACACCACGTTCAGCAGCCAGTGGCCCGGCGGCGGACGGCGCAGCCGCACGAGGCCTTCGCCATCCGTGACCTGCGCGGCGACGGGCTGCGCGTCGTGGTCGAGGTCCGTCAGTTTCACCAGTGCCCGGGCCAGCGGACGGCTTTGATGGATGACCTGCGCGGTCAGCATGCCGCCGTCCGCCGGCGGTGTCACCAGCACGATTTCCAGCGGCAGGCCGAGGCGCTTCGTGGCGAGATCCTGGCTGCCTTCGCCGGGCGCGCCGGCCTGCACGAGCGCCTTCGCCACGCGCCGGTAACGCTCGAAGACATCCCGTCCGCGCGCGGACGCCGCGGGCCACAACCCTTCTTCCCGCACGTAGGCGTCGAAGCGGTCGGCCGGCAGATGGCTCAGCGCGTCCGCGTCCGTTTCCAGTACCAGCACATGCAGGCCCGGCTCCGCGGGCGCGAGCCTGCCGTCGTTGCGCAGGTCGATGACGTCGCCGCCCGGCGTCCATGCGGCGAAGCGCTTGATGCGGCGCGACGGGATCATCGACGTGCGGCGCGCGTCGCCGTGGCCCACCTGCATGCCGAGGGCGGTGCTGGCGCCCACCGACACGACGAAGCTGTCCGGGTTGACCCAGAAGTCGTGCGCGCGGGCGCTCGTGCCCAGGCACAGGATGAAGAACAGGCACGCCCTCACAGGAACGGGAACACCGTGTCCGAATGCGGCTGGTCGTCCGCGCGCACGCCGTCCGTGACCGCATCGTTCGTCCCGCCGGCGAGCAGCGAGCGGTACACGTTCACCGCGTCGTAATGGAGTGTCCGGCCGCCGCAGTCGTGCAGCCCGAGCTCCACGCCGAACAGTTGCGTGCACGTGGCGACCGCGCTGTCGACCCACAGCCGGTCGTCGGCCAGCAACCGCGCCAGTGGCAGGTAGCGCTGCCCGGGCGGCGCGTCGGCGTCGATCATGAGCTGGTTGCCGCAGCGGCCGTCGTAGCCGTCGTACAGCGCGAGCGACCTGGCGATGACGGGCACGAATTCGGCCGCCGTCCCCGGTGTCGCCGCGTTGTAGCGGAGCTTGTACGCATCGGCTTCCTCGTCGCTGCCCAGGTGCGCGAGCAGGCCGTTGCCCGTCAGCGGCCGGCCCATGCGGTCGATGCGGACGTCGTCGACGCGCGTATCGGCCCACACGGCCAGCACCGGGCCGCCGCGGTCGACGAGGCCCAGGTCGACCTCGAGCACGATCGCCATCGGCGTCCAGCCCGCAAGAAAATTGCGGGCCGGGCCGCCGTCCGTGTGGCGCCACTGGTCGAGGATCGCGGCGGTCTGCTTCGGCGTGTAGGCGGGACAGCCCGCCGCATCGCGCGGCACGCCCTGCCGGAGCGCCGCCGCGGCCAGGTCGAACGCGGCGCGCGAACCCTTCACGTTGTTGAAGAACGGGTCGTCGCGCAGGCCTGCGAACAGCCGGCTGCGGCCGCTCGCGCTCGCGAGTCCGGCAAGCCGGCCCGGGTCGCCATGGATGGTTTCGTCGCGGCCGATCAGACAGTCCGCCTGCGTCTTCGATGGGAAGCGGCACACGATGTCGGTGCGCGCCGTCGTGTCGGGAAAGCGCGGTCCGCTGTCGATGTGGAACGCGTATTCGGCGTTCTTGTCGAGCGCGTGGCCGACGATGGTCATCACGAGATTCAGCCTGCGGCCGTCGGCCGAGGTCCACGCGTAGATGTCGCCGATGTCCACGCGCGGGTCCGCGATCACCTTCGGCGAATCCAGGTGGTCGGACGCCGCGGTGAAGGCCGAGGGCAGCAGCAGCGCCGCCGCGAGCGCGAGCCGGGCCGGCATCATGCGGCGCCGCCGCGCGCGGCGTCTTCCAGTGCGCGCATCGCCTGCAGGTACGGGCCGGGGCCGTGGCTCAGGCGCGCCACGCCGAGGGCGCGCAACGTGGCCAGGGAGGGCGTGCCGGCGGCGGCCATCAGGTTGACAGGCAAGGGCGAGGCCTGCACGAGCCGTTCGATCAGCGCCGCGTCGACGAGACCCGGCACGAACAGGCCATCGGCCCCGTGCGCGGCGTACACGCGGGCGCGCGCCAGGGTGGCGTCGAGCAGGGCGTCGTCGTGATCGCCCGGTGCCGCGAGCAGGAAGCCGTCCGTGCGGGCGTTGATGAAGAGCGGGACGTCGAGACCGTCGGCGGCGTCGCGTGCCGCTTGCAGGCGCACGGCCTGTTCGCCGGGATCGCGCAAGCCGCCGGCGGCGATGCCGTCTTCGAGGTTGCAGCCGACGGCGCCGGCGCGGATCGCTTGCACGACGGTGTCGGCGACCCCGGTCGGCGTGGCGCCGTAGCCACGCTCCAGGTCGACGGTCACGGGCAAGGTGACGGCGCGGGCGATGCGTGCGATGTTGGCGATGGCCAGGTCAAGGGGCAGCTGTTCGCCGTCGTCATACCCGTTGGCGGCGGCGACGGCCCAGCTGGCCGTGGCGATCGCCCGCGCGCCGGCGGCGGCGACGGCTTGCGCGCTGCCGGCATCCCAGCAGTTGAAGAGAACGAGCGGCGCGCCCGGCGTGTGCAGCGCGCGCAGCGCGCGGGCCTTGAGGATCTGGTCGGACATGGTGGTCTCCCTGGTAATCGGAGACCACAGTGTGCCGGGTGGGCGCATCGCGCTCAATCACGTGCGAGGTCATGCCGGCATGACCTCGGAGGTCATGGCCGCCGTTCGCGCCTACATTTGCCGGAAGTGGTACAGGTAATGACGGCTGACGGGCAAGACCTCGCTGCTGCCGCGGATGTGCAGGTCGGCCGTCTCGTTCACGCCCCTGACGACCTCGCTCACGCATCCGAGATTGACGATCACGGACCGGTGCGTCTGCACGAAGCGCGCGGGGTCCAGCTGCTCCGCCAGTTCGCGGATGCTCTTGCGGATCAGCGCCTCGCCTTCTTCCCATACGACGCGCGTGTACTTGTCGTCGGCGCGCAGGAAGCGTACCTGGTCCACCGGGATCAGCCGCAAGCTGTTGCCGACCGACGCCTTGATCCATTGTAGCCAGGGCAAGGACGGTGTCATGCGCTGTCCCAGCCTGCCGGCGAGCTGGTCGAGCATGGCCTCCAGTGCGGCATCCGGCTGGAGCGGCAGGGCCAGTTGACGTTGCAGGCGTTCGACGGTATCGGCCAGGCGCGCCCGGTCGATCGGCTTGACGACGTAGTCGATGGCGCCCTGCTGGAACGCCTGCACGGCGTACTGCTCGTACGCCGTAACGAATACGAGGTGGGCGCGGCGTGCAAGCTGGCGCGCGACGTCGATGCCGTTCTGGCCGGGCATGTGGATGTCGAGGAAGACGACGTCGGGCCGGTGCAGGTCGAACAGGTCGAGCGCCTCGGGGCCGTTGCGTGCGTCGTCGAGCAGCTCCAGTGCGGGCCACAACACGGCGAGATGGGTGCGCAGGCGTTCCCGCAGCAGCGGCTCGTCGTCGGCGATGAGCCCGGTGTACCGCTTCATGCTTTCCCTCCAGCGTAAAAGTGCAGTTCCACGCGCAGGCCATGCGGCTCCACCTCATGCAGGTCGACGCGTGCGCCGTCGCCGTAGAACGCGTGCAGGCGGGTGCGCAGGTTCGACAGCCCGGTGCCGGGCTGCGCGGTTTCGGACATTCCCTTTCCGGTATCGTGGACCCACAAGACCAGCTTTCCGGCCGTGTCGTCGAGGCGGCCGCCCACGTCGATGCGTCCGCCATCGATGTTCGGGTCGATACCGTGACGGATCGCGTTTTCGACCAGCGTGAGGAGCGCCATGGCGGGAAAGCGCAGCGTTCCCGCGCCGGCGGGAGCCGACACCGTGAATCGAAGACGGTCCGGCATGCGGAGCTGCATCAGCTCCAGGTAGGAACGGACGAGTTGCAGTTCCGTCTCCAGGGTGGCATCCGCATCGTTCAGGCGCGGCATGGCCGCCCGCAGGTAGGCGATGAGGTGCCGGAGGACCGGGCCCGCGTTGGGGGAGCCGGCCGCGACCAGGGCCTCGACATTGGAAAGTGTATTGAACAGGAAATGCGGTTCGATTTGCGCATGCAGCATGCGCAAACGGGCATCCAGCAGTTCGCGCTCGAGCCGGTTCTTTTCCAGTTCGATCCCGAGCTGGTCGGCGCGCTCACGGGCCTTGCGCTCGTTGCGCATCGCGACCAGGGAAAACAGCACGCCGAAAAAGATCGACAGGACCACCATGAAAACGTGTCCGACCAGCGTCTGGGTATCCCCGAGGTAGGCGAGAAAACGGCCCCGTTGCGTTGCCAGCGCCGTGATCAGGGCCGCCACGGGCGCCGTCAGGATGACCGCCGCGAGGCGGGCGGGGCCCGGCCCCAACCAGCGCGGATGGACGCCACCGGCAATCGAGTATGCCATCAGCAGGGCCGCGCCGATGAAGCCGATCCGGCCGAAGACGCCGAGATACGGGGTGCCGCTCAGCACGTGCAGCAGCCAGGACAGCGATAGCGTGAAGATGGCGACGACGGCGCACTGGCGTGCCGTCGGCAGGAGGGTCGCGGCCGGGCGTGGAAGAGGTGTCGTCGCAGACATCGAACCACGATACCTGCAACGCGACCGCCATTCAAGCCCCCGAAACCGTCATTGGTCGCATGGTTGCGCCGGCCGCCTTGGCCGGGAGCGTGGGCGCGGCTACCTTGCGGCATCGATCACTCCATGGAGAAGCATGATGGTACCCAGTAGTGCATTCCTCGCGGTTCGGGGCGCAGGCACCGCGCACGCATCGGCTGCCCGCGCGTTGCGGTGGGCGACGACGCTGTGGTTCCTGGTCACGGTGGCCGGACAGCTCGTGTTCGCGGCGTATATCGTGGCGCTGTATGGCGGCGCGCTGCTGCGCGGGCACAGCGGGCAATGGAACACGGTGATGACGCACGGGCACGTGGACGGCGACCATGCCGGCAACGCCGCCACCATTGCCCACGTGCTGTTGGCCGCCCTCGTCATGTGCAGCGGAGCGCTGCAACTGGTTCCCCGACTGCGTGCCCGCGTGCCCGCATTCCACCGCTGGAACGGCAGGTTCTATCTCGGCGCCGCCGTCGTCGCGGGCGTCACGGGCATCTACATGGTCTGGTGGCGTGGCGCCGTGGGCGACGTCGTCCAGCACCTGGGTACGAGCCTCAACGGTGTCGTCGTCGTGGCCTGCGCGGCGCTGGCGCTGCAGCGGATCGTCGCGGGCGACGTCGCGGCGCACCGCCGCTGGGCGTTGCGCCTGTTTCTTGCGGTCGGCGGTGTCTGGTTCTTCCGGGTCGGACTGATGTTCTGGCTGGCGCTGAACCGCGGACCCGCCGGGTTCGACGCCGACACGTTTCGTGGTCCGTTCCTCAGCTTCCTCGCGTTCGCGCAGTTCCTGCTGCCGCTGGCCGTCCTTGAACTGTACCTGTATTGCCGTGCGCGCGGCGGCGCGTTCCGGCAATGGGGCATGGCGTTCGTCATGTCCGGGCTGGCGCTGGCGACGGGCGCGGGCGTCGTCGTGGCGACGGCCGGCATGTGGCTGCCGCACATGTAATCGGGCACGCTGCGCAGCGTGTCATGTCCAGCGCAGGATGCCTGCCTGGCCGGCGCGCGTGGCCGCCAGCAGCCGGCGGTCGCGCAGCACGTCCAGCACGGCTTTTACATGCCTGCTACGCATCGTGTCGCGCGCTCCCGCCAGCGCGAACTGGCGCCGGGCGGGGATCGGCAGGGGCAGCACGCGCACCTCGTCCGGTTCGGGATACGTCGCGAGGCGCGGCAGGATCGACCAGCCCATGCCCCGCGCCACCATCGCCGCGATGCTCGTGTCGTTGCCCAGCGTGCGCTCGGCCGTGGCGGCGAGGCCGGCCGCGCGGCAGCGGGCGAGGATCGCGTCCGCGCCGGAGCAGCCGAGGCGGATGAACGGCAGGCCGTCCAGCTGGTCCCACGTCACGGGCAGCGTGAACGCGCGCGCGGCAGGGACGACGAGCACGTAGTCGTCGGCCACGTACGGATGGACGACGAAGCCGTCTTCCACGGGCAGCTGGGCGATGCCGACGTCCGCGCGGCCGGCGCGCAGCGCGGCGACGACTTCCAGGCGGTCGTTGCAGCCGTCGTCGATGTCGAGCACGAGCTGCGGATGGCGGGCCGCCAGCGCTTCGGCGACATACGGCAGCAGGTGCGTGCCGATGCTGCGGAAGCACGCGATGCGCACCCGGCCTTCGATGGCGTCGTCGTCACGCACGCTGGCGCGGAGGGCGTCTTCGAGCCGCAGCATCGCGCGCGCCTTGTCCAGCACGCGCAGGCCGGCCTCGGTGGGCAGCGAGCCGTCACGTGCGCGCGCAAGCAGGCGCGCGTCCAGTTCGCGTTCGAGTTCCGCGATCGCATGGCTGATGCGCGACTGCGTGCACCCGAGTTCCGCCGCGGCGGCGCTGAAGCTGCCGTGGTCCGCCACCGCGACGAGCATGTGAAGTTGACTGAGCTTCATGAGCCATCGAAATCTGTCATGGATGAACCGGCAATTATCCGGCATTTCGGTAGCGTCATGGCGGTGCGGCGGCGACCATGTGGTTTTTCATGAAAGGACACCCATGCATACCTTCGCCAATGCCGCCCTGGTCATCATCGACGTCCAGCAGGGCTTCCTCGACCCGCGCTGGGGCCGACGCAATCACCCCCAGGCCGAGCAAAACATCGCCGCGCTGCTGGCCGCCTGGAGAAAAGCGGGACGGCCGCTGTTCCACGTCCAGCATGGCTCGCGCAGCGACAAGGGCGCGTTCTATCCAGGCACGCCGGGCCACGCGTTCAAGCCGGAAGCGCAGCCGCTGCCGGGCGAGATCGTCATTCCGAAGGATGTGAACAGTGCCTTCATCGGCACGGACCTGGAGGCGCGGTTGCGCGCGGGCGGCATCGAGACGGTCGTGCTGTGCGGCCTGACGACGGACCACTGCGTGTCGACGACGGCGCGCATGGCCGGCAATCTCGGTTTTCAAACATTCCTCGTCGAGGATGCCTGCGCCACGCATGAGCGCACGGGGCCGGATGGCACGTGGTTCAGCGCGGAGCAGATGCATGCGACGGCGGTCGCGAGCCTGCATGGCGAATTTGCCACGGTGACGAGCACGGCGGCCATGCAGGGGGAATAAGAGGAAAAATTCTAGCGAAATTGCCGGAAACGATGATACTGTAGAGAACTATACATTTCTATTGAGAAATATCATGCGCATTGCCTCGCTTGCCCTCGCCATCGCCGTCCTCGGTTCCGGTTCCGCCCACGCGACCGTACTGGACTTGATGGCGCCGGTCGGCGGCGCGAACCTGTACGCGATCCACGACTTCACGGCGCCGTCCAGCGACGTCGAAGGCGCGGTCGTGGCGGGCGGTAATGTGACGGTGTCCAGCTATTCGATCAACCATAACGGCAAGAACGCATTCGGCAAGGACGGCTATGCGCTGGTCGCGGGCGGCAACCTGTCGTTGACGGGCGGTTCGATCGAGAACGGCAAAGCGTATGTCGGCGGTACCACGGGGCTGACGTGGGCCGCGACGCCGCAGATGGCCGCCACCAATCCGGTCGACTTCAAGGGGGCGACGAGCTACTACAAGGGCGTCGCCGACGCACTGTCCGACCTCGATCCGACGGGCGCCGTCACGCGTTTGTGGAGCGGCGTGCAGGTGACGGGCAGCGGCCGGGGCGGCGTCGACATCTTCAACGTGTCGTCCGACCTGTTCGCCACTTCCAGCAGCTGGACGCTGGACAAGCTGGTGCCGGGCGAGACGCTCGTCTTCAACGTGAGCGGCAACGCGGGCACCTTCAACAATGGCGGCATCAGCTTCGAGCCGCTCGCCGGCTACAACGTGCTGTTTAATTTTTACGAAGCGAAGACCATCGACGTGCGCGGCGTGATCGGCAGCGTGCTGGCGCCGTATGCGACGCAGTCGGCGAACTGGGGCGTCATCAACGGGAACGTGGTCGTCGATACCTGGTCGTCCACGGTGCAGGTCAATTCGAATCATTACTTCAATCCGGTGGATATCGCCGGATTGAAGCTCGACCAGGGCGGCGATGCGGCGTCGGCCCATGTGCCGGAGCCGGGCAGTATCGCGTTGGTCCTGGCAGGATTACTCGCTGCAGGCGCGACGAGAAGGAAGCGCCGGCAGGACTGAGATCGTTTGATCCGTCGTTCCCGCGCAGGCGGGAACCCAAGTTTTACGCGTATCGACATGCGTGCAAAATTCGATCCCCGCCTGCGCGGGGATGACGTGCCTATTTTGCAGGTACGTGTTCATGTCGTCGGTCAGGCCGGCACCGCCACCGCGCCCCGCCGGCCATGCGCGCGCATCGCGAGCGCCAGCACGACGCCGGACAGCGCGAGGCTCGCCGCCACCCATTGCGGCGACGCATACGAATAGCCCAGCGTCAGCGGAATCCCGCCGAGGAACGCACCCAGCGCATTGCCGATATTGAAGCCGGACTGGCCCAGCGACGAGCCCAGCATCTCCGCTTCGCGCGAGTGCTCGATCAGCAGCATCTGG
>Ga0308166_1002208_pt1 | contig 18465 bp, 15 predicted proteins | sample PhyCR2_2_FD_202137 | JGI IMG/M metagenome (GOLD analysis project Ga0308166, IMG submission 202137) | Phyllosphere microbial communities from UC Gill Tract Community Farm, Albany, California, United States - DLSLCC.R2 | ecosystem: Host-associated > Plants > Phyllosphere > Unclassified | place... | reverse complement strand
GCATCGGCCACGGCGAGGCGGGCTCCGGCGGCACCGACCTCGCGCACGAGCCGGAGCACGGCAGGGTGCCAGGGGTCCTGGAATCCGGCGACGGATCCCAGCATGCGATCGGCGGCCATCGTGTACTGCGTGAGGTCGTTCGTGCCGATCGACGCGAAGTCCGCGTGCGCGAGGATGCGGTCGGCGAGCAGCGCGCTGGACGGAATCTCGACCATCACGCCGGCGGTCTTGAGGCCGTATTCGCGAGCGAGCGAGGTGAAGTACTGCGTCTCCTCGACCGTCGCGACCATGGGCGCCATGACCCAGAGGTCGGCGGATGTCGCGGCATCGGCCTCGGCGAGAGCGGTCAGCTGCTCCCGCAGGATGTCCTCGCTCGCGCGCAGGGCGCGCAGACCCCGCAGGCCCAGCGCCGGGTTCTCCTCGTGCGCGTCGTTGAGGAAGGCCAGGGGCTTGTCGGCCCCCGCGTCCAGCATCCGCACGACGACCTTCTTGCCGGGGAAGGCCGCGAGCAGCTCCCGATACGACTCGCGCTGCTGCTCGACGGTCGGCGCCTGGGCCGACGAGAGGAACAGGAACTCGGTGCGGAACAGCCCGACGCCCTCGGCCCCGCGTTCGACGGCATCGGATGCGTCTGCAGGTTTCCCCAGATTCGCCAGCAGCGGGATCAGCGTGCCGTCGGCGAGGGCGCCGGGAGTCAAGGGTGCGTCGTCCGCGGAACGACGGGCGGCGGCGCGCTGCTCGGCGCGGTCCTTCTCATCGTCGGTCGGATCCAGTGTCACGATTCCTGCGGCCGCATCGACGATCACGGACTGGCCGGTGGCGAGTGCGGATGCCGAGGCCGCGCCGACGATCGCGACGATGCCCTTCTCGCGGGCGAGGATGGCCGTGTGCGAGGTGGGCCCACCATCGAAGGTCACCAGCGCGAGCACCTGGTCGAGGTTCAGCAGCGCCGTGTCGGCCGGGGCGAGATCCCGCGCGACGAGGACGAACGGGTGCCCGGGGTCCGGGACACCCGGCGCATCCACGCCGCGGAGCCGGGCGAGCACCCGCTGGGCGATGTCGTCGAGGTCGGCCGCGCGCTCGCCGAGATAGCCGCCGACCGCCTCGAGTGTGGCGCGGAAGCCGGCGAAGGCGTCGTGCACGGCCCACTCGGCCGTGGCGCCGTCATCGATCCTGGCGTCGACCTCGTCCTGCAGGGTGGGGTCCTCGGCGATCATCGCCTGGGCCTCCAGCACCTCCTGGGCCGACCCTCCGGCCGTCTCGCCTCGGGCGGTCAGCTCCTGAGCCACGGCCGCGACGGCCTCGCGCACCCTGCTGCGCTCGGCATCGACGCCCTGCGTGCTGGGCGTGTTCTCCGGAGCGGGCAGCGCCTCGGTCATCCGCACGACGACTCCCTGGGCGACGCCGAGACCGATCCCGACTCCTCGCAGTTCGCTCACGCGCCGGCATCCTGATCATGGTCGGTCGTCAGCAGCTCGGTGAGCGTGTCGAGCACGCCTTCGGCGTTGTCGCCGTCCGCGGTGAGCGTGACGTAGTCGCCGTGCTCGATCGCGAGCGCGATGACGCCGAGGATGCTGGCCGCATTGACCGCCTTGCCGGAGTCCTTCGCGATGGTCACGGGGATGCCCGAGTCCTTCGCCGCCTGTGCGAACAGCTTCGCGGGGCGGGCGTGGAGTCCGTGGGATGAGCCGATGCGTACGGTGCGGGAGACGGTCATGATGTTCCTTTCAGGGTGTTCCTGGCGTCGGCGAGGATCGAGCGGACGAGTGCGAGAGTGCGGGTGCCGTCGCGGTCGGCGAAGACGTCCTCCGGAAGGACGACGACCGGTACGGCGGCTGCATCGCGGATCGCGTGCAGGCGGTCGGCGAGATGAGGGCCGACGAGGATCAGGTCGTGATCGCCTCCGGTCGCTGAGTGCTCCATACCGGCTGCCGCGTCCCAGTCGAGACCGGCGTCGGAGGCCGCTCGGCGCAGTCGCTGTGCGACGAACGTGCTCGACGCGCCGGCGCCGCACACCACGAGGATCTTCATCGATGCCCACTACCTTTCCTGAGAACAGTCTGGGAACTGGGGCGTGTGCTCGCCAACAGGTTCCTTTCCGCCCCTGCGGAACATCGGTTTCGGAGCGGGGCCACCCGCTTACTGACATCATGGAAGTCACGTCAGGACAGTGCAGTCGGCACGGAGGAGGGGGAGGATCATGTCGCGTCAGCGCCAGGACCAGCTCCTCTCGACTCTGCTCCGCCAGGGCGACTGGGCGACGGCCGCGAGTCTCGCCGATCAGCTCGGGGTCACCCCTCGCAGCATCCGCTCGTACGTGGCGGCACTCAACGCCCGGACGGGCGGTGCGGATGCCGTCGAGTCAGGTCCCGCGGGCTACCGGGCGGGCTCGGCCGCGCGCGATGCGCTGCGCACCCGTCACGGCGGCGATTCCGCTCCCAGAGACCGGCTGCACGGCATCGTCCGCACCCTGCTCGACCTGCCGAGCGGCGTCGACGTCTTCGCGATGGCCGACGAACTGCACGTGAGTGAGGCGACCCTCGAATCCGACCTCTCCCGGGTGCGTGGACTGCTGGACGGCACCGAGCTGACTCTGGAGCGCGACCGCGAGATCGTGCGCCTGCGCGGCACCGAGGCGGCCCAGCGCCGTCTTCTCAGCCGGCTCGCGCACGACGAGATGGATGCCGCGTCCTTCCATCCCGAGACGTTCCGTCGGGCGCTCGCCGGCTCCGCTGTCGCCGCAGGCTCCGTGGCTCCCTTCAAGTCCGAGCTGGTACGCGAACTCGGTGAGCTCGGCTACTACGTCAACGAGCTCGCGATCTCGGACGTCCTGCTGCACATCGCGATCGCTGCCGAGCGCGTCGCGGCCGGTCACGCCCTCGAGGCGGGGCCCGCCGGTGCCAGGGAGGAGATCCCGCGGGTCGGAGCCGTCATCGCCCGCCTCGCTCAGGAGCACTTCTCCGTCGCGCTGGGCGACGGCGACAGCGGTCACCTCGCCTCGCTCGTCCTCACCCGCATCGTCGCGCCGGGAGAGGATGCGGCGGGTGACGTGGCTCGCAGCGGTGTCGCCCCCGCCGTCGAGGCCGCGGTCCGCGCCGAGATCACCAGGGCGGCCGACGACTTCCAGGTGGATCTGGTCGACGAGACCTTCGTGCTGCGCCTCGCCCTGCACGTGCAGAACCTGCTGCGCCGTGCCGAAGAGAGCGCCCTCACGCGCAATCCGCTCACGCGATCGCTGAAGACCTCCTATCCGATGATCTTCGAGGTGGCGGTGTCGATCGCGAGCGGTCTGCACGACCGGCTGGGGACCCCCATCCACGACGACGAGATCGCCTACATCGCGATGCACGTCGGCGGACGGCTCGAGCGCAGCCGCAAGGCCGAGTCGATCCTCACGGCGACCATCGTCTGCCCCGGCTACTACGAGCTCCATGAGCTGCTCCGCTCCAGCGTCGACCGTTCGCTGGGATCAGCGATCGAGGTCACCAGCGTCGTCACGAACGTCGACCCGGATTGGGCCTCCTTCGACACGGACCTGGTGCTCAGCACGATCGAGCCGGGTGCCACCGGCGACCGGTTCGTGCGCATCCAGCCCTTTCTCACCGATGCCGACGTCGATCGCATCCAGCAGGCGGCGGCGCGCGTGAGAAGAGGGCGGCGCCTGATGCGACTGCGGGCCGAGCTCGCACGTTATTTCGATGCGGATGCCTTCGTGTATCCGCTCCCCGACGAGGGCGAGGAGGCGATCATCCGGCGCCTCGGCGGACTGCTCGTGACAGCGGGCCTCATCGGCGAGGACTACGTCGAGAACACGATCCTGCGCGAGCGGATGTCGTCGACGGCGTTCACGGACGCCCTCGCTGTGCCGCACGCACTGCAGATGACGGCGTCGAGGACCGCGATCGCGATCGGCGTCGCCGACGGGTCGGCGGCGTGGGGCGAGGGCCGGGTTCAGGTGGTCGCGCTCGCCGCGTTCAGCGAGAGCGACCGTGCCGCATTCCAGACGGTCTTCGAGCAGCTCGTCGAGGTGTTCAGCGAGCGCGACAGTGTGCAGCGCATCCTTCGCCGTGGCACCAGCTTCGAGGCATTCCTCGACGAACTCGTCGCCGTGATCGACGGCTGATCGCTCACGCTCCGCAGACTCACCGTCGAGGGTCGAGCACGCCGGCCAGGGTGTCGAGCATGGCATCGGCCTCCGCCGAGTCCGCCGTCTCCAGTATGACGGCGTCGCCGGGCGCGAGTGCGAGGTCCATCAGCGCGAGAACGCTGCTGAGATCCACGACCGCGCCCGACGACGTGCGCAGCGTCACGGCATGCGGGTGCGCCTGCACGACGCGCACCAGCTCTGCGACGGGGCGCGCGTGCACCCCGTTGTGCGCGCTGATGACGACGTGTCTTCTCGGCATGCGATCTACGAGCGTTCTTCCAGGAGGGTCCGCACGGCGGCCTCGAGCTCGCGAACGGTCTCGGCGGCGCGCGCAGGCGACTCCGCCTTCGCGTCGATGTAGACCTTGAGCTTGGGCTCGGTGCCGCTGGGCCGCACGATGATCCGGGATCCGTCGTTGAGTCGGTATCGCAGCACATCGCCGGACGGCTGCCCGGCGGCTGCCTGCAGCAGATCCTCCGCCGCGGCGATGGTGTGGGTGCCGAACTGCGACGGCGGCAGGGTGCGCAGCGACAGCATCACGGTGCCGATCACCGAGAGATCGTCGACGCGCACCGACACCTGGCCACTGGCGAAGTGTCCGTAGGTGTCGCCGAGCTCGGTCAGGAGATCGGCCAGCGACCTGCCTCGCTCGTGCGCCTCGGCGGCGAGGCCGAGGATCGCCACGGCGGCCGAGATGCCGTCCTTGTCACGGACGGTCTCGGGGTTCACGAGGTAGCCGAGGGCCTCCTCGAATCCGAACACGATGCCGGGGGCTCGCGAGATCCACTTGAAGCCCGTGAGCGTCTCATGGAAGTCGAGGCCGTGGTGCTCTGCGACCGCGCGCAGACCGGGGGAGGAGACGAGCGAGCAGGCCAGTGACGCGCCCGGTGTTCCTGCAGCCGCCTTCGCCGCACGCGCGCCGAGCAGGAGGCCCACCTCGTTGCCGGTCAGGCGGCGCCAGCCGTTGTCGGACGCCGCGTCGGGGATGGCGACCGCGAGGCGGTCGGCGTCGGGGTCGTTCGCCAGGATGAAGTCCGCCTGCACTCGGCGGGCGCGGGCGAACGACAGGTCCATCGCCCCCGGCTCCTCGGGGTTCGGGAACGACACGGTGCGGAACGTGGCATCGGGCTTCAGCTGATCCGCGACGACCATCGGCTGCGGGTAGCCGGCGGCGGCGACGATCTTCGACAGGGTCTCCCAGCCGACGCCGTGCATCGCGGTGTACACCCACCGGATGTCCGATGCGGATGCGGGAGCGGGCGCCACAGCGGCGGTCGCAGCGACATAGGCGTCGACGACGTCCTCACCCGCCGTCTCGTAGACGGTCGACCGGGGGAGAGCGCTGACGTCGTCCGCATCGGCGATCCGCTGGATGTGCGCGGCGATCTCGGCATCCGCCGGTGCGACGATCTGTGATCCCTGATCCGCGCCGCCCAGGTACACCTTGTAGCCGTTGTCGTTCGGCGGGTTGTGCGAAGCCGTGACCATGACCCCTGCGTCCGCGCCCAGATGTCGCACCGCGAACGCGAGCACGGGCGTGGGAAGAAGGCGCGGGAGGAGGATGGCGCGGAGTCCGGCGCCGGCGAACAACTCGGCGGAGTCGGTGGCGAACACACGTGAATTGCGGCGACCGTCATAGCCGATGATCACGGTCGGAGTACCGCCGTGCGCCCGCTCGCGCAGGTACGAGGCGAACCCGGCCGCAGCCTGGGCGACGAGCACCCGATTCATGCGATTGCTGCCGGCCCCGAGTGCGCCACGGAGGCCTGCGGTGCCGAATGCGAGGCGCGTGCGGAAGCGATCGTCGAGATCGGCGATCGCGCTCTCGTCGCCGCCCGCCGCGCGGGTGATCACCGCGGCGAGCTCGTCACGGGTCTCGTGGTCGGGGTCCTGGCGCATCCACGCGCGCGCCTGCGCGAGGCGCTCGTCGCTCACAGCGCCTCGACCACTCGAGCGAGCAGGGCAGAGATCACAGGCTCGGCCTCGCGGCCGGCCTCGATGACCTCCGCGTGGCTGAGCGGCGTCTTCTGGATGCCGGCGGCGAGGTTCGTGATGAGCGAGAAGCCCAGGATCTCCATGCCGGCCTCGCGGGCGGCGATCGCCTCGAGCGCGGTCGACATGCCGACGATGTCGCCGCCGATGCGCTTCGCCATCTGCACCTCGGCCGGCGTCTCGTAGTGCGGGCCGCGGAACTGCGTGTAGACGCCCTCGTCGAGCGTGGGGTCGACGCTGCGTGCGATGTCGCGCAGACGCGTGGCGTAGAGATCGGTCAGGTCGATGAAGGTCGCGCCCTCGAGCGGGGAGTCGGCGGTGAGGTTGATGTGGTCGCTGATCAGCACGGGCTGCCCGGGTGTCCATGTCTCGCGCACGCCGCCGGCGCCGTTGGTGAGCACCATGATCCGAGCGCCCGTGGCCGCGGCGGTGCGGACCGAGTGCACGACACGGCGGACGCCGTGGCCCTCGTAGTAATGGGTACGAGCTCCGATGACGAGCACGTTCTTGCCGTCGGGGGTGCGGATGCTGCGCAGGGTCCCGACATGGCCCTCGAGGGCGGGCTTCGAGAAGCCGGTGACCTCGGTGGCGGGGATGGTCGCCGTGGTCTCGCCGATGATGTCGGCGGCCTTGCCCCAGCCGCTGCCGAGGGTGAGGGCGATGTCGTGGTTCTCGACTCCGGTCAGGCGCGCGATGTCGGCGGCTGCGTCGGCTGCGACCTCGAACGGGTTCGCATTCGGGTCGTCGAGGGGGTTGCTGTGTGTGTCAGGCATGGATCCACTCTAGGAAGGTGCAGGCTCCGGGGCCAGGATTGCGGAAGAATGGAGATCATGTCTTCCACCCCTTTTGAGCGCACTCAGCGCGTCGCCGTCCTCGGTGGCGGTCCCGGCGGTTACGAAGCGGCACTCGCAGCCGCTCAGCTCGGAGCCGAGGTGACCCTCGTCGAGCGCGTCGGCGTGGGTGGGGCGGCTGTGCTCACCGACGTCGTCCCCTCGAAGAGCCTGATCGCCACGGCGGACGCCGCGGTCGCGATCTCGGAGGCCTCGGATCTCGGAGTGCAGTTCTACGCCAAGGGCGAGCACGGCAAGCCGCTCAAGCCCGAGATCGCGATCAACCTCGCCGCGGTGAACAAGCGCCTCATCGCCCTCGCCGGGCAGCAGTCCGAGGACATGCGCACCACCCTGCTCGAGGCCGGTGTGCGCATCCTCTCGGGCCACGGCCGGCTGGAGGGGCCGAACGCGATCGTCGTGTCCACGGGACAGAAGGGCACCGACTTCGACCGTATCGAGGCCGACACGATCATCGTCGCAGTGGGCGCCTCGCCGCGTGAGCTGGATTCGGCGAAGCCCGACGGCAAGCGCATCCTCACCTGGACGCAGCTGTACGACATGAAGGCGCTCCCCGAGCACCTCATCGTCGTCGGCTCGGGTGTGACCGGTGCCGAGTTCGCCTCGGCCTACATGAACCTCGGCGCCAAGGTGACGCTGGTCTCCAGCCGCGACCAGGTGCTGCCGGGTGAGGACCAGGATGCCGCGCGCGTGCTCGAGAAGGTCTTCAAGCGCGGGGGGATGACAGTGCTCTCCAAGGCTCGAGCAGAGAAGGTCGAGGTCACGAAGGACGGTGTGACGGCGACCCTGTCCGACGGACGCACGGTCGACGGCAGCCACTGTCTGATGGCCGTGGGATCGATCCCCAACACGGCGGGGATCGGCCTCGAGGATGCGGGAGTCGAACTCGACGAGACCGGGCACGTGCGCGTCAACCGCGTGGCTCGCACGTCGGTGCCGAACGTCTACGCCGTCGGCGACTGCACGAACTTCTTCCCCCTGGCCTCCGTCGCGTCGATGCAGGGTCGCACGGCCGTGTTCCACGCGCTGGGCGACATCGTGATCCCGCTCGAACTCATCAAGATCACCTCGAACATCTTCACGGCACCCGAGATCGCGACCGTCGGGTACTCCGAGAAAGACGTCGAGGACGGCATCGCGGACGGGCTGGTCTTCAAGCTGCCGCTGGCCGCGAACCCGCGCGCCAAGATGATGGGCATCAAGGACGGCTTCGTGAAGCTGATCGCGCGCAAGGGCTCCGGCACGGTCATCGGCGGCGTGATCGTCGCGCCGAAGGCCTCCGAGCTGATCTACCCGATCGCGGTCGCCGTCGAGCGGCGTCTGACGGTCGATCAGGTCTCGCGCGTGTTCGCGGCATACCCGTCGCTGTCGAGCAGCATCACCGACGCGAGTCGGGCGATGCACCTCGTCAACGCGAACATCTCGTAGGCGTCGATGGCCGAGCTGTCGCCCGATCCCGTCCTGCTGCTCGTCGTCGCGAAAGGGGCACGGTGACGGACCTTTTCGCGGCACCGCTGCAGGACTGGCCGTCGGAGTGGGGAGAACGTCGGCCGCGGCGCAACATCGGCATGCTCTGGCTCGGCATCATCCTCATCACGGCCTCGGCCGCGATGATCGTGTTCTCGGGTGGCGCTGCCGGCCCGCTGTGGTCGGCTGCGTTCGTCGCCCTGTTCGGTCTGACGGCACTGGCCGTGGCGGCCCGCCGCCCGTTCGTCGAAGGACCGGCACGTCTGGTCGATGCGGCGACGCTGACGCGCGGACGGATATCGATCCCCGCGGCGCGGGTGCACTTCGTGCCGGAGCGGCGGCCAGGCGTCGTCACCCTGACGCTGTGCGTCCTGTGGGCGCTCGTGCTCACGGCCGCGACGGTCGTGGCGATCGGGATCGGGCTGACCGGCCGTCCCGAGGCGTTCCTCGGGGTCGCTGTGCTCGCGGCGACCGCCGCGCTGTTCGTCTACACGGCAGTCCGGGCGGCCGTCGCCCAGTACCGCTCCGATGCGTTCGGGCGCCGCCCGCTCGGTCTCGGCATCGGCCAGGACGGCGTGCTCCTGATGCGTGTCACAGAGACCCTGTACGTGCCGTGGAGCGCGCTGCGGAAGGTCGAGCCGGACGCGACCGAACCCCGGCGGGGCAGGGACGAGCTTCCGCTCATCCGACTTCGCGTGGATCCGAGCCGAGTGATCGCCTCCGACGGGAAGCGCGCTCCTGCCACGGTCACCGTCGCCCCGGCGATGCTCAAGACGCATCCGATGGTCCTGTGGTCGGCGTTGCGTGAGTTCCAGGGCTCCTCGGCCACACGCGCCCTCCTCGGCACATCGGCGGGGCAGCGGAAGTACGACGAGTGGTGCGCGTCTGCCTCTGCGGACTGAAGGAATGAAGAAGGCCCCCGCCTCGAGGCGGGGCCCTCTTCATGACCATGCGGTCAGCTGATGGTGAGAAGCTGGTGTCCGGCGGCGACGGTTGCACCGGCGGTGGCGGCGATGTTGCCGATCGTGCCGTCCTTGTGCGCCTGCAGCGGCTGCTCCATCTTCATCGCCTCGAGGACGACGACGAGGTCGCCCTTGACGACCTGCTGTCCTTCTTCGACAGCGACCTTGACGACCGTGGCCTGCATGGGCGACTTCACGGCATCACCGGACGCGCCGGCGCTGACGGACGTGGCGTGGCTGCGACGAGACGGCGGCACGGCGGCCGGTCGTCCCGTGGTTCCTGCGGCGACTGCGACACGGTCGGGCAGACTCACCTCGAGCCGCTTGCCGGCGACCTCGACGACGACGGTGTGGCGGTTCTCGGCGGCGGCGGGAGACTCGAGCTCGCCGTCCCACGCGGGGATGTCGTTGTCGAACTCGGTCTCGATCCAGCGGGTGAAGACGCCGAACACGCCGTTCTCCGCGGTGAAGGCGGGGTCGTTCACGACCTTGCGGTGGAACGGCAGCACGGTCGGGAGGCCTGCGACCTCGAACTCGTCGAGGGCGCGGCGCGACCGCTCGAGCGCCTCAGCGCGGTCCTTGCCCGTGACGATGATCTTCGCGAGCAGCGAGTCGAACGCTCCCGAGACGGAGTCGCCCGCGGTGACGCCGGAGTCGAGACGGATGCCGGGGCCGCCGAAGGTCTTGAAGACGTGGATGGGGCCCGGCTGGGGCAGGAATCCGCGACCGGGGTCCTCGCCGTTGATGCGGAACTCGATCGAGTGTCCGGTCGGCTTCGGGTCGTCGTAGTCGATGGTGCCGCCGGAGGCGATGCGGAACTGCTCGCGCACCAGGTCGATGCCCGTGACCTCTTCCGAGACGGGGTGCTCGACCTGCAGGCGGGTGTTGACCTCGAGGAACGAGACGGTGCCGTCGGCGCCGATCAGGAACTCGCAGGTGCCGGCGCCCACGTAGCCGACCTCTGTGAGGATGGCCTTCGACGCCGAGTACAGCAGGTCGTTCTGCTCATCCGTGAGGAACGGCGCAGGCGCCTCCTCGACGAGCTTCTGGTGGCGGCGCTGCAGTGAGCAGTCGCGGGTCGAGATGACGACGACGTTGCCTGCGGCATCCGCCAGGCACTGGGTCTCGACGTGGCGGGGCTTGTCGAGGTACTTCTCGACGAAGCACTCGCCCCGGCCGAACGCGGTGACAGCCTCGCGGGTCGCGGATTCGAACAGCTCGGCGACCTCGTCGAGCTCGCGGGCGACCTTGAGGCCGCGTCCGCCGCCGCCGTACGCGGCCTTGATCGCGATCGGCAGGCCGAACTCCTTCGCGAAGGCGACGACCTCGTCGGCGCCGGCAACGGGCCCGGGGGTTCCGGGGGCCAGCGGCGCGCCCACCTTCTCGGCGACGTGACGGGCGGTGACCTTGTCTCCGAGCGCCTCGATGGCCTCAGGGGAGGGGCCGATCCACGTCATCCCCGCGCCGATGACGGCGCGGGCGAACTCGGCGTTCTCGGCGAGGAAGCCGTACCCCGGGTGCACGGCGTCTGCGCCGGCACGGCGGGCGATCGAGAGGATCTTCTCGATCTGCAGGTAGGTCTCGGCGCTCGTCGCTCCGCCGAGGGCGTACGCCTCGTCGGCGAGGCGGGTGTGCAGAGCGTCGCGATCCTGGTCGGCGTACACGGCGACCGAGGCGATCCCGGAATCACGAGCGGCACGGATGATGCGGACGGCGATCTCGCCGCGGTTGGCGATGAGCACCTTGGCGATATCAGGCATGGTTGCCAGCCTAGCGAGAAGGAACTCGATCTCTTTGACGACTCTCCACAAGAAAGAGGGAGAAACGTCGACGAGACCCTACGACCACAGGTCGGTCCACGCGACGTCCAGCTCGGCTGCCAGGCGCCGAACGGTCGACAGCGACATCCCCACGACGGTCGACGGGTCGCCATCGACGCGGGTGATGAAGGCCCCGCCCAGGCTGTCGACGGTGAACGCGCCCGCGACGAGCAAGGGCTCGCCGGACGCGACGTAGGCGGCGATCTCGGCATCCGTGATGTCGTCGGCGAAGGTCACCGCGGCTTCGGCGGTCGCGGTGGCCTCGACGGGGGCGTCGCCGGGGGATAGCCGGAACACCGAGTGGCCGGAGTGCAGGATGCCGGTGGCGCCGCGCATCTCGTGCCAGCGGCGGGTGGCCTCCTCGGGCGTGTAGGGCTTGCCGTACACGCGACCCCCGAGCGCGAACATCGAGTCGCCGCCGATCACGATGCCGTCGAAGAGTCCCTCCGCGGCGAGCTTGTGCGCGACGTCGGCGGCCTTCGCGCGTGCGAGCAGCAGCACGAGCTCTGCCGGGGCGAGATCGGCGCCGCGCTCCGCTGCCGCGGCGGCCGCCACAGCATCCTCGTCCACGTCCGGCGACTGCGTGAGCGGCTCGATCCCGGCCTGCCGCAGCAGCATCAGACGGGCGGGAGACGTGGAGGCGAGGCAGACGCGCATGTGCACCACCGTATCCTCGAAGGATGACTTCTTCCCCAGCCCTGCTCGATCTGGACATCACCGGCATCGCGCACGGCGGTACCTTCATCGCCCGCCACGAAGGACGCGTCGTCTTCGTCTCCGATGCGATCCCCGGAGAGCGGGTGCGTGCGCGGCTGACCGAGGACTCGACGGATGAGTCGAAGAGCTTCTGGCGCGCGGAGACGGTCGAGGTGCTCGAGGCGTCCCCGCACCGTCGCCCGCACATCTGGTCGGAGGCCGACGTCTCCCGTGCACCCGAAGACCGCCCGGGAGGCGCGGACCTCGGGCACATCGACCTCGTGCATCAGCGGGTCCTCAAGCGCCAGGTGCTGACCGAGGCGCTCGACCGGTTCGCGGGCGCGGGTCTCGAAGCCCCCGAGATCGAGGCGGTCGACTCCTCCGACGGCACCGGATGGCGCACCAGGGTCACCCTGCATGTCGACGATGACGGACAGGTCGGGCCCTACGCCGCTCGCAGCCACCGCGTGATCCCGGTCGGCTCGCACCCGCTGGCGCGTCCGTCGATCGCCAGGGCCGCGCTCGCGCTCGCCGGCGGCGAAGCAGGCAGTGTCGACCTCGTCGAACCCGGCGACGGCACGGTGCGGATAATCCGTCGTGAACGGCTGGATGAGCGCCCCGCGCGCGGGCAGGGCCGACGCCCCGCACCCGAGGTCGTCTACGAGCAGGTGGGCGACCGACGCTTCCAGGTCGATGCGGGCGGCTTCTGGCAGGTGCATCCGCGCGCCGCATCGGTGCTCGACGGGGCCGTCTACGGCATCCTCGACGGCCATGTCGACCCGGAGAAGACGCATTTCGATCTGTATGGAGGTGTGGGGCTCTTCGCCGCCTCGCTCGCGGACCTCGGCGGCACCGACATCGTCACGGTCGAATCCAGCAGGCGCGCGACGGCTCATGCCCAACAGAACCTCGCGCCGCTCGACGTCCGTGCGGTCACCGCACGCGTCGACCGCTACCTGGCGGGGATCCCGGCGGGAACCAGCGCGGGCGCCGTCGTCCTGGACCCGCCCAGGGCGGGCGCCGGACGCGCCGTGGTCGATGCGCTCGACGCCCTCGACCCCGAGGCGATCGCCTACGTGGCCTGCGACCCGGTCGCCCTGGCCCGCGACCTCGGCACCTTCCGAGAGCGCGGGTGGAACGTGGGGACTCTCCGCGGCTTCGATCTGTTCCCGCACTCGCATCATTTCGAGGTCGTCGCGCTGCTCACGCGGTGACGGGGATCGACACCTGCGGGAATCACTAGGCTGGGTGGATGAGCAGGGTCGCACTCATCGACGATCACGAATCCGTCCGCCTCGGTCTGGAGGCCGCGTGCGCCCGTGACGGCGCGCAGACGGTCGTCTTCTCCGGCAGCACGGTCGTGTCGTACCTCGAATGGCGATCCGCCTCCTCGGCCCCGCCCGCGGACGTGGTCGTCCTGGACCTCACTCTGGGCGACGGAACGACTGTCACCGAGAACGTCAGGTCTCTCGTCGCCGACGGCGCGAGCGTCGTGATCCACAGCGTCGCCGACCGTCCGGCGGCCGTGCGCGAGGCGCTCGCGGCCGGTGCTGCGGGAGTGGTCAGCAAGTCGTCCGCGCTCGATGACGTGCTCGACGCCATCCGCACTGTCGCCGACGGCGAGGCGCTCAACAACGTCGAATGGGCGAGCGCCGTCGACGGCGACCGTGACTTCGCGGATGCGCAGCTCTCCTCGCGCGAGCGCGACGTGCTGCGCCTGTACGCGGCGGGTCTGCCGTTGAAGGCGGTCGCCGAGCGTCTCGGCGTCGCGTACTCGACCGCCAAGGAGAACATCACCCGGATCAGGGTGAAGTACGTCGAGGTCGGGCGCCCGGCGCCGACCAAGGTCGATCTTCTCCGCCGCGCGATGGAGGACGGGATCGTCGCCGCAGACGGGGCGCCGAGTGCCCACTGACCCGCTCAGCATCCGTGATGCGTGGAGCAAGATCCCTTCTCCGGGCAGCGTGGAGACCGAGTTCGAGCGGTTCACGGGCAAGCGCATGGAGCGCATCCTCGCGACGGTGGTCGCGATCGGATCGGCGATCCTCGGAGCCCAGGCGCTGATCGCCGGCATCACGACGATGTCGTGGTCGGACGGCGCGCGGATCGCGATGCTGCTGGTGGTGTTCGTCCCCCTGGTGGCGATGCTGGTCGCCTGCGTCGTCGGTCGAGGGGTGCGCACGGCATCTGGTGCGTTCGCGATCATCTACACCGTGGCGTTGGGGGCCTGGCCGAGTTTCGTCGACCCGGTGGGGAAGGCCGCCGATCAGCCGTGGATCTTCTTCCTCGTCAATGTCGGCGTCGTCGCCGCGATGCTCGCGTTCCCGCTGTGGCTGCAGTTCGCCTGGGCGGTGGGGCTTCCGTTCGTCTACGGGTACGTGCGGCTCGTCGAGGGGGAGTTCTCGCGAGACTTCTGGGTGACCACGGCGTTCGACGTGTCGTTCACGCTGATCCTCGGCATCGTGATCATCTCGCTGGGCTGGATGTTCCGATCCGTCGCCGCCGGTGTCGACGAAGCGCGTGCACACGCCGTCGCCTCGTACGCTTCTGCCGCAGCGGCTGCCGCCGCTGAGGAGGAGCGGGCGACCATGTCGGCGCTCATGCACGACAGCGTCCTCGCCGCCCTCATCGCCGCGGAGCGTGCCGAAGGCGAACGCGCCCAGGACCTCGCCGTGGGGATGGCGCGCGAGGCGCTCACCCGACTCGCGAACACCGAGGCCGCGGTGGCGCAGGAGGGAAGCGATGAGCCGGTCGGAGCGGCACAGATCGTCGTGGAGCTGCGGAGGGCGCTCTCCGAGCTCGGAGCGGATGCCATCGTCGAGGAGCGCGGAGGGATCGGACTGATCCCCGGGCGTGCCGCGCGGGCCCTCGTGCTCGCCGCCCGGCAGGCTCTCGGCAATGCCGTGACGCACGCGAACGGACGGGGTCTGCACATCCTCGCGGAGGGGAAGGGCGACGAGGGGATCAGCGTGACGATCACCGACACCGGTCCCGGGTTCGACATGCAGGCCATCGGCGCCGACCGACTCGGTATCAGCGCGTCGATTCTCGCGCGCATGGCGGGGGTGGCCGGCACGGCGGCGATCGACTCGAACGACAGCGGAACCACCGTGACGCTCGTCTGGGAGCGCCCATGAACCGGACGGTGCGCAGTGTCGCGACCTCGCTCGCGGTCGGGTTCGCGATGTACTTCGCCGCCAGAGGCGTCTGGTGGATCGAGCAACCCACCGCACCCCTGCTGATGGTCGCGGCGATCGGTGTCTATCTCGTGGTCGTGAACGCGGCGATCCTGTGGGATTCGGCGACCTCGGTGCGGATGCCTCTCTGGGTCGCGCTGGTCACCCTGGCATCCAGTGTGCTGATTCCCGTGCTCGTGACGGTCTCGCTCGATCCCCTGACGCTGACCGCACCGTTCGCCACCTGGTACATCGGTGCGCTCGGCCTGATGGGCATCGTCTGCATCGTGCGCCGCCGGTTCGTGATCGGCTGGCTCATCGTCCTGATCCTCGTGGTCGCCTCGTCGGCGTACCTCGGGTTCTTCGTGGCGCTGTCGCTCGGACTCGTCGGATCCTTCATGTGGGTCGCCGTCGCCCACCTGCTCGTGATGTTCTGGGATCGCGCGGTGAGCGACACCGAACGCCTCGCCGGTATCCAGCAGGCGGTGTCGGCCTGGCACGCCACCCAGCAGGTGCGGCAGAAGGAGCGACGCCTGCGTACGCAGTTCGCGCTCGCTGTCGCCGGCCCGGTGCTCAGTCGGGCCGTCGCATCCCGTGGAGCGCTGGACGCCGAGGAGCGGCTCCAGGCGCGACTGGCCGAAGGGCGGCTCCGCGATGAGCTGCGTGGCGCAGATCTGCTCAATGACGCGGTGCGGGATGCGATCGAGGACGCCAGGCGTCGAGGTGCGGTCGTGACCGTGTTCGACGAGGGAGGTCTGGCCGATGTCGACGAGGTACGGCGCGCGGTGATCCGTGACGAGCTCGCACGGGTCCTGCGCGATGCCCAAGCCGAGCGCTGGATCATCCGCGCCGCACGGGATCCGGTGACGGCGGTGACGGTGGTCGGCAGAGCCGGTTCCGGTGGACAGAGCGACGATGACGCCGTGGACGTCTTCCACGAGATCCCCCGCGACGCACCCGAGCGCTGAACAGTGGCCCTGCCCTCGGCTCTGGCCGGGGGAGGAGGTCAGAGTCGAGGTCAGACAGAGTGGGCGAGGGGCGGCGAATCCGCCAGCCCCTCGCCATGCGGACCAGTTACCCGAAAACCGTCCGCTGGTGGCCGGTCTGCGTCTATCTACCCTGGGACAGAGAGACCAGCCGAACGCGAAGCGTCTTACTCAGTCTCATGGTTATTCAAGTCGCTGTCTGTAGGTATTTTGGGGGACACGAGCACGGCCTCCATGCGAGAAGATGGGGCATGGGAATGCGCCGAGGAACCAACCTCCCCCGGATGGGCGACTTCAACCAGTCGGTGATCCTCGAGGCCATCCGCCGTTCGGTGGAGGGGCTCAGTCGCATCGAGCTCGTCGAGGCGACGGGGCTCTCCGCCCAGACGATCACGAACATCACCCGCCGCCTGCTCGACGACGGCTTCATCGCCGAAGCGGGGCGGACCATCAACGGGCCGGGCAAGCCGCGGGTCACCCTGCGCCTGGTGGCGGAGAGCCGCTTCTCCGTCGGTGTGCACCTCGACCCGGCCGTCCTCACGTTCGTGCTGCTGAACATGTCGGGCGCGGTGGTCCACCGGCGCGTGCTCAGAACGCCCGACAAGGATCCTCGGCGCATCGTCGAGACCATCGCCCGGACGATCGATGAGCTCATCGACGAGGCCGAGGTCGACCGTGAACTCGTCGCTGGTGTCGGGGTCGCGGCGCCGGGCCCGCTCGATGCGCAGAAGGGAACGGTGATCGATCCACCGAAGCTGCACGGATGGCATCGCGTTCCGCTGCGCCAGGTGCTCGCCGAAGCGACCGGTTTCGACGTCACGCTGGAGAAGGACACGACCGCCGCCGCCGTGGGTGAGCTCTGGACGGGGACCGATACCGCCGAAGGGTCGTTCCTCTTCGTCTATCTCGGCACCGGTCTCGGCGCGTCGGTGGTGCGCGAAGGCGGCGTCATCACCGGCAGCTCCCACAACTTCGGCGAGATCGGCCACATCATGGTCGATCCGGAGGGGCCGCTCTGCTCGTGCGGGTCCCGCGGATGCGTCGAAGTGGTCTGCACCCCTCAGGCGATCGTCGAACAGGCCGAGGCTGCAGGATTGTTCGACGATGATCGCCAGGCGACCGACGAACGCGCCGTCGATGAGCGATTCACGCTGCTCTGCGAGCGGGCCGCCGCGGGCGACATGGTCGCGCTCGGGGTGCTGCGCCGTTCGGCAGGACATCTCGTGGTGCTGGTGTCGGTGCTCGCGAACGTGCTCGACGTCGACCGGGTCGTGCTGGGAGGACCGTTCTGGGGGCGCCTGTCCGAGGTGTATCTGCGCGAGATCCCGAAGCCGTTGAACAGTCGCAGCGCCACGCGTGCGGTGCATGTGCTTCCGGTCGTGGGGACCGTGGTCGGCGACGACGTGGGTGCGGTCGGAGCAGCCTGCGTGGTCCTCGATGCCGTGCTCACGCCGCGGGCATCCGACCTCTACCTCCAGGACTGAACGGTCCCTCAGCTGCCATACCGGTATATCGGGCGCAGAGACGGACTGGTTATTCCAATCGTTGTACTATTGAACGGATGCGCCGACTGGGGTGATCCGACAGTGGGACGACGGTCCCACGTCGACCGGGGGAGACTGTCTGCGTGGCCCGGGAGCTGGGGGGCTCCGGGCCTCGCAGGCTTCACCCGTCGGCAGCTCGCGCACGGCGGCAGCCGCTCAACGCACGGCGGCAGGCGCTCACCGCGCGAAGCGGCCCCAGGGGATGTCTCGTCGAAGAGGTCTCCGCAGCGGGCGCTGCGTGCGAGTCCACGCCGAGACGCGCGGCTCTTCGGCGACTGCATCCGCCGATTCCTGCGCGTATGCGTCGCTGACCACGGCGATGAGTGCGGCGAGCTCCTCTTCCGTCGCGGAGCCACGGGTGATCTCGATCGTCGGCGGACGCTCCGCCTCCGCCGACGATCCCTGTGTGTTCTGTGCGCTCACAGCGGGATGTTCCCGTGCTTCTTGGGCGGCAGCTCCGCCCGCTTGCCCCGCAGGGCGCGGAGCGCCTTGGCGATCGAGACGCGGGTGTTCGCCGGCTCGATGATGCCGTCGATCTCGCCGCGCTCGGCGGCGAGGAACGGCGACGTCACGCTGTACGTGTACTCGTTCGCGAGGCGGGTACGCACGGCGGCGACGTCTTCGCCGGCCTCTTCGGCGCGCTTGATCTCGCCCCGATAGAGGATGTTGACCGCACCCTGTCCGCCCATCACAGCGATCTCGGCCGTGGGCCAGGCGAGGTTCACATCGGCACCGAGCTGCTTCGAGCCCATGACGATGTATGCGCCACCGTAGGCCTTGCGCAGGATCACCGTGACGAGCGGCACCGTCGCCTCGGCGTAGGCGTA
>Ga0308166_1002206_pt1 | contig 18506 bp, 16 predicted proteins | sample PhyCR2_2_FD_202137 | JGI IMG/M metagenome (GOLD analysis project Ga0308166, IMG submission 202137) | Phyllosphere microbial communities from UC Gill Tract Community Farm, Albany, California, United States - DLSLCC.R2 | ecosystem: Host-associated > Plants > Phyllosphere > Unclassified | place... | reverse complement strand
CCAAGGCCGCCATCCAGGACAAGATCGACAACTTCGTCACCCACGTCGTGCCCATCATCGCCGACATCGACGCCGGCTTCGGCAACGCGGAAGCGACCTACCTGCTGGCCAAGCAGATGATCGAAGCAGGTGCCTGCTGCATCCAGCTGGAGAACCAGGTGTCGGACGAGAAGCAGTGCGGCCACCAGGACGGCAAGGTCACCGTGCCGCACGAGGACTTCCTCGCCAAGATCCGCGCCGTGCGCTACGCGTTCCTCGAACTGGGCGTGGACGACGGCGTCATCGTCGCCCGCACCGACTCGCTGGGCGCCGGCCTGACCAAGCAGATCGCCTACACGAAGGAACCGGGCGACCTGGGCGACCAGTACAACAGCTTCCTGGACGTGGAAGAAATCGCGCCGGCCCAGCTGGCCAACGGCGACGTCGTGATCCAGCGCGACGGCAAGCTGCTGCGTCCGAAGCGCCTGGCGAGCAACCTGTTCCAGTTCCGCGAAGGCACCGGCGAAGCACGCTGCGTCCTGGACTGCATCACGTCGCTGCAGAACGGCGCCGACCTGCTGTGGATCGAAACCGAGAAACCGCACATCGGCCAGATCGGCGGCATGGTGCGCGAAATCCGCAAGGTGATCCCGAACGCCAAGCTGGTGTACAACAACAGCCCGTCGTTCAACTGGACGCTGAACTTCCGCCAGCAGGTGTACGACGGCATGAAGGACCGCGGCGAAGACGTGTCGGCCTACGAGCGTTCGCAGCTGATGAGCGCCGAGTACGACGACTCGATCCTGGCCAAGGTCGCCGACGAGCGCATCCGCACGTTCCAGGCCGACGCGGCACGCGAAGCGGGCATCTTCCACCACCTGATCACGCTGCCGACCTACCACACCGCCGCGCTGTCGACCGACAACCTGGCCAAGGACTACTTCGGCAACCAGGGCATGCTGGGCTACGTGGCCGGCGTGCAGCGCAAGGAAATCCGCCAGGGCATCGCCTGCGTCAAGCACCAGAACATGTCCGGTTCGGACCTGGGCGACGACCACAAGGAATACTTCAGCGGCGAAGCGGCGCTGAAGGCCGGCGGCAAGCACAATACGATGAACCAGTTCTGAGGCCGTTCAGATAGCACGTCGTCCCCGCCTGCGCGGGGACGACGTTTTTGCGTGTCTCTTCACCGTCGCAGCTCGGTCATGATCTTCTCGGCCAGGAAATCGCACGGCGGCCGCTTCGACTTCGCGCTCCTCGCGAGGATCACTTCGAGCGGCGCGATGTCCGGCAGGCCCTGCGCCTGGCCCAGCAAGGTCAGGTGCGACGGCACGGCGCAGCGCGCCAGCGGCGCCAGCGCAAGCCCCGCCTCGACCATGCTCAAGAGCCCCATCAGGCTCGGACTCTCGTACGACGTGCGGTACGTGACTTTCGCCCGCTCCAGGCTGCGGATCGCATTCTCGCGCGCCACGCTGCCCGGCAGGAACACGGCGATCGGCAGCGGCCGTTCCTTCCAGATGTCGCGCGCGCTCGGCGCCGCGGCCCACACCATCGGTTCGAAGCGGATGAATTCCCCGGACAGGCCCTTCACGCGCGTCGCGCACACGAGGTCGACGGAACCGTCCTTCACCATCGGCGCCAGCGCCACGCTCGGCAGGCCCACGACCTGGATCTCGACGCGCGGGTACGAGGCCGAGAACTTCTTCAGGATGGACGGCAGCAGCGACGACGCGTAATCGTCCGGCACGCCGATGACGACGCGGCCCGACACGTCCGGCTGCACGACCGCGGCCCACGCCTCGTCGCGCAGCGCCAGCATGCGGCGCGCGAACGTCAGCAGGATCTCGCCGTCCTGCGTCGGCACCACGCTGCGCGGCCGGCGCACGAACAGCGGCTTGCCGATCGCATTTTCCAGCGTCTTGATCTGCATGCTGACGGCGGACTGCGAGCGGTGCACGACTTCCGCCGCGCGGCTGATGTTGCCGGTGTCCGCCACGGCCACCATCATGGCGAGGACGTCGAGGTCGAGGGTTTTCATAGCGATCAGAAAATCTGATGGGAACGATCAATATTATGCGATTTTCTTGAAGCGCGCCGTGCGGCATAGTGTCGGCAAAGGAGTTACCCATGAACGCACGCACCGACCACCGCACCCTCGCCACGCCCGACGTCTACTTCGCCACGCTGCCCTCCGGGGTGCGCATGCCGTACGTGCTGCGCGGCGCGGGCGAGCCGCTGCTGTTCGTGCACGGCTCGCTGTGCGACTACCGCTACTGGAACGCCCAGGCCGCCGCGCTGTCGCAGCACTATCAATGCGTCTCCGTCAGCCTGTCGCACTACTGGCCCGGCGCCGCGACCGACCTGCTGGCGCCGTTCAGCTGGTGGTCGCACGTCGCCGAACTGGCCGAATTCATCACGGCGCTGAACATCGGTCCCGTGCACCTGGTCGGCCATTCGCGCGGCGGCTGCGTCGCGTTCCAGCTGGCGCGCGAGTATCCGCACCTCGTCAAGACGCTGACGCTGGCCGATCCGGGCGGTCCGCTGCACGTCGACGGCATGGCGGACCCGGCGCCCGCGCCGGCGGTGGATGCCCTGCGCGCACGCGCCGCCGCACTGATCGAGGCGGGCGACGTGGAGGCCGGGCTGGAGCTGTTCGTCGATTCCGTCAGCCTGCCGGGCATCTGGCGCAAGAGCCCCCCGGCTTTCCGCGCGATGGCGATCGACAACGCGGCCACCCTGCCGAAGCAGTTCCGCGATCCGCTGCCGGCCTACACCCGCGCGGCGGCGGCGAGCATCGCCTGCCCCACCCTGCTGATCGCGGGCGCGAAGAGTCCGCAGGTGTACCGCGACAATGCGGCCGCCCTCGCCGGCTGGATCGGCGGCGCGCAGCAGAAGACGATTACCGGTGCGTCGCACGGCATGAACGTCACCCACGCGGGCGAATTCAACCGGCTGCTGGCGGCGTTCGTGGGCACTCGCGCAGGCTGACCGTTCCTCTCCACATTCTCTCCATGCGGGCTCCACGAGCCCTGCACAGGTCTAGCGTAGGATGCGCGCTCGAATCCCACGTACCGGCCGAGCTGCATGACGAGAACCCGCAACACCGAACGCATCACGATCGCCACCGGCATCCGCCACTGCGCGGGCTGGCCCCGCCTGCGCGAACACGCCAAGTTGTGGCTCCGCGCCCGCTGGCATGGCGCCGCCACGGCCGGCTGGCTGCGCTTCCTGAACGCCGATCCGTTCCTGGCCGAGCTGGCCGAAGCGTGTCCGGCGCTGCTGCACAAGATCTACCGTCCGTATGTAACGGCGACGCTGACGAGCATGCAGCGCACCGCCGCGCTGATCGATCACTACGATTTCGTCCGCCAGCACGGCTGGGCGCCGCTCGTGCGCGAGGCTGTCCGCGCGCCGGTCCTGCTGGCGCGGTTCGCCGGCAAGTCCGGCGCGGTCTACGGGCTGCGCCTGGGCGCGGCGGACGCCATGCGGCGCGAGGGCGAACTGGTTTTCCAGCTCGTCCGCGGCGAAACGCCGCTGTGCTTCTGCGCGTTCTCGCTGTTTCGCACGACCCGCGCCCAGCTCGGCATCGGCGGCCTGCAGGGAACGAACGTTCCCGGCGGCGCGGACCTGATCCGGACGGCGACGCGCGACCTGCACGGCCTGCGGCCCAAGCACCTGCTCGTCAAGCTGGCCGGCGCGCTCGGCCATGCCGCCGGCTGCCGTACCTTGCTGCTGGTCGGGAACCGCAACCACGCAGTGCGCCGTGCGCGGCGTGAAGGCAAGGTGCATGCGGACTACGACGCCTTCTGGCACGCATGTGGCGCGACGGCACGGCCGGACGGCGATTTCGAGCTGCCGTGCCGACCCGTGCTGCCGCCCGACCTGGCCGCCGTCCCGTCCAGCAAGCGCGCGGCCGCCCGCCAGCGCTACCAGGTACTGGCCGCGCTGCAGGACGACGTGCTGGCCGCGCTGTCGCTGGGACGGGGCGCGCCGGCGCAGGCGGCCTGACGGCCGCGCTCCCTCACGCTGCAGTCGGCCACGCCATCTCGAACGTCGTGCCGCCCGCCGCCGACGGCCGGCAGCGCACCTGCCCACCGTGCGCCTGCACGATCGCCCGCACGACGGCGAGCCCCAGGCCGCTGCCGGTCCCGCCGCGCGCCGCCGCGCCGCGCTGGAAGGCGTCGAAGATCGATGCCGCCAGCGCCGGATCGACGCCGGGGCCGGCGTCGCTCACCGTGAGCCGCACTTCCCCGCCGGCGCGGCACAGCACGATGTCCAGCACACCCGGCAGCGCATGGCGGCGCGCATTGTCCAGCAGCGCCAGCAGCGCTTGGCGGATGCGCGCCGCGTCGCACGGCAACTCGGCCTCGTCGAGGTCCATGACGGGCGTGAAACCGGCGGCGCGCAGGTCCGGACCGAGCAGGTTGACGACGCTGCGGATCTCGTCCGCCAGCCGGCACGGCGCGCGTTGCAGGGCCAGGTGGCCGCCGTCGGCCAGGCCGACGACCCGCAGGTCCTCGATCAGCCGGCCGAGATGCTCGACCTGCGCCAGCAGCGAGTGAAACAGCTTCGGGTCGGGCGCGAACACGCCTTCGGCCAGTCCCTGCAGGCGGCCGCGCAGGATCGTCACCGGCGTGCGCAACTCGTGCGCGATGGCCGCGTTCCAGAAGCGCTGCTCGCCCGCCATCCGCTCCAGGCGCTGCGCCATCGTGTTGAAATCGTCGACCAGTTGCGACGCTTCGCCCAGCGCGTTGTCGGCGCCGTTCGCGCGCACGGCCAGGTCCCCCTGCGACACCCGGCGCAGGCCGTCGGCGACGGACGTCAGCGGTACGAGCAGGCGCCGCGCCAGCCGCACCGCGACCGCGAACGCCAGCACGACGGCGCACGCGGTCGACGCGACGATCCAACCCCATTCCGCCCGCGACGGCAGCCATTGGTTGTCGCCCGACACCTGGTCCGGCGCATACGAAAACATCAGCGCATAGAAGATGTACGAACCGACGACGCTCGCCAGCATCACGCTCGCGACGAGGATGGCGACGGTGAGCGCGATGCGCCGGCTCAGGCCGTGCAAGCGGTTCACGCCCGGCCGCCGAACTTGTAGCCGACGCCGCGCACGTTGACCGGCACGTCGGCCACGCCCGCGTCTTCCAGCTTCTTGCGCAGCTTGCTCACATGGCTGTCGACGGTGCGCTCCAGCGCATCGCCCTCCGGCAGGCAATGCGTCAGCAATTCCATGCGGGTGAACACCTGGCGCGGCGCGCCGGCCAGGTGCGCGAGCAGGCGGAATTCGGTGAGCGTGAGCGGCACCGGCGCGGCGCCGCCCTGCACCGTCACTTCGTGCTTGTCCAGGTCGATGTCGAGCGCGCCGATGCGGATCGCGCCGCGCGCGGGTGCCGCGGCGCGCACGGTGCGCCGCAGCACCGCTTCCGCACGCGCCACCACCTCGGCCGGATTGAATGGTTTGACGACGTAATCGTCGGCGCCGGTGCGCAGGCCCATCAGCTTGTCGACGTCGCCGTCCATCGCCGTCACCATGATCACGGGCGTGGTGCCGCGCCGGCGCAGTTCCGCGAGCACGCGCCAACCGTCCAGCACCGGCATCTGCACGTCCAGCAGCACGAGGTCGGGCCGGGCCGACAGGTGCAGGTCGAGCGTGCGCTGGCCGTCGGCCGCGCGCAGGGTGCGAAAGCCGCCGCGCGCAAGGTACGAGGCGAGAATGTCGCCGATCTCGTCGTCGTCTTCCGCGATCAGCACGAGCGCGGCGTTCATGGCGCCGTCCGGTGCAGGGGGGGCATTGGGGGCATTGGGGGCATTGGGTCCAGCGTCTCCATCGAATCTCCATACAAGAGCGACGCAATCGCAACGGCGACGGCGCAGAATCTGCTCTTTCGTAAGTACTCCTGTCGGAATTATCTTCCATGCCTCAGTTCTTCATCAAGCGCCCGGTGTTTGCATGGGTGATCGCGCTGTTCATCGTCCTGGTCGGGCTGATCGCCATTCCCCGGCTGGCGGTGGAACGCTATCCCAACGTGGCGCCGCCGTCCGTATCGATCAGCGCGACCTACCCCGGCGCGAGCGCCGCCACCATGAACGACGCCGTCGTCGGCCTGATCGAGCGCGAGCTGTCCAGCGTGAAGAACATGCGTTACTTCGAATCGAGCACCGATTCGACCGGTTCGGCCTCGATCACCGCCACGTTCCGCCCCGGCGTCGACCCGGAACTGGCACAGGTCGACGTGCAGAACCGCCTCAAGGCCGTCGAGCCGCGCCTGCCGCAGGCCGTGCGCCAGAACGGCCTCGCCGTGGAATCGGCCGTGTCGAACGTCCTGATGTTCATCGGCCTGACGTCACCGGACGGCTCGCGCGACGAGACCGACCTCTCCGACTACCTGGCGCGCAACCTCGTCGAGGAGCTGCGCCGCGTGCCCGGTGTCGGCAAGGTGCAGCTGTACGGCGCCGAGAAGGCGATGCGCGTGTGGGTCGACCCGGGCAAGCTGGTCGCGTACAAGATCGCGATGGCGGACGTCACCGCCGCCATCGCGCGCCAGAACGCACAAATTGCGCCGGGCCGCATCGGCGACGCGCCGGCACCGGTCGGGCAGCAGATCAACGTGCCGCTGACCGTGCAGGGCCAGCTGACCACGCCGGCGCAGTTCGCGCGCATCGTCCTGCGCGCCAACCGCGACGGGTCGAGCGTCGTGCTGGGTGACGTCGCCCGCGTCGAACTCGGCGCGCAGAGCTACAGCTTCGCCACGCGCGAGAACGGCCATCCGTCGACCAGCGCCGCCGTGCAGCTCGCGCCCGGCGCCAATGCCGTCGCCACGGCCGCCGCCGTGCGTGCGCGCCTCGGCGAGCTCCAAAAGGCGCTGCCGCCCGGAATTGCGCTGACGATCCCGTTCGATACGGCGCCGTTCGTGAAGGTGTCGATCGAAAAGGTCGTGCACACGCTGGTCGAGGCGATGGTGCTGGTGTTCCTCGTGATGTTTCTGTTCCTGCAGAACGTGCGCTACACGTTGATCCCGGCACTCGTGGCACCGATCGCCCTGCTGGGCACCTTCACCGTGATGATGCTGGCCGGCTTCTCGATCAACGTGCTGACGATGTTCGGCATGGTACTGGCCATCGGCATCATCGTCGACGACGCCATCGTCGTGGTCGAGAACGTGGAACGCCTGATGGCCCACGAACACCTCGGACCGAAGGAAGCGACCGCGAAGGCGATGAAGGAAATCACCGGCGCCGTCGTCGGCATCACGCTGGTGCTGACGGCCGTGTTCATCCCGATGGCGTTCGCCGGCGGCTCGGTCGGCGTCATCTACCGCCAGTTCGCCGTGGCGATGTCGGTGTCGATCCTGTTCTCCGCGTTCCTGGCGCTCACGTTGACGCCGGCACTGTGCGCCACCCTGCTCAAGCCAGTGGCGCCCGGCCATCACGCCAGGGGCGGCTTCTTCGGCTGGTTCAACCGCATGTTCGAACGCGCCACGGGCCGCTACGCCAGGCTCACCACGGCGTGCATCGCGCGCCCCGTGCGCCTGATGCTCGCGTGGGGCGCCGTCGCCGCCGCGCTGGCGTTCGGCTTCCAGGTGCTGCCGTCGGCATTCCTGCCGGAGGAAGACCAGGGCTACTTCATCACCTCGTTCCAGCTGCCGTCCGATGCCACGGCCGAGCGCACGCTGAACGTCGTCAAGGCATACGAGCGCCATGTCGCAAGCCGGCCGGGCGTCGACACCAACGAATCCATCCTCGGCTTCGGCTTCGGCGGCACCGGCCCGAACGCGGCGATGGCCTACACGACCCTGAAGAACTGGGACGAAAGGAAAGGCACGACTGCGCAGGACGAGGTGGCGCAGGCGCAGGCCGCGATGGACGCGATCCGCGAAGGCACCGTGATGAGCGTGATGCCGCCGGCGATCGACGGCCTGGGCAACTCGTCCGGCTTCGCGCTGCGCCTGCAGGACCGCGCCAACCATGGTCACGCCGCGCTGGTCGCGGCCGAACGGCAGCTGCTGGCGCTGGCCGCGCGGAGCCAGATCGTGACGGGCGTGTATTCGGAAGGCCTGCCGCCCGGCACGAGCGTGCGCCTCGACGTCGACCGCGCCAAGGCGGAAACGCTGGGCATCACGTTCGCGGACATCAGCGACACCCTGTCGGCGGCGCTCGGCTCGACGTACGTGAACGACTTCCCGAACGCCGGCCGCATGCAGCAGGTCATTGTGCAAGCCGACGCGCACGCGCGCATGCAGGTCGACGACGTGCTCAAGCTGAACGTGAGGAACGCATCGGGCGCGATGGTGCCGCTGGCCGAGGTGGTGCGGCCGGTCTGGTCGGAAGCGCCGCTGCAGATGGTGCGCTACCAGGGTTATCCGTCCGTGCGGATCACCGGCTCGACCGCCCCCGGTGCCTCCAGCGGCGCAGCGATGGTCGAGATGGAGCGCCTGGCGACGCAGCTGCCGCCAGGCTTTGCCATCGAATGGACGGGACAGTCGCTGGAAGAGCGTGACTCGGCGGCGCAGGCACCCATGCTGCTGGCGCTGTCCATGATCGTCGTGTTCCTTGTCCTGGCCGCGCTGTACGAAAGCTGGTCGATTCCCGTGTCCGTGCTGCTGGTCGTGCCGCTCGGCCTGGTCGGGGCGCTCGCCGCCGTGATGGTGCGCGGCCTGCCGAACGATGTGTTCTTCAAGGTCGGCCTGATTACGGTGATCGGCCTGTCGGCCAAGAACGCGATTCTGATTGTCGAATTCGCGAAACAGTTTCATGCGGATGGCATGCCGCTCGTCCGCGCGGCCGTCGAAGCGGCCCGGCTGCGCCTGCGACCGATCGTCATGACGTCGCTCGCGTTCGGGCTGGGCGTCGTCCCGCTCGTGATCGCAAGCGGCGCGAGCTCCGAGACGCAGCACGCCATCGGCACCGGCGTGCTGGGCGGGATGATCACGGCGACCGTGCTGGCCGTGTTCTTCGTGCCCGTGTTCTTCGTCGTCGTGCTCGGGCTGCAGGAACGCGCGGCGCGCTTCCTCGGCCGCCACGCGGCGACGCATGCCGGACGGGCGCAAATCGAGGACGCGGTCGATGGCTGACGAGCGCTGGTGGATCCTCGTCGGCAGGGCGGAGGCTGCTGCCGCGATCGCGCGCGGGGTCGCGCGGCTGCCGGCCGGGACGCGTGTCGCCGTGGTGGTCGAGGCGGACGCGTTCCCGCACGCGCTCGCGCGCGTGGGCGGCGTGGAACCGTGGGTCGTGTGGTGCGGCCCCAGGCCGGGCGCACTGGCGCGGTGCGCGGCGGACGCGCTGCGCACGCTGCACGTGCCACCGGGCCGCGGCTGCGTCGTGTTCTACGGCACGCGGCGCGACTGGGCGCCGGCGCGCGCGACATGGCTGCGGCGCGGGTCGCGCGGCGCGCGCTGCCTCATGGCGGCGCGCATCGGTGGCCGCCTCACAGGTCGAGCACGAGCAGCGGCGTGCGCGCGCGCGAACAGCACGGCGTGAACTGGTCGTTCGCCGCCTGCTCTTCTTCCGTCAGGTACAGGTCGCGGTGGTCGGGCACGCCGTCCAGCACGCGCGTCAGGCAGGTGCCGCACACGCCCTCGCCGCAGGAATACGGGATGTCGACGCCGTGCTCGGCCAGCACCTCGATGACCGTGCGGCCCGGCGCCACGGCGACCGTCTTGCCGCTCGACGCCAGCCGCACGTCGAATGGCGTGTCGCTCCCCGCGGCGGGCGCGACGGCGGCGCCGAAGTACTCGACGTGCAGCTGCGCCTGCGGCCAGCCCAGCGCCTTCGCCGTGCCCAGCACGTGGTCGATGTAGCTCTGCGGCCCGCACACGTACAGGTGCGTGCCGGCCTCCGGGCGCGCCAGCAGCGCCCCCAGGTCGAGCCGTTGCGCTGCGTCGCCGTCGTCGTAGTAAAAACGCGCCTGAGCGGCAAAGGTTGAGGCGCCGATGCGCGTGCGGAAGGCGGCGCGTTGCGGCGAGCGCGCGCTGTAGTGCAGTTCGAACGCCGCGCCCCGCGCCGCCAGCGCCTCGGCCATCGCCAGGATCGGCGTGATGCCGATGCCGCCCGCCAGCAGCAGCGTGCGCGCCGCGTCGACGAGCGGGAAATGGTTCTTCGGCGCGCCGATGTGCAGCACGGCCCCGGTGTCGACGGCATCGTGCATGGCCTGCGAACCGCCGCGCGACGCGGCGTCGCGCAGCACACCGATCAGGTAGCGGTGCGTCTCGCCGGGCGCGTTGCACAGCGAGTACTGGCGCACGATCCCGTCCGGCAGGTGGACGTCGATGTGCGCGCCCGCGTCGAACGGCGGCAGCGGCGCGCCGTCCTCCCGCACCAGCTCGTAGCTGCAGATCGCGTCCGCTTCCTGCGCCTTGCGCGCGACCCGCACGGCGATCGTGCTCATGCCGCCTCCCCGGCCCGTTCGCGCGCCAGCCAGCCGTCGATGATGCGGCGCGACTGCACGCCGCCGGCATCGATGTTGAGCATCAGGAGCTTGCGCTCGGGATGGCGCAGGATGTTCTGCTGCTGCAGTTCCAGCATCTCCCGGTCCTCGCTGAAGATCCTGCCCTGGCCGTCGCGGATCGTGCGGGTCAGCGCTTCGTCGCGCGGCCTGAAGTTGCGCGCCATGCCCCAGAAATACCAGTGCGACGTTTCTGTCTCCGGCGTGATGAAGTCGACGACGATGCTCGACGCCTTGTGCGCCGCATCGGCGTGGTAGCCGCCCTTTCCGGCGTGCGCCACGCCCACCTCGATCATCACGTGGCTGGGCGCGTCGAAGCGGCAGATCTGCCAGCGGTCGACCGGGACGTCGTCGGCGAGGCCGTTGCCGCGCAGCGCGGCCTGCCAGAACGGCGGCGGCATGACGTTTTCCATGAAGCGGCTCGTCACCACCTGCGTCCCCTCGACCTTCGTCGTCACCGGCGCCTCGTCGATCTCCTTCTGGCCGATGCTCGACGCGTGCACGTAGGTCTCGTGCGTCAGGTCCATCAGGTTGTCGATCATGAGGCGGTAGTCGCACGCGATGTGGTACAGGCCGCCGCCGTAGGCCCAGTCCGGGTCGACCGCCCACGGCAGGTGGTGGATCGTGGCGGGATCGGCCAGCGCGCGCTCGCCCGGCCAGACCCAGACGAAGCCGTAGCGCTCCTCGACCGCATAACTGCGGATGCAGGGAAAACCGCGCACGCGCTGGCCCGGCATGGCAACTGCCTTGCCGTCGCAGCCCATTTCGAGGCCGTGGTAGCCGCACACGAGGCTGCCGTCGCGCACGAAGCCGAGCGACAGCGGCGCGCCGCGGTGCGGGCAAAAATCCTCGACGGCCGCGACCTTGCCTTCCTTGCCGCGGTAGAACACGATTCTTTCGCCGCAGATCTGGCGGCCCAGCGGCTTGCCGTCGATGTCGTCGGGCGTGCAGGCCACGTACCATGCGTTTTTGGGATACATTCCGTCTCCTTTGTCGTTTATATTCAGTGCACTGAATGTTGAAAAAGTATCTTCCTGTCCACCGACAAAGTAAACTGGTGTCCGAACATTTCGATGCTGCACCGCACCAGGAACCATGCCGCCCCCATCCAGCTCTCTCCCGCCCGCGCTCGACCTGTACGAGCACCCCGGCCACCTGCTGCGCCGCGCCCAGCAGATCTCGGTATCGATCTTCTACGACGAGATGGGCGCCGAACTCACGCCGGTGCAGTACGCGATGCTGAGCCGCCTGGCCGGCCATCCGGGCATCGACCAGGTCTCGCTGGCGGGCCTGGCCGCGATCGACACGTCGACCGGCGCCACCGTGTGTGCGCGGCTGGAAGAAAAGGGATTGCTGGAACGGAAAGTCATCCCGCACAACCGGCGCCAGCGCGCGCTCACGATCACGGTCGAAGGCACGCGCCTGCTGGCCGCCCTGGACGTGGGCGCGCAGCGCCTGCGCGACCGGCTGCTGGCGCCGCTGACGGCGCAGGAACAGCAGACCTTCATGGACCTGCTGGCCCGGCTCGTCAACGAGAACAACGACCAGAGCCGGGCGCCGCTGGCGCGGCCGGGCGCGGCCGGCCGCCCGGATACCTGACACGGCGGTCGCGCCAGCGTCTGGAGAGCAACGGTCACAGGCATCGTTTTGATGTGCCTCAACGGAATGCACGGCATCGAATCCCGGCGGGCGCGGTCGAATGGACACGCGCAACCGAACCCGGAGAAATTCCGATGTACAAGACGATCGTGGTCCACGTCGACGGCGGTCCCAGCCAGGCGAGCCGCCTGCAGGCCGCCGCCCTGCTCGCCAACGCGCACGACGCGCATCTGATCGGCGCCGCGCCGACGGGCATTTCCTGGCTCGACCTCTCCCTGTTGAGCGGCTCGATGGCGCTGCCGCTGCCGCTCGACGACTTCCGCGGCCTGCGCGACGCCGCCGCGCAGCAGCTGGCCCGGTTCCGGGACGACGCCGCGCGTCTCGGCGTCGCGTCCGTGGAAGGACGCGTCGTCGACGACGCGCCCGATTACGGACTGTTGATGCAGGCCCGCTATGCCGACCTCGTCGTGCTCAGCCAGAATCCCGCCGCCGCCGCGGCGGCCGGCGCCGGCCTGCCCGCCCTGCCCGCGCGCGGCCTGCCGGAACAGGTGACGCTGCGGGGCGGCCGGCCCGTGCTCGTCGTGCCGGACGCGTATGCCGGCGAGCTCATCCCGGGCACCGTCGTGGCCGGCTGGGACGGCAGCCTGCCGGCGCTGCGGGCGCTGACCGCCGCGCTGCCGCTGCTCGTCCGGGCCGGGCGCGTGAAGCTGCTGCTGGTCAATCCAGACGAGACGCTCGCCGCGCACGGCGACGAGCCCGGCGCGGACATGGCGCTGTACCTGGCCCGGCACGGCGTCCGGGTCGACGTCGTGGTCGAGCGTACCCGCGCCAGCGCCGGCCACGCGCTGGCGGCATTGGCGATGGACAGCAACGCCGGCCTGCTCGTGATCGGCGCGTTCGGCCACAGCCGCTACCGGGAATGGGTGCTGGGCGGCGTCACCCGCGAGCTGCTGGGAAGCACCCCGGTTCCGCTGCTGCTGGCTCACTGAAGGCGCCGCGATGAGTACCCTGTCCGATATCCCGCTCAGCGAACAGCGGCGCGAAGGCAGCGCCTGGCAAGGTGGACCGGGTCCGCGCCATGCCGACGCGGCGCTCGACGCGGCGCCCGTCGACCTGGCGCTGAACGCCTGGCTGGGCCGGCTGACCGGTCACGTGTCGCCGGCCGCCCTCGCGGTCGCCTGGCAGGACTGGGCCGCCCACCTGCTGCTGTCGCCGGCGCGCCAGATCGAGCTCGGCATGCGTGCGCTGGCCAATACGCAGCGCCTGGCGCAGTACAGCGCCGGCGCGCTGTTCGGATCGCCCACCGCGCCCGTCCAGCCGCTCGCGCAGGACAAGCGGTTCTCCGATCCGCTGTGGAACGTCTGGCCGTACAACGCGCTCAGCCAGGCATTCCTGCTCACCCAGCAATGGTGGCACCGCGCCACCTGCGGTGTGCGCGGCGTGTCGCCGCACCATTCCGACGTCGTCACGTTCGTCGCCCGCCAGCTGCTCGACGGCGTCGCGCCGTCGAATTTCATCGCCACCAATCCGGTCGCGCAAAAGGCCACCCTCGAGAGCAGCGGCCTGAACCTCGTGCACGGGGCCTCGCGCGCCGCGGCCGACATCCGGCACGCCATCGCCGGCACCGCCCCGCCGGTCAGCATGCTGCCGGGACGCGACGTGGCCGTCACCCCGGGCAAGGTGGTCATGGCCAACCGGCTGATCGAGCTGCTGCGCTACGACCCGGCGACGCCGTCGGTGCACGCCGTGCCACTGCTGATCGTGCCGGCCTGGATCATGAAGTACTACATCCTCGACCTGTCGCCGCACAACTCGCTGGTGCGCTACCTGGTCGAGCGCGGGCACACGGTCTACATGATCTCGTGGAAGAACCCGCAGGCCGACGACCGCGACCTGACGCTGGAAGACTACCGGCGCCTGGGCGTGATGGCGGCGCTCGACACGGTCGCGGCGCAGACGGGCGCGCCGCACATCAACGCGTGCGGGTACTGCCTGGGCGGCACGCTGCTCGCGATCGCGGCGGCCGCGATGGCACGCGCGGGCGACGATCGCCTGGCCAGCATGACGATGCTCGCCGCCCAGGTCGACTTCACGGAGCCCGGCGAACTGTCGCTGTTCATCGACGACGGCGAGGTCGCCTACCTGGAAGCGGCCATGTGGCAGCAGGGCTACCTGGACACGCGCCAGATGGCCGGCGCGTTCCAGCTGCTGCGTTCGAGCGACCTGATCTGGTCGCGCCGCTTGCGCCATTACCTGCTCGACATCCCGGACAAGGACAACGACCTGGCGTCGTGGAACGCGGACGCGACGCGCATGCCCTACCGCATGCACGCCGAGTACCTGCACCGGCTGTTCCTCAAGAACCGCCTCGCCAGCGCGCGCTACGTCGTCGACGGCCATCCGGTATCGCTGTCGGACATCCACGTGCCGATCTTCGCCGTGGGTACGCTCACGGACCACGTCGCCCCATGGCGCTCGGTGTACAAGATCGTGCCGCTGACGGACACCGAGGTCACGTTCCTGCTCACGTCGGGCGGCCACAACGCCGGCGTCGTCTCGCCGCCCGGTACCCCGGCACGCACCTACCAGATCGCCACGCACGCGCCCGACGATCCCTATGTGGATCCGGAACGCTGGCAGGCGCGAGTACGCGAACATCCCGGCAGCTGGTGGCCGGCGTGGGAAGCCTGGGTGGCCCGGCTGGCCGGTCCCGACATCGCCCCGCCCGCCCCCGTGGCCGGCCTCGGCGACGCGCCGGGCAGCTATGTGCTGCAGCCATGATCGCGGTCGGCGACGCCGGCCAGGACGCCAGCTGCCCGACCAACCAGCAGCGCCCGCGGCAGAATTCGCCGGATCGGCCGGTCGAGCGGCAACCCTGAGCCGGGCACGGTTGGCGATCGGCGAACGCGAGCCGTTCGGCAGCCGCGCCCCGCCGGCAATCGGTTCCGCCATCGGCGTGCGCGTCAACGCCGGTGCCTGCCGAAAAACGCGAGCATCATGCGACTCGCGTCCGGGCCCGCTTTCGCATTGAACTTCAGCGCCGGATCGCCGCCGCTCCACGCATGCCCAAGACCCGCGATGCGGACCACGCGCAGCACCGGCTTGCGGCCCGCCAGGTAATCGTGGATCTCGTGCGCGTTGCGGCTGCCGCCCCGCCCCGCGGGCTTGACCGTGACGCTGCTTGCGGGACCGGCCGGAAGGCCGTTGAGCTGCAGCCACTGCCGCGCCAGCTGCTCCTGATTGACGGGGTGCACCACGTGATCGTCTGCGCCCTGGATCAGCAGCGCCGGCAGCAGCGGCATGGCGCGCCGCTGCCGCACGTCGGCAATCGCGGCATCGGCGCGCAGCGGCGCACCGTGGCGCATCACCCGCAGCGCCCCGGCCGGACTGTGCCCGGCGCCGAACACCGGTCCGGAATGCAGGCCGACCGCGGCGATCAGTTCCGGATGATTCAGCGCCAGCACCGCCGCCATGCCGGCGCCAGCGGACAGACCGCTGGCGTAGATGCGGCGCCGGTCGATCCGGACTTGTTCGCACACGCTGCCGATCAGCCCCGCCAGCATCGCCGTTTCGCCGTCGCCCTGCTGGACGGACCGGTCGTACCAGCGCCAGCACCCGTGCGCATGCAGCCCGGCCAGTTGCTGCGGGTAGAGCACGGCGTACCCCTTGGCTTCCGCCAGCCGGTTCATGCGGGTGCCGTCCGCAAATTGCACGGCGCTCTGCTGGCAGCCGTGCAGCATGACGACCAGCGGCCAGCCTTGCCGGGCGACGGTGTCCGGGACCTGCTTCGGCACGTACAGCCAGTAACGCATACTCGGGATGAGACCCTGCCCCGGCTGCCACGGCAGCGGATACTGCCCGGCCAGCCAGGCGCCGGGTGCGGGGGCTGGACTGGCGGGACGTGACGCCGGCTTGCGGCGCCGCTTGGGCGTCGGCGTCGGCGTCGCATACGCGTCCAGCAGCTTGGCAAACGTCGACTGTTGCGTCTTCGCGGCCCGGGTCAGGCTGCGCAGCAATCTTGTGCTCGGGGTCAGTTTGGCCATATCGCCTCGGCATGGGGATGTTGCACTGCAATATAGCGATGCGCCGGTCCGGACTCCGTGCGTTGGCGTACGCCGGACGACAATGCCTCTCGACTGCATCGCCGGTATGCGGACGCACGCGTGCATTTACATGAACGCGACTTACGTGCAGGCATGCTTTGCGAACACAGCGCTTGGGGCCTCGGTAATAGTCTCAGACTGTCACCCGGCTGCGACAAGCGCGGTCGGCCGGTGTAAGGACGTGGGCCAGCGTCGTCTCCGGGTAACGGGCTCCACCGCGCTGATCGAAACTGAAATGAAAACGGTGACCGTGATTGCCGCGTGCGAGACCGAAAAGGCACCAGTACGCCAGCGCAAGCGCAATGTGGAAGCGGTGTTCGGATCGCGTCGAGCGTCCCGATATCAGCGCGCCTGTTTTGAAGCCGTCCTCGACGGACGGCAGAGAGGAAATCGAAAGGCGAGGACGTGAGTCGAACACGTCTGTACGGCTTTGCAAGCCGCCGCATAACCGCTTTGCTACCTCGCCGAAGAAGATAATACGTTTATCGTCGGGCGGCGCTCTGCGCCGCGTCAAACAGCGCCGCCAGCACCGCCTGGTCGGTCTCGCGATGCAGCAGGCGCCGCGCGGCGTCCGGCGGCACGAGGTGCACGGCCTGCGATTCCCAGCCCATGTGCGCCGGGTGGCCGCCGATGCGGCGCGCGAGGTAGAAACGCGTGTAAGTCAGCGTGCGCGCGAAGTCGCCCAGCCACGCCGTCGGTTCGACGTGCAGCCCTGATTCCTCCCACACTTCGCGCACGGCGGTCGCGCGCAGCGACATGCCGGGTTCCACGCGCCCTTTCGGAAACGTGGCCGTGTAGCCCCCGAAGCCGTTGGACGGCGCCACGAGCCACAGCCGGCCGTCCGGCTCCCGCACGACGGCGCCGGCGGCCGCCTGCCGGCCCGGCGGCAGCACGTACGGCGGCTCGGCGAAGTCGAAGATCTCGGCCCCGGCGACGTCCGGCGGCCGCGCGCACGGCGCCAGCGCCACCCCGTTCAGCATGCCGGCGCATGCGCTGTCGGGGACGAAGGTGACGGCGGCGTCAGGGTCGGCCAGCGCGTGCAAATTGGCCGCGCACGAGGGCGCGTGCAGGCGCACGCGGCGTCCATCATCGTCCGGCTGCGGGTGATAGATCGGGTTGTCGGTCATCCGTTCTCCATGTCCAAAGATACTGGCGCCGCGTGCGCGCATCGGCGTAAATATTGCGGACGTCATTCAATCGTACGGCGGCCTCATCCGCAATTTGCCAGAATGGCGATCGAGGCGACGCGCCCATCGATCCACGACGTCGCCCCGCCCATTCATCCGACAACCAGCGAGGTTACGATTGCGACTGCCACTCATCCCGCCGGCGCAGCTTAGCGCCGAACAGAAAGCCCTTTACGACGACATGCGCAAGGGGATCTCCAGCAACTTCAACGCCTTCAAGGTCGAGCGCGAGGACGGCGCCCTGATGGGGCCATGGAATCCGTGGCTGCACGAACCCGCCATCGGCAAGGCGATCTGGGACCTGACCCTGGCGATGACGGCGAACGCCAGCCTGCCGGACAACGCGCGCCAGATCGCCATCCTCGTCGTCGGCGCGCGCTACAACGCCGCCTATGAATTGTACGCGCACGTGGCCGTGGCCGAGCGCGAAGGCATGTCGCAGGTGCGGCTGGCGGCGCTCGTCGCCGGCCAGAAGCCGCTCGATTTGACGGCGCAGGAAAACGTCGCGTTCGATTTCGCGTACGCGCTGTCGCGCGGCGGCGTGCTGCCGGAACCGCTGTACCGCCTCGCCGTCGATACGTTCGGCCAGCACGGCACGAATGAACTGATCTACCTGGTCGGGCTGTACGCCCTCGTGTCCACCACGCTGAACGGCTTCAACGTACCGGTGCCGGAACGTGAATAGTCGCGACACCGACGGGCGCGGCGAGAGCGTGCTGCACGAAGGCATGCGCGCGCCCGCCGAGGCCGCGCACCACTGCGCGGCCGAGTTCGAGAGCATCGCGCTCGTGCTGCAGGGCGGCGGCGCGCTCGGCGCCTACCAGGCCGGCGTGTACGAGCGGCTGCTGGAAGCCGGTGTCGAGCCGACGTGGGTGTCCGGCATTTCGATCGGCGCGATCAACAGCGCGATCATCGCCGGCAATCCGCGCCAGGACCGCGTGGCGAAGCTGCGCGAATTCTGGGAGCTGGTCAGCGCGGCCAGCGACGGCATCGTCGGCGACAAGTGGACAGGCGTGCCGCTAGTCGACACGCTGCACGCGTTCGTCAACCAGCTGGCGGCTTCGCGCGTGCTCGTGCAGGGCGTGCCCGGCTTCTTCGAGCCGCGCGTGCCGTCGCCGCTGTTCGCCTGGCCCGGCAACGGCGCGACCAGCTTCTACGACACGGCGCCGCTGCGCGCGACGCTGGAGCGCC
>Ga0308166_1002202_pt1 | contig 18567 bp, 16 predicted proteins | sample PhyCR2_2_FD_202137 | JGI IMG/M metagenome (GOLD analysis project Ga0308166, IMG submission 202137) | Phyllosphere microbial communities from UC Gill Tract Community Farm, Albany, California, United States - DLSLCC.R2 | ecosystem: Host-associated > Plants > Phyllosphere > Unclassified | place... | reverse complement strand
TACAGTTGACCGTGCAGAAGTTCGTTTACCAAATGGTGCGCTTCGTCACACTGGTGAATTCAACATCGCAATTCAATTGCACCATGATGTTGTTGCAGAAGTTCTCGTTACTATCGTATCTGAGTAATTTCTCATCAAAAAAAAGAGCATGCTTTTGCATGCTCTTTTTTTATGTTTCAAATTTTAAAATAAGATATATTAATTCCTGATCAGTTCTTCAGTTTAATTGGTTTTTTAATTAGGTAGTTTATTTAATTTTGTTTTAAGATAGTTCTCGGCTTTACAGCCTCTTTGTGTACACCTTTCTTTATCATCAGGTCTAATTATGTCTCAGGCGAATGCCACTTCTTTAGCGCTTTCATCTCCAACAGAAAATAAAACGAGTGAATCAGGCCAACTTAAAGAGTTTCGCACTCCCCCACACAATTTAGCTATTGAACAAGCTGTTCTAGCGGCCCTGATGACAGTTGCCGAATCTTTCGAACAAGTTAACGATGTACTCAAAGAAAATGATTTTTACGCGACTCGCCATAAATATATTTTTCGTGCAATCGAGAAATTAGCACAAGAAAACTCACCTTATGATGCTGTCTTAGTAAGCGACTGGCTCTTAAAACAAAATTTACTAGACGCTATTGGTGGCGAAGAATACTTAATGCAGCTTATGGCTGACTCACCTTCAAGTTTCTATAACTTAGAAACCTATGCTACTAAAATTAAAGAGTTTTCTACGCTTCGTAGCATGATTAAAGTTAGTACTGAAATTTTACAAAATGCTTATGACACGAAAGGCCGCGGTGTTAGTGAAATTTTAGACTTAGCTGAAACAAGTATTTTCTCATTAGCAGAACAGCACAATAACAATAAAAAAGATGCAGGTCCTAAATCTATTAGTTCTGTTACCGCAGACGTAATTAGTAAGCTTGATGAGCTTTCAAAATTAGATGGCAATATTACAGGTTTAACGACTGGCTTCTTAGAACTTGATAATAAAACTTCTGGTATGCAACCTGGTGACTTAATTATTGTTGCTGCACGTCCATCGATGGGTAAAACTACTTTTGCCATGAATTTGGTTGAGAGTGTTTTGCAATATAACAAGTTACCTGCTCTGGTCTTTTCAATGGAGATGCCAGCAGACTCGATTGCGATGCGTCTTATTTCCGCAATGGGTAAAGTCCATCAAGGTCATTTACGCTCTGGTAACCTCGATGCAGATGAATGGACCAAGGTGACTGGCACAATTTTGCAGCTTCAACAAATGCATTTGTATATTGATGACTCATCTGCCCTACCTCCAACTGAACTTCGTGCCCGCGCTCGCCGTGTTGCCAAAATGCATGATGGTAAAATCGGTTGTATCATGGTCGATTACTTGCAGCTCATGAAAGTCCCGGGCATGGGTGATAACCGTGTAGGCGAGATCTCGGAAATTTCTCGTAGCTTAAAAGCATTAGCAAAAGAGATGCAATGCCCTGTTATCGCACTTTCCCAGCTTAACCGAAGTCTGGAAAACCGTCCAAATAAACGCCCTGTAATGTCCGACTTACGTGAATCCGGTGCGATCGAGCAGGATGCCGACTTAATTATGTTTATTTACCGTGATGAGGTTTATAACAAAGAGTCAAAAGAAGCCGGCACTGCAGAAATTATTATTGGTAAGCAGCGTAATGGTCCAATTGGTTCAGTTCGTCTTGCTTTTGAAGGTCAATATACTCGATTTAGTAATCTCTCTCCTGAGTATTACAGCCAATATGATGATGAAGAATAAGCTCTATCTCTAGCCCAAAGGAGTAAATGAGGGTGCGCCAAGCAACAGTTTATATTGACCGCAATGCACTTCAATATAACTTAAACCGTGTCAAACAACTCGCAACAAATTCAAAAATTGTAAGTATGGTAAAAGCCAATGCTTATGGACATGGAATCAAAGACTGTTTAGCAGCCTTAAATGCATCAGATGCCTTTGGTGTCGCCTGCCTACAAGAAGGTTTAGAAATTCGTGAATTAGGATTTCAGCAGCCTGTTACTTTAATTGAAGGTGTATTTTCTGAAGATGAAATGCCAATTGCGATTAAACAAAAATTTGAATGTGTCATTCACCATCAACAACAGTTTGAATGGTTGATTAAACACAAACAAGCATACATCAACCAAGGTTTAAAAGTCTGGGTTAAACTTAATAGCGGGATGAACCGGTTAGGTTTTAAAAACCCAGAAATTATTGAAGTTATTAAGACTTTAAAATCTGAAGGATTTACTTGTGTACTTGCGATGCATTTCGCAAATGCAGATGTAGACCATCCACTTAACGAGCAACAAAAACAACAATTTCTACAAATTAAACAAGCTTGTGATCCAGTTTTAGCTTCTTGCTGTAACTCTGCTGCTATTTATAAATGGCCAGAGTTACATTTTGATTATGTTCGTCCGGGTATCATGCTTTACGGCGCCTCGCCTTTTGCAGATCAAACAGTTCATGATCTTGACTTAAAACCAGTGATGACTTTTTCAGCAGAAGTGATTGCACTCAACCATATTCAAACTAATGAACATGTCGGTTATGGATCAACTTTCTGTGCCACTCAAGCAATGGATATCGCGATTGTTTCTATAGGTTACGGTGATGGTTATCCACGAGCTTATATTAAACAAAACTATGTCGCTATTGATAAACAACCCTGTGCGGTTGTAGGGCGAGTGAGCATGGATATGATTGCAATAGACGTAACAGGCATGCAAGTAAAATTAGGCACGCCAGTTGAACTCTGGGGTCCACATCGCTTAGTTGATGATGTTGCGGATGCAAACGGAACGATAGGATATGAATTACTCTGTCGCTTAAGCAATCGCCCCACTCGTAAAAGCACTTAAATAATAAAATATAAAAAAAAATCCAAGCATGCTTGGATTTTTTTTTATTTAAACATTCAAAATTTATCGCCAGTAATCATCTGTAGGCTTTGGCATTTCCTGTAAACCCCGACGAAGAGTATCTGACCATTGTTTACTAATCTGTGAGAAATAAGGATCATCTTCGGTTATTCGTTTTCCCATGGGGATAACAAAGCTATCTTTAATGTAAACCAATGCATCAAGTGGTAAGCCAACAGAAACATTTGAACGCAAAGTCGAATCAAAAGAAATCAGGCTACAACGTAATGCATCGTCTAGTGGCATTGCATAATATAAAGCTCGATCCAGAATAGGCTTTCCATATTTACTTTCACCTATTTGGAAATAAGGTGTATCTGTAGTTGCGCAAATGAAATTGCCTTGTGGATAGACATTATAAAGTTGCATGTCACCACCCTTAATCTGCCCACCCACCAAAATACTACAGGCATAATTCATTTGTTCTTGGGTGTCCGAACTAATATCCTCTAAAACAGTTTTTAAGGTTTTGCCAATTAGTTCAGCCGCCTCAAACATCGTATTAACACTATATAGATTAGGCTCTTGCTGCAAAGTCAGGGCATTTTGTAAATGACCAATAACAGCTTGCGTTGTTGCTAAGTTACCTGCAGTTTGCAAGGCAATAAAACGTTCTCCGGTAACGCCGAAAGTATGCAGTTTTCGGAACACAGAAATATGGTCAACTCCTGCATTGGTTCTTGTGTCACTAATAAACACCAAACCTTGTTCCAATCTTAACGCACAACAATAGGTCATTTCATTCTCTTTACATTCAACATGCCAACACTTGAACCACAGACATCATGTTCTCAACTCCACCTTGCTCTCTTACGCCACGAATAGGTGCCACATCGAGATAGTCACGTCCTACTGCAAGGTAGATGTGATGTTTGGGTGTAAACAACTGATTGCTTACATCAAAACAATACCACTGATTTTCTAAAAATACCTCCGCCCAAGCGTGACTGGCCAGGTGCGGATAGTTTTGATCAAATAGATAACCAGAGACATAACGTGCAGGTAATTGTAGCGCACGACACATCGCAATTAAAATGTGAGCATGATCTTGGCATACACCTTGACCTGCATGAAATGCTTCGATCGCAGTTGTCTGAACCGAAGTACTTTCAGGCTGATACAGTATTTTTTGCAAGATATATTCGCTTAATAACGCAATATGCTGTCGGTCCTTGACCACTACAATATTTTTGGCAAAGTCCAACATTTCCGAATCACATCGAGTTGCACCTGTCATCTGCAAAAACAAATTTGTAGGTGTAGAGAGATCTACACAACCTAGTTCTACATTTTGAAGCTCAACAATTCCTTGGGCCATAAATGTAAGATGCTGGTATGGATAACGCTGACTAGCCGTCATCCATACATTATTAAATATATCTCTCTTTATTGTTTTATCACCCGGCACGCTAATTGCCCAATTCATAACATGTTGGTGAGGCGATGTTTGAGGCATCATTTTAATATACTGAATGCTGTTCCGAGCAGTTTCAGTATAGCTATAATGCGTTTGATGATTAACCATCAATTTCATAATCAGCCCTCAAACATATTTTCCAACTGCTGTGTAAAAGTATAATAAGCGTCCCACGTAAGTTGCTGCTTTAGTGCTTGCCAATTTTCATTTATATTTTCCCAATTCAAATTAGCGAGCTGTTGCACCACAGTATCTAGCTCTGATATGAGAACAGATAAATCTTCACCAAAACGCAGTTCTATATCAAATTGCTCTATTTTTTGGCCTAAATGCAAAAATAAACGAACATCTTCATGTTCCGCTTCTAGTATTTGTGTGCATTGTTCGACTGCTTTACTCAATGCATCAGGTTGAGCTTGAAGCGTATTAATCACATTATTTAATTCTGCATAAGCATGTGATGACAAAATACCTCTTAGTTCCTGAATATTATCTTTAGCAATAATGAGCTGGTTCAGTAATGAAAATGTTTGCTTCTTGTCTAACATATAGTGATTTAGTAATTCAGCATTTTCTATGACCAAACCAAATGCTGCTGCAAATCTTGTTGCTTTCTCATCTTCTGTAAAGGGTAAATGAGAGGCTGCAAATTTAACTCGCATCAAATATCGACCCAACCAATATATTTGATGCGCACTCGAATTGAGTAAAACCATAAAGTTCCTCTTTAACCCACAATCAGGAATGTAATGTTTCAACAACCCATGTATCTTTTATACCGCCACCTTGAGATGAATTTACGACCAAAGAGCCAGCTTGCATAGCTACGCGTGTTAAACCACCAGGTACAATCTCTGTACGATAAGGTGAGCTCAACACAAATGGACGCAAATCAATATGACGTTCCGCTACTCCGCCTGTTGTTAAAGTTGGAGCGACAGATAAAGCTAAGGTAGGTTGTGCAATATACATATGAGGCATCGCAATCAATTTTTTTCTAAAGTCATCAATTTCGCATGAGCTTGCTTTAGGTCCAATCAACATGCCGTATCCGCCCGAACCTTGTGCTTCCTTAACGACTAATTGATCAAGATTAGAGAGTACGTAATCTAAGTGTTCTTCTTTACGGCACTGATAAGTAGGTACATTTTTTAGAATTGGTGTTTCATCTAAATAATATTGAATCATTTGATCTACATAAGGATAGATAGATTTATCATCAGCCACACCCGTTCCAGGTGCATTTGCAATCACAACATTTTTTTGCAAATAAGCAGACATAAGACCTGCTACACCTAAAGCACTGTCTGGTCGAAATGCTAAAGGATCTAGAAAGTCATCATCTAAACGGCGGTAAATTACGTCTACTTTTTGACGCCCACGAATAGTTTTGACAAATACTTGATCATTTTCTACAAATAAATCCCGATTTGTAACTAATGGCACATCCATTTCACGCGCTAGAAAAGCGTGCTCATAATAAGCACTGTTAAAACGCCCTGGTGTTAGCACCACAATAAAGGGTTGATCTGCAGAAGAATTTTCTTGCAATATTTCTTTTAAAAGTTTTGGATAATGCTCAATCCCCTGTAAATTATTGGCTGTACATAGCTCAGGCATTAATTTCTGGCTAATATTTCGGCTCTCAATCATATAAGACACCCCAGAAGGTGTTCTCAAATTATCTTCTAATACAAAAAACTCCCCTTCACCATCACGGATAATATCGATCCCACTAATTTGTGAATAAATTTTTCCTTTTAAAGAATGTTTAAGCATATGGGGCTGGAAAGCATCATTTCCCATAATTTGTTCTTCGGGAATGATTTGTTCTTTTAAAATATGTTGTCCATGATAAATATCATCTAGGAAATAATTTAATGCTTTAACACGCTGTGCACAGCCTGAGGCAATTTTTTCCCATTGTTTTTTCTCGATCACTCTTGGAATTAAATCAAAAGGAATAGTACGCTCCGTTCCTTCTTTATCGCCATAAACATTAAAAGTAATCCCATGATAAAGAAAATGCTGTTTTGCTTGGGTATTTAACTCCTTTAACTCATCTAAAGTACGGATGCTTAACCATTGTTCAATTTTTTTAGAAGCTGCACCATTTGACGTTACATCATCAAGCATCTCATTAAAGAACTGTGATTTAAGTTGCTCAAAGAGATTGGTTTGCACAGAAATATGTTCTAAAAAAGAGGTTGGGTTAATGAGTGCTGTTGTTGTCTGCTCTTGTATAAAAAAATCATTATCTAGATGTAATTCATGCTCTTGTTCTGACATAACCACCTCGTCTTATCATTTATCTATATTTCATTTTTAAATAAGCAATTTCAGTGCCACTTATATATCTGTAATACTTGTACGGCATCATTGTTATAACTTTCTTCTAAATCTTATCATCGTTTGCCCAATGGGCTATAAACTGAATCTGACAAACTTGCTAAATCTGTAAAGATTTTTTATTGTGTTGACACCAAAGCAATTGGATATAGATGTATTACGCTTATGTCTGTAATAGAAAAAGAAACTTCGAATAGTTTATATCGCCAATGGCAGATCTTGTCTCGCCTACCGACCGGCAAATGGATCGGGACTCGAGAATTGCAAGAAATGCTTGAGCGTGAAGGTATTGATATTAGTTTAAGGACTATTCAGCGTGACTTAAATCAAATTGCTCAGCGTTTTCCGATAGAGAGCAATAAAGCCGTACCTCAAGGCTGGCGGTGGCAATCCGATGCACCTATTCAAAGCTTACCTCACATGACAAGTTCTCAAGCGGTAACCTTTATGATGGTTGAGGAGCACCTTAAGCACCTCCTTCCTCCGAGCCTGCTTGATGAGATGGGCCCATGGTTCGATTTGGCCAAACGTAGTCTCTCTACACAAAATAATGTGAGACAGTGGATTAACCGTGTACGTATTGTTCCGGCAAGCCAACCGTTAATTCCACCTGTAGTTGACCGAAATGCTCAACAAGCAATTTATGAAGGCTTGCTCCAAGACAAGCAAATAGAATGTGTTTATCGGGCACGAGTCAATCAGGGTGAAGACAGAACTTATGTTTTAAATCCTTTGGCTTTGGTACAAAAAGGTGCAGTCATTTATTTAATTTGCACACGACATGACAAAACTGAAGTACAAACATTTGCTCTGCACCGTTTTAAATCAGCAAAAGTATTAGACAGTCGAGCACTGCATCCAGTTAATTTTGATATTGATCATTATATTGACTCGGGGGCTTTAGGCTTTAGAGTGGACTATAACCAACCAACTGAATCAATTCAGCTCACCTTAACCATGACGGAACAAACTGCGAAAACCTTTTATGAAAGTCAGTTAAGTAAAGACCAAACCATTACTCCACTTGAAGAAAATATTGTAGAAGTTTCAGCGACCGTACCTTTTACATCTCAACTAGTATGGTGGCTACGTAGTTTTGGTAAGAAATTACTGCATATTGAGCCAGTACAAGTACATAATGCTGTGCGAGAAATTGAAACTGAGAATAAATAGATATAAAAAAGAGAACCTTACGGTTCTCTTTAGATTTTGAATTATAATTTTCTTAATTTTATATTGTTCTTATATTTTTACTTGTTTTCAGACCAATGTGTTTTCCCCCACCAAAACTGATCTACTCTTTCTTTTGCGCTATTTTGAACATGAGCATTGGCATGCCATTTCATATCCATTGTAGCGAATTGATTTCATTGTCATCATTAAAGCCCTCTTGTTTGAACGTGAATTCAATATAACTGGCGACTTAAAATATGTGAAATAAGAAAAAAAGGAAGCGAAATCTCTTTTCTTCCTTAGGAAGTTTCCATATATTTTTTGAATAGAAAATAAAAAAGCCCAGTCTCAACTGGGCTAGAAAATTACGCTAAAAGATTAAACACTAATAAAGCCAATATGATCACTCTTGAAAACTGATTCACTAGCTTTAAATGAATAGGATAATAACTTAATAACCAAAGAATTAATAAAGCAGCAAAGCTCAGTGTGCCGATCCAATAACATATACCGATAGACTTTCCCCACTGATAAATTGAAAGAGCCAATGCAATTACTAAAATGCTATAACCAGTGATCAAATACCAAATATTGTATTTTTCTTGCAAAACTTTTTGAAACACTTGTTGTTGATGACGAGACATAGAAAAACAAATGTGTAAAAAACCAAGCAGACACAAAAAATAAATAAGGAAAAAATCAATCATTGGCCTTCTCCTCGCATAGCAGCACTTTCAAGGTTTATATTTTTTTTAGTTTTGTGAATACCAGCTACTTTGTGATTTTTTACTTTATAAAAAATAAATAACAAAATCATTCCAAGAGCCAAACTCATCAAATCAAAAGTTGCTACCACCCATTGAGCCTCTGCAATACTGCTCCAGATTACTCGTCCACCTGTTAAAGCATTTAATAGAGGAATAACACAAAATAAAATAGCACCGAACAAAAGTTGCTCTAACCAAGCATTTCGATGTGGGCGTAAAGCTGCATGTAGCAGAGTTAACAGCCATACAATAAAGAAAATTTTAATTTCTAAAAAACTACGATTTTCAGTGGTAACTGGAATTAAACGGTTTGCATAAAAATAACCAGCTGTCGCAATTAATAAACCAGAAATTGATGCAATATTTAAAACCTCAACCAAACGATAGCCAAAATTTTTATAGCCCTGCTTTTGTTGCTGAGGTGCACGTTTGACACACCAGAGAATTAATCCTGATGCAACCATTATTGTTCCTAAAATTCCTGAAAAGAATAATAACCAACGTAGTACCAAATCAACGCCGCGGGCTTCATGCAATACAGTAACAGTATTATAAATACCGATAGGAAAACTAATTTTGAGCTGTTGAGGCTGAGAGATTAACTCACCTGTAACACCATTAAAAATTAGTGTTGGAACAATCGCTCGATTTAAAATACTTTCTGAATATGTAGCACGGATTTCTACCTCACTATTTTGACGGTTTGGTGAAATGATATTGAAGGATGCAACTGTATTATCACCCCATAATTTTTGTGCTTGAGCTAACATTGCTGTTAAATCAGCAAGAGGTACATTTTTAACCTCCAAACGACTTCTTTCTTTATTTAATCGACCCTTTTCCCCTTCACCATGTCCATTGCGTTTACTGCTATCAAGTTTTTGTGAACTAGAAGCGAATTCAACAGATCGGATAGTTTCTCCATTCAGCTGCGCGCGCTGTGCTTGTAAAAAATGCAGCCTTCCCTCTGGAAATAAAGCAGAAACACCGTAAGGCATTAGTGAATACATCAATAATAGTAAGCCACTAAATGTAATCATAATATGAAATGGCAAAGCTAGTACTGCTGTTGCATTATGGCCATCCAACCAAGAACGCTGCCCTTTGCCTGAACGAAATGTAAAAAAATCCTTAAAAATTTTTTTATGTGTAATCACACCACTGATAATCGCGACAAACATAAGTACTGTCGCGATACCTACAATCCAACGTGCCCAGCTACGAGGCAGGCCATAAAGCTCAAAATGAAAACGGTAAAGAAAACTACCTCCACGAGTTTCACGTGGCTGAAGTTTTTCACCAGTGACTGAATCCAATATGACACGGTCACCACCTCGACGTGCTCTTGGATCTTCGTTTTCACCACGAATCGTAATATCAGTCGTGGTACTCCGTGCATTTGGCAAATTGATATTCCATGCAGAAGCATTTGGAGCATTTTGCTGTAAATAAACGATAGCTGATTGTAATTGCTGAGACTGATCTTTACGATTTATGGACTGATGTAGTTCAGGCTTCATCCAAATGGAAATTTCATTTTGAAAAAAGCTTAATGTTCCCGTTACAAAAATTGCATATAGCAACCAACCTAGAATTAGACTCGCCCAAGTATGTAACCATGACATTGACTGACGTGGGCTTTCTGTATTTCCATCAATACGCATTATATTATTCCTTTCAATCCCCAATAAAATATAAATAAGAGTACTGATGGAATCACAACTCCCCATGTTGCTCTTTGCGTACTATGATTTATAAAAACCCATATAAATACAGAAACATAAATAATGAAGGCTAACATTGTTGCAGATAAAACAGCATCTACAGGATGAGCTTTGAATAAATAACTCAATACAACACAGGCTAAAGCCGAAAGAATATATCCACCGATACCAGCTAAGATAAATCGATAAAAAATCATCCATCTATATTTTGCAGGAACTACTTTATGTTTTACTTTTCTTTTAATCGAACTTTCTTCTGCAATTAAATTGCATGGTTCAGTCGTTAACATATGAGACACCGAGATAAATTTAATTTAAAACTATTGCTTATATAAAGTCAGTTCTAGACCTATAATATCCGGAGGTAAATCTTCAAGTATTTTTTCAAGTTTCTTATTAATATTTTCATCATGAAATAAAACAGATAAGCCTGTTTTTGAATCAAAAATATTAATACCTACTCGTTGATCTGCAGATTTATAAATACTTTTGTTTTTACCGTAGAATATTCGCTTGATTAAGCCATGATTTTCTAGATCGGCTAAAATACGATAAATAGAACCTATACTGATCTTTTCTTTTCCAGCAAGCAGCACATACATATCTTCTGCAGTTAAACCTTGCGGATTTTCTATAAGCAAATGGAAAAGTACAACACGTGTACGTGTAGCAGTTAATCCATTTGATCTTAGTTTAGAGGCAATATTCATTTTGCAATTTGATATGAAAAAGCTAGCTAGAACATATAGCTAGCTTTTATAAGTTTAGAATGAATACTTCAAGGATGCATAATAAGCACGCCCTGGTTCATTATAAGTTTGATTTATAGACGTATCGCGCAACTTCTGCTCATCAAACAAGTTGCTAATACCAAGACGACCGCTTAGATTTTGATTAAATTTATAACCAAAATTAATACCAGCAATACTGTAACTTTTAATTGTCTCCCGATTCAGCGAAGCATTACGAGTTTCTTCATATTGCATTGGCTTTTGACGACCATATTGGGTATATACGAAATTGACATCCAAAGCATCGGTAATGTCATAGTTAAGAATAGAATTAATAGTGTAGCTCGGTACAATTGACAAGGGATTCCCAGTTTCTTTATTAATTGAGTCTTTCATCCAAGTAAAGTTGTTTGTCCAACGAATATTCCCCCAATCTAAACCAATACTTCCTTCAAGACCTTGTACCAGCGCTTTAGGAATATTTGTCCATTGTAGAAGTCGATATGTTGCCCCCCCAACTTCAACAGAATCTAATACGGATGTACCTGAGGTAATCTTATCTTTATAGTCGTTACGGAACCATGCCAAGCTAGCATTGACAATATCTTTCTCAAACTGGATTCCCAACTCTTTATTAATAGATGTTTCAGGTTTTAGATCAGGGTTACCTAATAAATAGCAACTGCCGCTATCTACAGATATAGGGCAACCATTTCCTCGGGTAAATAATAAATATCCTTCAGCTGTTTGATATAAGTTTGGAGTTTTGTATGCCTTTGCAATACCACCTTTTAAAGTGAAATATTCACCAAGCTTTTGAGTAAGGTTTAAGCTAGGGCTCCAGTTACTGCCAGATTTACTGTGATCATCAAAACGTACCGCCAATACCGCATTGGTACTATCAGTCAGCTGTACATTGTCTTCAACATATGCCGAAGCAATCCGCGAATTCATCTTTGTACGGTCTGCTGGTAAATGAATAATACCTGATGCATCGGTTTGTGTAGTATTAGCCGAATCGGTAAAATCGTCTTCAACCCACTCAGCACCAACAGTTAGATTTTGTGGGCGCCAAACTTCAAAAGGAATATTTGCCTCAGCATTAAAACGTAATGTTTCCAGAAGTGAAGTTGAACGATCAGTACTGTTAATACGCCCTTCCGGTCCACCCGCAAGCCCCTCTGTCAAACGCTTGTTTTTCGTTTGATCATATGAAGCTACAAATTTACTTTTACCCCAAGTCCAATCCCCTTCATGCGTTAATGCATAACTATCACGGTACATCGTGTTGGTTTCGGTACCTAATAGTGAATTTAATAAAGCATTCGCTTCAGGATCTGTTGCATCAACATTACTATTTTGAGTATCACCTGTATATTCATTACCTTGGCGACTTGATGCGACATCTAATAAAACGGTTTGCTGATCTGTCATCTGCCACGCTAAACGTGCATTAATATCTTTGTTTTCTACTCCTTCACGCGCCCCTGCTCGAGTACCGCTTTCAGTTACAGGATTAATATCGGGATCATCCGAATCAGTTTTATTGAAATTTCCATATACGCGATAGGACAAAACATCTTTAATGATTGGGCCACTAAGTGTTGCACTCACGCGGCTACTGCTACCTTCTTTGCTGTCTTCTGGTTGATTGGTATATACCTCGACTGAGCCATGTGTTTCGTTGGTGACTTTTTTGGTAATAATGTTAACCACACCGCCCATTGCGCCATTTCCATAACGAGCAGCAGCAGGGCCACGTAAAACTTCTATCGATTCAATCGCATCGGCAGGTACCCAATTAGAATCACCACGAGTATCACGCTCTCCACGCCAACCGTAACGTACTGAATTACGTGAAGTCGCGGGTTTACCATCAATTAAAATGAGTGTGTTTTCTGGCCCCATTCCACGAATATCAATTTGACGATTGTTTCCACGTTGGCCTGTAGAACTGTTTCCAGTGAGATTAACACCTGGCATGCGACGTAAAATCTCAGAGATATCATTTACAACAGGTGTTTTTTCTAAGTCTTCAGAGGTGACTACTGACACACCTAAAGATTGCTTCACCTGTTCTTCAGCAGTTACGACAATGGTATTCAACTTGACAGTTTCCGTTTCTACTTCCTTGTCCGTTGCCTCTGCCGACTCAGCCATGGAGCACATACTAAATAAAATTGAAGCAGCTAAAACAGAACGTGGAATATTGAATGCGGACATACTATGCCTCCCCTCAGAGATTAATGATGAGTTGCAACTGCAAATAATGAGTTAACGCATAGTAACAAATAAAAATATAAATACAAATAAAATAGATAATCGTTCTCATTTATTTTATTTAATTATTAAAATTCAACAACTTAATATATATAAAATTATATTTTTAAAATCAAAACAAAAATAGCAAGCTTAATGATTTATGAGCCCGCTTCTTTTATTAATATTCCTGTTCTTAAATAAGAAAAAGAAAATCAGATATATTATTTAGGATTGTTGTTAATAACAGTTTCAGTAATATTAGACTTCACACTAATAGCACGTTTAACATATGCTTGTTTTACTGTGTAAGTTTAATAATGCTTACTGATATGTTGATCACGATACTCGCACTGTTGATTACCCCTTCCACATATGTTGAAAGCTCAAACCGCACCTTTGCCATTCTGCATAGGTGATTCATTCTTGATCATTCCAAATGTCTATCGATTTTATCGCATACATTTTACTCATCTATAAGCATGGAAAAATGGATAAAAAATGAAGAAAATAATAATCATTACCAAATAAATAAAAATAATATTAATTTTCAAACATTTAATAATAAAAAATTTTTAACATTAATTATAAAAACTTAAAAATTTCACTTTCAATTATAATTCCATCTTAATAATTCACATACTTTTACAATACAAATCACTGATTTTTACAAATTTCGACTCACAAAAAAGCCCAGTCTTAACTGGGCTTTTTCTACATTTAAATGATTAAGCTGTTTTCTTAATCATATTGTTCTTACGAATTGTGATCATCACAAGCTGAACTGCTGCTGGTGTAACACCAGGAATACGGCTTGCTTGAGCTAAAGTTTCTGGAAGCACTGTTTTTAACTTCTGCGTGATTTCGCGTGATAAACCAGACACGACATCATAGTCAAAATCGGCAGGAATTTTGGTTTCTTCAAGACGCTTTAATTGAGCAACATCTTCATGCTGACGGTTAATGTAACCTTCATATTTCACAGCAATTTCAATTTGCTCACCCACTTGTTCTGAAACTTCAGAACCAGTAAGTTCAGCAATTTGACCGAAGGTGATATTAGGACGTTTAAGCAAATCAATCGCACTACATTCCTTACTCAAATCAGCACCCGTCATTTCAACGAATTTTTTACCCATAGGGTTATTTGGTGCTGCCCATAAATGTTGTAAACGAGAGGTTTCACGCTCAACAGCTTCCATTTTCTCGCAATAAGCAGCCCAACGTACATCATCAACCAAACCAAGTTCACGACCAATAGAAGTTAAGCGCTGATCCGCGTTATCTTCACGTAACATCAAACGATATTCAGCACGTGAGGTAAACATACGGTACGGTTCTTTAGTACCTAACGTGATGAGGTCATCAACCAACACACCCATGTAAGCTTGGTCACGTTTAGGCGTCCATTCTTCTTGCTCCCACGCACGACGCGCAGCATTTAAACCTGCAAGTAAACCTTGGGCACCAGCTTCTTCGTAACCTGTTGTACCATTAATTTGACCAGCAAAGTACAAGCCATTAATCGCTTTAGTTTCAAGTGTAAATTTCAAAGCTTGCGGGTTGAAATAGTCATATTCAATTGCATAGCCTGGACGTAAGATATGGGCATTTTCCATACCACGGATTGAACGTACAAGCTCGAACTGAACATCAAACGGTAAAGAAGTTGAAATACCGTTTGGATAAAGCTCGTGTGTATCTAGACCTTCTGGCTCTAAGAATACTTGATGTGAGTCTTTATCAGCGAAACGATGAATTTTATCTTCGATTGATGGACAGTAACGCGGACCTACACCTTCAATAACACCAGTGTACATTGGTGAGCGATCTAAACCACCACGAATGATATCGTGGGTTTTTTCATTTGTATGCGTGATATAACAGTTTACTTGTTCAGGGTGCATAGAAGCATCACCCATGAATGACATCACTGGAGATGGGAAATCACCCGGCTGCGGAATCATGACTGAAAAATCAACTGAACGTGCATCAATACGCGGTGGAGTACCAGTTTTTAAACGTCCTACTGGTAATTTTAATTCACGTAAACGTTGAGCAAGTGCAATAGAAGGAGGATCTCCCGCACGACCACCGCTTGATTTTTCTAAACCAACGTGGATTACACCACCCAAGAATGTACCTGTAGTCAACACAACAGTTTTCGCATCAAAGCGAATACCCATTTGGGTAACAACACCTTTAACGGTATCGCCTTCAACAATCAGGTCATCAGCTGCTTGCTGGAAAATGTCAAGATTTGCTTGATTTTCCAAAGTATCACGGATAGCAGCTTTATAGCGCACGCGGTCAGCTTGAGCACGTGTTGCACGCACAGCTGCACCTTTACGCGAATTTAAAATACGGAACTGAATACCACCTTTATCGGCAGCCAGAGCCATTGCACCGCCAAGTGCATCAATTTCACGGACTAGGTGAGACTTACCAATACCACCAATTGCTGGGTTACAACTCATTTGGCCCAAAGTCTCAATGTTATGGGTCAAAAGCAAAGTCTGTCGTCCCATACGCGCAGCAGCAAGGGCCGCTTCCGTACCTGCGTGACCGCCGCCGATAACAATAACATCATAAACCTTAGGGTAGTGCATGAGTACAAAACACCAGAAAAAAAAGACGGAACATTATAGCAAAATTATCTGCTTATTGATGTACATAATTACAAAATTGTCTTCACATGATTTACGGTACTCCACATGTTTTGACATTTTGTTGCATGAATTCAATACAAAGTGAATGTTTTTAAGAATTTTTCATCTTAGAATAAAAAATGTACAGCACTTCTACGACTTTAAAATTAACGCAACGAGAAGGAACACAAAATGAAAACGACTATGTTAAAAATCTTAACCGCATCTCTCCTTTGTTTTTCAGGCGTAACGTTTACCCACGCTGCGACGAATCATACTGCTAAATCGACTCATATGGCTAAATCAAGCAAAACAGCTAGTCATACTGCAGATTCGAGCAAATCAGTGATGCAAAAAGAACTTAGAGCTTGTATGAAAAAACAGCAAGGTGAATGGGTATCTTATAGCCATAATGGTGTAACCTTTAATGGTACTTGCGAACCAAATGAAAACGGTAAACTACAATTTAAAGCCCCTGCCCCTTAATCTGTTTTGACATAAGGTAGAAGAAGTCATTTATTTTCCGCCACATCTCATCAGTATTTTCAAAGTCGGCTCATTAAAGATGAGCCGCTTTCTTTTTTAAAATGGTCTAGTCCGCTACAATACGCCTTTAAATAAAATTTTTAGGTCCTTTTCGTGAAGTGGTTACAAATACACATTACCGTTGATCAAGAACAAGTTGAGTTCACAGAAACACTTTTAATGTCTCTAGGTGCGGTAAGCGTAACGCTGGATGATGCTGAAGATCAGGCTTTACTTGAACCATTACCGGGTGAAACACCTTTATGGAATAAAGTTATTGTGACAGGCATCTATCAACAAGACGAACAAGACCCAATTGATGTCGACACTTTAGAAGCTTTCTTAAAAGCTCAACTTCCAGATGTTCCTATGCGTCATGAAGAACTTGAAGATCAAGTGTGGGAACGCGCATGGATGGATTACTATGAGCCAATTCAGATTGGGGAAAAGTTCTGGATCGTGCCTGAATGGCTAGAGCCACCAGAAGCGGACGCAACTAACATTAAGTTAGATCCAGGTCTTGCATTTGGTACAGGTAATCACGCAAGTACTTTCCTATGCTTACAATGGCTGGGTAAAACTGACGTTAAAGATAAAATCGTGATTGATTATGGCTGTGGTTCAGGCATTTTAGGCGTAGCAGCTTTATTACTAGGTGCTAAAAAAGTATATGCCACAGATATTGACCCGCAAGCTGTTTTAGCAACGAAACAAAATGCAGAGCTTAATGGTGTATTAGATCGACTATATGTAGGTCTTCCTGAAGAGTTTGATCAAGAATTCAAACCTAAACAAGCCGATGTTTTAGTTGCAAACATTTTAGCAGGACCTTTAATGATGCTTGCGCCTGAATTTGCAAATTTAATCAAATCTGAGGGCGAGTTCGCACTTGCTGGTGTTATTGAAGAGCAAGTTGCTGATGTTTCACGTGTTTATTCTGATTTTTTTGATATATTAGATGTCGAAAAGCGCGAAGAAAACTGGTGTCGCATTTCAGGAAAACGTAAAACAATAAATTGAGATTTTTAACTCATGAATGAAAAACAAACCCGCTGCCCTAAGTGTTTAACAGTTTATAAAGTATCTCTTACTCAATTGACTGTTGCTCAGGGTATGGTTTGTTGCCCTAAATGTAATTCAAGCTTTAATGCCTTAACCCATCTAATCAATATTGAACAGCCAGTTATGGTCAACTCAACGACGTTAGCCAATGGTTCAATGCAGACAAGATATATGACGCATTCTCACGTACTAGATATCTTTGACCAAAAAGTAGAAAACTCTAATATTGATCTTTTAACTTATCTCAACAACTTAAATTACTTTCACAACGAACCTATTAATGCTCTACCAAACCTTAATTTAGCTGAGCAGGCATCCCCACAAGAACAAGACAATAATAAAAAGCATAGTTGGCTTTACTATACGCTCTGGAGCTCTGCCAACCTTATTTTAATTTTAGTTTTTACTTTTCAAATTCTCTGGTTTAACCCTAAGCTCATGCATGCAAGCCCAACCGTTAGCCATGCTTTTAATTACGTTTGCCAAATACTGCACTGCAACAAATCAGCAGAACTTTATCAACTTATCTATATAGAAAAGTTAAAAGTCCGCAAGATTGATGCAAACCATACCCAGTTCTCAGGCATATTGCTCAACCAGAATGATAAAAGTATTGAGCTTCCTAATCTAAAGTTGATTTTTACAACAGAGCCAGACAAAACAGAGGAAATCATATTAACTCCTCAACAATATCTAGTTGAAAACTTACGGGGTATTCAACGCATTCCATCAAATACCCCTTTCCGATTCGAATTTGAGCTAAACAAAAGCAAAAAAAGGCTAGTAAATTATCGATTAGAAATTGTCCACCCCTAAAATGTAAAAAAAGTGAAAAAAAAATAAAAAAAAATGCAGTTAATTTGCTCACTTTTTCCTAGACAATGGTATGATACGCGCCACGAAAGCTTTGACTCATATACTCCTCGCTCTCAATCCAAAAAAAATACTGTTAAGCATGTGTGCTTTTCTACTTTAAGC
>Ga0308166_1002197_pt1 | contig 18614 bp, 26 predicted proteins | sample PhyCR2_2_FD_202137 | JGI IMG/M metagenome (GOLD analysis project Ga0308166, IMG submission 202137) | Phyllosphere microbial communities from UC Gill Tract Community Farm, Albany, California, United States - DLSLCC.R2 | ecosystem: Host-associated > Plants > Phyllosphere > Unclassified | place... | reverse complement strand
CCTGTTTGATATCAAAAGCAGCCATGGCTTAACGCTCCGTATTCACTGTAATCTGCACCGAGTGGACAGCGCCCGCGAGGTGTGCGCAGACGGTGATCGGCGGACACTTGCGGTTTTTCAGATCGTCCGCCGACAGCGTGGACACCGAATCCGCATAAATGTAGTAGCCGTTCTCGAGGTAGTCCCCGGTCGCCAGCTGGCCGACCTTATCACCCGCCCAGGTGCCCGGCCCCACCATCCCGTTTTTCACCGCCATGCGCATCACCGCATCGATATAGCCCTTGATGGTGGTGACGCCTGCATCGGACAGCGCGATCTTTTTCAGCTGCGCAAAGGCGTTAAACGTGTTGGTCTGGATTTTATTCTTCAGCCAGTCCAGGCCGATGACCTCGTCCGCCCAGTAGACCTGCCCCAGCATCCAGCCCCCGGCCAGCATCGCCTTTGTGCCAAAGTTCGTGTAGTAGTTGACGCCCAGCGCGTCGAGTTTGTCCGCTGTGGGGCTGTCCATGTCCGGATCCGGCGTGACGCCGGTCAGCGTTTTGAACTTGAGGGTCAGCAGAGAGTCGGAAGCGCTGAAGTTAATCGAGCACAGCAGCGCGGCGGCAGAGACCGCACCGGACGGGCCCGGCATGCTGACAGTACGATCGGCGAGAAGCAGCGTGCGGTAATACTGCTTTTCTGCCAGGAGCTTAATTTTCTCCAGGGCTTTACTGCTGATGTCGGTCACCGTCACGGCCTGAATTTTACCCGCCGCCTGAATCCAGGCACAGGCCTCCTCCAGCTCCGCATCGTCCAGCGTTTCGCCCACCGGCGCGCCGCAGTACCAGCCGGACCAGCGGACGTTCAGGTTTTCATAGGCTTCGGCGAGTGGGACCCGGTCAAACGCGGAGTCCACCGGCCAGACGGCCACGTAAAGGTACTGCGGACGCGAGGCCTGCTCAAAAAAGAGTTCTGCCGTGGAGAGCAGCGCGCCTCCGGCGTCGGGGAAGTCCCCCTGAAACGCCTTCAGCGAGCCGTATTTGCGGTACACGTCATCGTCAAAGACGCCGGCCGCCTCGGTGGTAAACAGCGTGACGGTGCCGAAGTCGGCCGCCGACACAACGTCAGCGGGCGCGTTGACCGTGACGGAAATAACGTCATCAATGTCGCGGGACATGATTACCTCTTGATTTCAAAATTAATCGTGCCGGTCGCGGTTGCGATACCGACGGGAACGGTGTGAATGGTTGAAAGCGGAACGGAGTAGCGGTCGTCGTGGGCGAGGGTCAGGGTCATCACCGCCCGCTCCTCCCACCCGCCTGGCACCCCCTCAGAAATATTGCGGGGTAGCGTGTAGTGCGGGCAGCTGGTTCCGGCAGCAGTCAGGGACTGCATACCCGGCGTGGAGCCCAGCCATGCAGCGAGTGCACGCAGCACATGCATCGCGCCCGGACCTGACGCCTGCACGCTGACCATCAGCTCCACGTGCTGCCGGATCTCCTCCTCATCTTCGGATATCTGGCAGCGGCCCGGCGGCCCCGGCTCCAGTGCTGAAATCTCACGTAGCGTAATAAACGGCTGGCCCGGAATGCGCTCGCCCGTATCGCCCAGCCGGACGTCAGAAACGCCCAAAGCCTCCGCTATCGGGGCCTGCAGGTTCTGCAGCGCGAACCGCGACCGCATAGAAATAGCCATAGTCAGAAAAGTCCTGTAGGTGGACGACACGCCAGCTTTCACCGTGCCAGGCCACGACGTCGCCAAACGCCAGATGCTGTGCGGCCAGCACCACGATGGCGTCATGCAGGCGGGTGCCTTCGGGCGCAAACTGCAGCGCGTCCATGTCGGCGGAATAAATCACCCCGCGGTTGTTACTCAAACCCGCAGGCTGCCAGTCGTTGGTGGCCGGATGCGTAACCGTAAATTTCCGGCTCATGCCCCCGGTCACCACCCGGCGAACGTTCGGCCTCATTTACTCGCACCTCCCGTGTCGGTAATAAAGGTGAGGGACTCGTACATGTCGCGCGTGTCGATCAGCGGCGTGTCTTTCCCCCCCTTCTTCTTCGCCGTGCTGTCCGCATTGGGCTGCAGGTGTCCATCGGTAAACGATGCGCGGAGTTTTCGCCGCACGCGGCTGCCCACCAGCGTCATCGCCTCCTCAACCGTGATGGTGCCGTTCAGCACCGCCTTAGCGCGTACGGCCATCTCCTGACGGAAATAGTCATTCTGATGGAAGGTGTAACGGAAAATTGAGCGCTCGGGGATGTGTACCGTGTGCGCAGGCACCTGATGGAAAGTCTGAAAGTTGCCGTTTTTGCGGAACTGACCGCTGTAGGCAAACGTGCCGTCAGCCCGGATGCGCCGCGTCACGCTGACCGTGTGCGCCGGGACGTGAACGTCACCGCCGTACTCGTGCAGCTCCATCAGCCCGGCGTTGCCCAGCGTCAACCCGTCCTTACGGGGGTTATTCTCGCGCGGGATCCCCACCTTCACGCCCGCCTGCTTCAGCGCCATCATGCTCTGCAGCAGGGCTTTCACCTTCGCGGTGCCCGGTCTGTCACCCATGCTCATGCCCTCACCGCAAACGTGTTAATGGCCACCGACAGCAGGCCGCGCAGCAGGCCGGAAAGCCAGGGAAAGGTTACCGCCCCGCTGTCAGCCTCGCCCGAATACTGCAGGCTGACCTTACCGGCAGTTTCCATCGTCACCCCGCGCGTCAGCGCGCCATCCAGCTCGCCGTCCTGAGCCGCCAGCGCCAGACGGCACTGCGCCTGCACCAGCTGGCGGGGAATGACGTCGGGTTTTAACGGCCTGTCGTCCAGATAAATGCCACAGCGCGGCCAGGGGAGCGGTTGAACCGGATCAGCACATACGCCCAGCCAGTTCAGTCCGTTCAGGTAATCCATCGCCTGAAACAGCAGCGCCGGGCACTGATCGTCATCAGGCACATCATGTCCGCGCGAGCCAGCAAACGCCGTCAGATCATCCACGCTGGCATAGCTGTTGAATCCCGCAGAGGTAGGATCTGTATTGATAATGATCATCATGACACCCAATAAGCTGAGGGAATGACTGCCGGCAATATCGCGTTACCGGGCGTCACTTAATTTCTGTTTCAGCAAATACCCTTCCAGCGGCCAGATTTTCTGCACCGCGTTCTCATGCGCAATCCTGCGGCCGATTTCAGGGTCGAAATTCTGCGGACTCGCACACGCGCTCTCGCCTGTGACAGTAAAACCGTTTTTCAGCACAAGAACGCAGAATGTGAGCAACTCAAGAGGTGCAGTCACTACTGAAAAATCGCTGTAATCGAAATGCGCCTCGGTGATCCCACCGTTTCGCACGGCTTGTGCAGCCGTGAAGTAGTGCTCGCTGGCGATAACGTCCACGATATGTTGTGGGGTGACGCGCGGTGCAGTCTTGCCCTTTGCCTGAATTTCCAGCTCAATATTTTTGTCGTTCATTTAAATTTTCCATTTAAAAAGGGGCCGCCGGGGCCCCTTCGATGATTAGCTTGACGCCTGACCGCCAACGTTGATCAGAACGCCCGCCGTCGCCTTGTTCTCCTTAAAGTGCTTCGTCCAGTTCCCTTTGGTGCCGATTTTGGTGATGTCGGGATTTGCCCCTTTCGCCGTTGCCCAGCTGTAGCCCAGCAGATCGATGTTCACCACGCCTTCCGCGCGGTACCCAATCGCCAGGTTCTCCTGGTCGTTAATCGGATAGGACCGGAAACCCGGCGCCTGCGACTCGGTGATTTTTACCGCGTTCGGAACCAGACCCAGGATCACGTCTGCAGGACAGCGGTCGGTGACCAGTACCGGCTTACCCAGGGTGCCCGGCTGACCGCCATAGACCACCACGCCCGCCTCTTCATACAGTTTGTTGTCGATGGCCTGATCGACAATATCGAAGTAGGTCGCGGAGTGCATAACGAACAGCGAGACGCGGTTGAACTTATCGCCGTACTTACGCAGGCCGCGGGTCAGCGTTTTTTTGCCGTCGGTGGCGATATCGGCACTCACCTGCATGTCACTGTTGTTGCCAATGGCGGCCACCAGCGCCTTAACGGCATAGCTGATGTAGCCTTCCAGCGAAGCATCGGCAGCGTCGGTACCCACCACCTCAGAAAACTCGCTCACGTCACGGCCGCGACGCTTGAAGGCTTCTTCTGTGGTTGTATAGGGGCCATACTTCCAGGGGGTTTTAACGCCGATTGCTTCGCCGGCACCGATTTTCTGGCCTTCGATGGTTTTGGTGGATTCAACGTCGCGGAACTCAATCGAGCCGCCTACCTGATAAAAAGCACGCTTTTTGAAATCGCCTTCGATCAGCTCGTTATCGAGGATGATGGCGCCGTTTGACGCGGCATTAAAAACATTAAGATTGTCCTGGCGGCGCTCAAGAAACGCGGTCTGCGCCAGGTCGTCGTAAATGATCATGTCGGCATTGGTTGTCGTTGACATGGGTTTTCAGTCCTTATTCTTTAGGGAGGCGCAAAAAGGCCTGCTGGCCATGTTTGCGGATATAGTCAGCTTTCTGCTGAGAGGTCATTTCCGAGCGCTTCAGCGCGCCACCTGCGCCGGAACGGTGACCGCCTGCCCCGGTGCCTTCGGCCTGCGGAAACAGGTGCGGCGCGGTTTCTTTCAGGGACTCGGCCCACTCCAGCGGTGTCAGCGGCGATTTGCCGTCCTTACCCAGTACCGGGTTACCCTCACCGTCCACCGCCACGGCCTCACCGTCATCATTCAGGGTGAAGGTGCCGCGGGCGCGCAGAATGATGTCGTCGGACGCCCCCGGCAGCGCACCGGTTTTCAGTGCCGCGCTGCGAATGGCGTCGCCCAGCACCCGATCGCTGAATTTTTTCGTAAACGCTTCAGCCTTTTCGGCGCGCTCGTTGGCGGCCTTGATCTGCTTATCGACATCAGCGCGCAGGCGTTCGGTACGCTTATTCAGCACGTCATCAATTTTTCCTTCGGCGATAAGCTTCGCCTCTTCGTCGTCGGAAAAACGCTGCAGAATGGTTTTAACGGCGTCCGGATCGATGCCGTCAAAACGCGCCAGATTATCCTTCTGCTGCTTAATGGTGCCCAGCAGCTCGCTGTTTTTGGTTTTCAGGCCGTTCACGGCACTGTTAACACGCTGGTCAATCAGCTGCTGAATTTCCGGGGTGATCTCTGGTTCGCCGCCTGACGGCGCCCCGCCATCGCCGTTGTCGTCTGCCGGCGCGTAATATTTCAGGAACATATTTCTGAAGAGCATATTTTCCCCTCGGGAATGGTCAGTTACTGGGCCTCGCCCAAAAAAAAGCCCCGGCTTGGCCAGGGCTGTTGTTCGTTATGAAGACGTCAGCTGATGCCGGCGCGCTTAAACGCCGCAGCGTCCCGCTGGCGCAGTTCGTCCAGGGTAAACCACCGGCCGTCTTCGGTATAAAAAGAAGAAAGTTTCAGCCCGCCGTCGCGCAGCAGCTTTCCGCGCATTGGTCCGAGAATGTCGTCCTGACGGCTGGCACGCTGGCGGGAAATCCACTCCGGATAGGTGCTGGCGGCAGGCACTTCGCCATTCATTCGATCCTTTTCAGCTGCGGTCAGGTCATCCGCCAGCAGGCCCATGTCCTGCCAGCTTTTAAATATCAGCGTGTACGTGGAGCGGCAGTGAAAGTGCAGCCGTCCCGGCCCGTCGCCCCAGGGAATACCGTGCTTTATGGGCTGATTGTCCAGGGTGTACTGCAGCGCATCGCGGATGCGGCACGGCGGCGAGGTTTTATTGTCCAGGGTGGAGAGCCACTGTTTAGCCCTGATCAGATGCTCGTTGGCCGTCGCCGTCTGCCCGCGCACGATTTCAGCCGTATGACCCAGCGCGCTGTAGCCGATGGCCGAGGCGTTGGCGCGGCTTTTACTCAGTGCCCCGTCCTGCCACTTCCGGGCCTTTGTGCCACGCACGCTGCGGGTGATCTGCTCCGGCGTCTCACCGCTGCCGAGCCCCGTGCGTACAGTATTCACGATGCGTGCAAAGCGATCGTCCTCAAGCTTCTCAGTCCAGTCCTTCAGCGCGTAACCGTGAAACGGCTCGATCACCGCCCGCGTATACGCCTCTCCGGCATCGATTTTTTTCAGCAGCCCGCGCTGGCTCACAACCTCCGGCAGCAGGGATTTCATCAGGTCGAAACCAAACCCGGCCTCATACTCCGTGAAATCCTTCAGGACCTGACCGAGCTCACCAAAAAATCGCACCACCGCTTTACGGTTTATCTCTCTGACGGGTGCCAGCAGGCGGGACAGCTTTTTGACGGAGAGACTGCCTGCAGAAATATCTTCCAGCGCCACCAGCAGTTTTGCGGCCAGTTCCGCATCATCTGCATTAAGCGATGAAACCAGCCGGCTGACTACGCCCGCCTCATACCGCGTCAGATCAACCCGGTGGGCGATCAGCTCATCGCGCAGCCGTTCATTGATCGTTGCCATCATTCAGTCCGGTAAACGTCGGGGATTTATCCTTCAGCGCCTGAATCACGTCATCCGGATCGTCAGCCGGGTCAATGATATCCAGCTTCTGGAACGTGCGGACCAGATCGGCGTCGCGCAGGGCGCCCGACTGCCAGGCACTGACAATCGCCGTAACCATGCCGGAATCCGCCACGCGGGCGATAAATTCCTGGCTCAGCGTGTAGCTGCTGGTCCCGGACACGTCACCGGTATAGCGCGCGCACCAGTTCAGCGCCCGGGTGTAAGCCTCCGACACATTGGCCACACAAATGCCCAGCAGCGACGTTGCGGCGGTCTGTTCGCTGCTGGCCTGCGTCGCCGTTTTGATCGCGCTGTTCTGCTCAATCAGCCGCGCACCCAGCGCCACCATGTAGTCGCGCTTGCTGTCCATCGCCTCTTTGGCCAGCATGTTCGGCTGCGCCTGGGCATACGCGAACACCCCTTTTTCAGGCAGCATCAGCGGACTGCGCGATCCAACTTTAATGCCGGATTTTTCCAGGTGGTCACGCCATTCTGTCGTCAGCCCCGACATCCAGGGCTGCACCTGCCCGCAGAACCAGACGCTGTCTTCGTAGTCGGCACTGTTGCGGTAGTGACCGAGGTTAATTTCGGCCAGGGCGGCCAGTGGCGGCTCGTCCAGCGTCGGATCGTTGTTCTGCGCCCCCACAAAGGCGAACGGAATTTCGTCCCACGGCGTGGCGGAAGCAAAGGCGCGCGGCTTTGTTTCTTCGGCGACGGCATACGGCACGGTCTCTTCCGGTCCGGTACGTTTCCAGATCCGGCAGACAAACGCCCCGCTCTCCAGCGCCAGCTCGCGGTACTGCACACGCAGCTTATAGCCATAACCGTCCGGTTCTTCGGTTACCTCGCGCAGTACCACCAGCACCAGATATGTGTGGCCTTTAATGGTCTGCGTGCGCCAATTAATGATGTCCTCAGCACGGTAGCCTACGATGATCGGACGGCCGTCCGCCGCCGAATAATCCACATAAAGCCCCTCGCGGCCCACCTCAAGAATATTCTCCAGCACCACCTGCGACTGCTGGTAAAGGCTGGTGCCGGCCCCGTCCGCATTATTCAGCAGGCTGGACAGCTTATCCGGCGCGTTGAGGGTGGGCACCTTACGAAACGCCATGCCCAGCATGCCGATTTTGGTGTTACCGGTGATGGGATAAAAAACGGCGCGGTCCAGGTAGGCCTCGTTGCGCCGGCGGTTCCGCGCCGAGCGGTCGGTCGGATCCAGCCGCGGAAGATACTCATGCCCGGCACTTTTAACCGCGTCGGCTCCGCGACAGACGTCACGGATCATTTTCCACAGTGGCAGAGCCGCCCTGTGCTCCGGACGGATAAAGGTAATATCGTTATTCTGGCTCATCAGAAAGTGGTATCCAGTGAGATTGAAAATGCAGGTTTTACGATGGGGAACTGCTTCACGATGTAATACCCACCCGCATCGTTGGGATGGTCATTGCCAGACTTTTTGTCCGGCTCACCGTTATCGCCCCAGACCTGCTGCTCCAGCGACTCGGTATAAACCGGGCAGCGCTTTACGTTAACTTTATAGCGACGCTCCCCATTGCCGTTGCAGAGCATGGCGTTCATGGCATTGATACGGTCTTTTACCGGCGGGTTAGCTTCATCAACAATGACATAAAAACCTGCCTGCCTGAGCTGGGCAATATCAGTCGTACTGGCGTTACTTGATTTACGCGAATCCCCTGATGCATCCGGGTAAATATAAATTTCCCGCACCTTACGGTAATCATCACCTTCATAAAGCCAGAAACGCTCTTTAATTATGCGAATCATATCCGGCGTGTCGTAAGCATTGATGATTTCACTCACTGCACACGGCAACCCCAGGCGAAGGACGTGGACAATACCTGCCATTTTCCCCACGTTGAAATCCATACCAATATAAAGGGGTTCACCCGGCTGCTCTTCTTCTTCGCAATTATTCAATATGCGATCAAACTGGTGATAAATCGTGCCGCTGGTCAGGTTGGTAAAAAGACCGCGCAGGTACGCCTTGATCAGTTCAGGCGGGTACGATTCCATCAGCGAAGGGATATAGTCCGGCGGCAGATTTTTCTCGTTATCAAACGTCGAAGCCTGCACCAGCCCGTACAGGGTTGTCAGCGAGGGTTTATTACGTACAGCCTTTACAAATTGCTGATAAACGAATTTAAATCCCTCGGGCGTGGTCGTAACGTCAATCCCGTTCCGCAGGCCCGGTACTTTATAACGCATGCGGGCAATGATTTTTCGCCAGGCTAATTCCGCTTTTTTTGCGGGCATGACATCCAGCTCATCAATCAGCGCATTACCGATTTTGAAACCCACGATGGTCTGTGGTTTTTCCATGGACCGGCAGATGGTCGTACCGCGATACTGCTTACCGACGTAAAAATGAACCTCTTTATTACTTTCATTGATTTCAACGCGCATCCCCCAGCCAAAGGCAACCTCCTCAACCGTCGGATAAAAAATGTCGCGGATCTGCGGATAAGTGGGCGCGAAATATCCCTGGTTGATGCGGGGATGTTCCCACATTTCTTTACAGATACCGCCACATCCCACCCACGTTTTACCGGACCCAAAGCCGGCAACGTACGCCCTGAACTTGTGAGGCATGGCAAGAAATCGCGCCTGAGGAATATTAAGTGTCGGTGAGATCCCCATCGTCATCAGTCCTTACGCGGGCATCCACGACATTAATGTTAATGGCCACCGGTACCGGCTCGCTATCCTCCGGTTCTGATGACAGCTCCCTGCGCAGTTTTTCAACTTCAAGCTGACGCCGTTCTGTTTCAATCTGCTGCAGGCGCTGAGCAAATTCGCTCTCTGCCAGCCCGAGACGCTTCATAACCGCTTCAAACATCCGCTCTCGGTTGATGGTGGATATTTCCACACCACCCTTGCTGATTTTCGTGCCGGCATAAGCGAGTCGCCCGACTGAAGACAGCTTTGTTGAGTCCTGCATGACTGTGCGACCGACACCTTCACCGTTGCACCGTGGACAGTCAGGATTCGGATCGCTGGTGTGGTTGTATCCATAACCGCCCGTATCAAGAGGCTCTTTACGTTTCCGTTCCACTGCCTCCGAGCGCTTCTCTTCAAATTCCACAGCATCACGCCATTGGTAGTGATGACTGAATCCCCAGCAATATCGGCAGGCACCACGACGATACTGGGAAATCTCATTAGCATCGAAGGTGGCCAGCTGCCAGGCTTTCTTCAGCACCTCATCAGCTGATCCAAGCGTGCGCACAATGGATGCTTTCTGCTGCTGCGCAATGGCCTGCGCAATTTCAACTTTTTTCAACAGGCGCTGACCGATGGAGTAAGCCGTTCTCTCGCTGTATCCGGCACGGATTGCGGCCTGAGTAGCATTGCTGTCTTTCAGATATTCCGCGATAAAAAGGCGTTGCTGTGAAGTCAGTACGTCATCATCTGCAAGCGATTCTGCGCACTTTTCCTTTTGCGCAGTGCGCACTTCTGTCTGCGCAGTTTTTTGCGTACTTTTCGCAGATGGCTTTTTAATGTAGCGACGCGCGGATGCATAATTCAGCCCCTGCGCCTCACACCAGTCTTTCGGGGAGATACCGGTTTTTGCATGTGCGGACAGGAACCGTTGCTGAAGGTCGCCCCAGTCCGGTTTTGCCATTGGTTAACACTCCGTTGAAACATATTTATGCAAAATACCGCAGCTTCTTCAGAGATTACTCTCATTCATATGAGAAAATGCCAAAGAAAGTATCGCTTCAGAATGCTGACATAACTTAATGCGAGCCCAAAACAGTAATAATTCAGGAACAGAACATGAAACATCTACTTGAAAAGGCTTTTTTAGAAATTCTTCGAGAAAAAAAATGCTCCTCTCAGACTGAGATTGCAGATGAACTTAGAAAAGCCGGATTCTCTGGTATCAATCAGTCAAAAATCTCACGGATGCTTGTGCGGGCTGGCGCAGTCAGAAATCGCAATGCTAACGGTGAGCTGACGTACTGTCTTCCCTCAGACATGACAACACTTGCTGTTTCAAGCCCGCTGAAAAGTCATGTTATTTCAATAGAATGTAATGCACACATCATTGTTGTTCATACAAGTCCAGGCGCAGCTCAGCTCATAGCCAGAAGTCTGGATTCACATGGTAAACGCGCTGGAATTCTTGGTACGATTGCAGGGGATGATACTGTATTTGTTACCCCGACCAGAGGAACCGATATTCATAAACTGGCAGAGGAGATTAAAGGAAAATACCTGTAATCTCCGGCTGTGCTATGAAATATCTTATGATATTTGCCAGCGTGGGCCGCGCTGTTTATTCAGCTCCAGAGTCAGTATTTTCCCCCAGAATATCCACCAGCGCAGTATCGACGGCGGCGTCAATCTGCGTATCCAGATCGGACTTAATCTGTGCTTTTACTGCGGTAGTGACCGCATCTGATTTAAGGGCTTTTTTCACCAGGTCATCGGTGACGATATCTTTTACTTCCGGCATTACTGCCTCCTGTTGTTGGTTCTGGCTGAAAAGCCAGTCTGTGATCCACATGGCTTTGTCCATGCTGAGGGTGTAAAAAAAACACACGGCGGCAGGTTCAGATTCGGTGAAGCATGCTCAGCGGGCCTGTGTCCCAGGGGCGCGGCTTACCGTGAAAACACAGGATGTCGGTACCGGCCGGGACCAGGCCGTTTCCTGTTGAGTACCGGGGATGCCACCCGGACATACCCCGGCAGGCCACATGGGCCTTGTAGGATTTAATCCCGGTCCCAAAGCGCGCAACATTCCGCCCGCAGATGTTTTCCAGCACGTCCTGATCGCCGCGGCACGTTCGCATCCACTCATCGGGACGCGCTGTCCATGCCCGCCAGATGCGTGCCTTGTCACGGTGCGGAATAAACATCACGCCGCTTGCCGGCTTCTCCGGATGGTAAAAATCGGACAGCATGCGTAGGCGATCATCGTTCAGATAGGGTGCCGGGCTGGTGATGATCAGCGTGTCCAGATCGAGATAAAGAATGTCTCCCTCCACCTGGTCCGGATCGAATAACTCCATCTTGGCGAACCAGCCCGGCCAGTCTGACCGCAGCGGCCGGGTTATCACGCCCGGTACTGCTGTATCAGAGAGGCAGAGCGACGGGATGTCGCCGAGCTGCCGGTGCAGCCGCTGCACGTGCGCCGGAGAGAAATCACCACCGGTGCGCAGTACGGTAACGATCGTCGTCATTTATGTTTCCACCAGCTGACGTCGTTAACCTCGTTTTTCTTAAACACGGTGTTAACGTGTTGTCCATGCGACAGCCAGCCTGAAAAGCGGGTCATCAGTACCAGGTTATATAATCCCATCTCCGTATGACCCACCGTTTTATCACGCCCGAAAGCCACATCAGCCACGTTCTCTGCCCATGCATCCAGCAGCGTGCCAATAAAGCGAATTATCAGCTCCCGCCTTCCGCCCAGGAGCCCACAGTTGAGAAGAGGATATCCAGCATATTTCTGAATAAAAGACTGTATGGATGCCGCCGGATGTTTACGCCGCATCCACGCATCGTCCATCCGCGTCTGTTCATCCCCGCTGTACAGCAGGTCTTCCATATCAGGAAACGGGTTGCGCAGCATCTCAACGTCAGTTGCATCCACGCAGAATACGCGCCCGATTTCCGGATGCGATAACAGATACCGGTAGATGCTGATCCATTTCTGCCAGTAAGGCGCGAGCGAGGTGGACACGCGAACATGCACGACGGTTTCAGTATCGGGCTCGTCAAAACAGTCGTGCAGAATAATAAGTTTCTGCCCGTTCATTGAGCGGATCAGAGGCTGCAGCTGACTGTAATCCGCTTCCCAGCATTTACCCCGTTCCGGATCGGGCTGGCCAGTGAAATAGCATGTAAGCACCACGTCTTCCCGCTGAGACTGACGGGCTCCCTCTTTATAAGGGACAAAACGCGCGCTGTGTTTTCGCTGAAGCCAGATTTCCCGGTTGCGTTTAACAAACCTGCGGCGTTCTGATCCCAGAACGGTCGATGCGGTCGCCTCATGCTCATCGGCCGACCAGAACAGACCGTGGCTGTTCGCCACGTCCATGAATTTAAACGACGTCAGCCCCGCGTTGTAAATGCGCCCGGAGAGCTCGACGTGCTCGTAGCCCCATTTGCCGAACGCCGGATCCATGCCGCCCACCACCTTCAGACAGCAACGGCTGAAATAGAGCATACAGCCCCGGCCGTGAGACCAGGCGGTGAAATGTCCGTCGGAATACAGCAGCGCGGCATCGTTCAGCTTCCGGCCGGTGGCGAAATGCTCGAACATGTACAGCAGGTGCGGTTCGCCGCGTTCGGTATAGGGTTGCCACCAGCCCTCTTTCAGCGGATAGGTGTCGTCGTCAAAGAGGAAAATATGCTCGCAGTCTTCCAGCAGCTCGAAGCATTTATTTTTCGCCCGGGCGATGCCGGCATTTTCATCAAAACGGAACGTGGCGCCCTGCACCGGCACATCGCTGGCATCATCCACCAGCACAATACGCGCACCCTCCGGCGCCAGGCGGCGGATGGCCGCCATCGTTCTGTTCAGCATGTCGTGCCGGTTATGGGTGGTCACCCCGATGCCGATGAGCGGGGGCTGCGGTGAGGTTACGCTGCGGCGCTGAGCGCGTCGCGCAGGGGCTGTCGGGGAAAGCATGTCAGGGAAGTTCTCCGTGAAGCGTTGATAACGGTGATGCCGGGTGCCAGGCCGTCCGCCAGGCGCTGAAACTCACCCTGCCAGCGCCGGATGCTTTCGCCGTCGGGGTTTTTGAGGCCGTCCGGATGATTGCCGTGCCAGTGGGTGCCGCCTGCCAGCGAGCAGTCGTAGCCCAGCAGAATAATGCGCGTAGCGCCGAGGTGAGCCGCCAGCTGAACGGCCCGCTGCCCGGAGTTAAAAGAGTCATTATTCGGTGCCCTGAACAGGTTAACGCCATAGCGCAGGTGTGCCCGGCAACTGACCGTCCAGCGCTTAGCAGCAGTTTTCAGCGTGCCGTGATATTTATCCCACCAGCTGCAGTCGGCGGCAAAAAGATGATCGCAGTCCGGAACGAGGGTGATGGTTGAGTTAACAGCTATGACGGGATGTCCGGATGCTATCGCCAGGCGGCAATCACTGGCAGTCAGCGACGGGCCACTGGCGATGCAAATGAAAGTTGTTATAAGCAATAAAGCCTCTCATAAAAAAGGCATAAAAAAACCGCCCGAGGGCGGCATTTTCATAAAGTCTTGCGCTATTTTTTTCCAGAGTAAATCTACTGAGTTGGCTTGCTATAAAGCCCTGCGGCATAGTCCCTACCTAGACTTGCATATTTCAAGCTGGTCTCATCATAGTCAAGCTGCGCTTTTTCCCTTGCGACTTTAGACATCGATTTGTTTTTAATGCACTTTTTAAGCAGTTTCAAATCCCGCTTGAGCTTACCCTTAATGCTAGCCATCTCTGGAGGCTCGACAAATCGGTTGTAACACCAAACTAATGCCCAGCTAATTACTGGGCACAGGTAAGGAATGACTTGAGTGTAGCCGTGTCTGTATTGCTCGGGTAAAAACTCACTACAGTTTGTCAAAAAGGCTAGAAGCGTAGTTGTTACTCCCGTTCCAATACCTACTCCAGCTTCTGGAAGAGACTTATCGGCCACGTTCAGCCTCCCTTATCTTTCTTAGCTGCTCTACAAGGGGTTCGGCGCTCTTGAGGTCGATTTGAACGGTGGAAATCAATCCATCGTTGTGATACCGATTTAACGTAACGAACCGCTCAGGAAAAAATGTGTTACCAATCCAGCGCACAGCAGCATATCCAAACACGGCACAAAATGCCGTTAAGGGTATCCAGCTGAACCCCTGAATGATTTGGATTATGTGAGGAAGAGTGGTAAACATGTTTTCCTTAAACCAAGCGACGTTCTTCATCAGCAAAATGGTGAAGCACCTGCTCAATAGCATAAGTGGTTTTTACAGTATTATCAGGCTTCTCTACAGTTTTAATTCTAAGCATAACTCTGTATAGATCACCTTTTACAAACGCTGCCTGATTATTAAGCACTCGCTCCATAAATGCAGTGTCTTCCATCTTAACTGCGCGATCTTCGTCCAAGTATTTGATACGCCATCCAGTCGAAGATGTAAAATTCACTTGGGTTAATGCAACTGTAGTATCAAGACGCTCAGTGTGGTCGAACGTAAGAGATTTTTTAGGCAAGGGTGCAAACTCAACATCATCAATCCCGTCTAATCGTAAAACCTCTTCCCCCTCAATCTCAACGCGAAAAACAGGGGCATCTTTATTAATCAAAGGCTGAGTAATGATTTCATTGTAAGCCTCTCTGATCACTGGGTCAGTAGCAAGCAATGCTTCATCTTTACGACAAGCTATATCTTCCTGCCTACCGCGATACTCTACAGTTATGATCGCATCATCGCTATTGTCCCAAGTCTGAACATTGATGACTTTGCGGTTGCGAAGATGCTGAGTTACAGCTAAAGCACCACCGCCAAGAAGACCAAGCGCCGGCAGTACCTCACGAAAGTTGTTATATGCATATAATGCAAACTCTACAGCAAATGATCCTTCTTGGGCTGGCACTGTGACTTTGACATCAATGTCTGCTTCGTTTGGGTTTAACAGTCGCCCTGCCTGCTTAACCATCAAGCCTACTTGCTGGATTGCCTGACCGAGAAAAATAGCATCCATTTTATGCTCAGAGAACTCATTGTCGTCAGCATCATAAAAAATACTGAAACGCTCGACCTCATGCAATCCTCCATCCCCACTCATGCAAACCCCAAAAATATTAATGTAAGATTGGGGGTGGAGATTATATCCATGTTGGCTTTTAGGCAATATCCTATTGCGGATTAAGCCCACGCAGCGATCAATTCACTAGTGCTTACTATCAATTGAACTCGTTAATCATCTGCATCAATTTTCTAACAGCAGCTCGGTCAATGTTGGACTGCCCCAGCATTTCATATAGTTCTGCGTTTAACGCCACACTGTCACCGAACGTCATGAGCGCCAGCGGCTGCGGCGCTTCAATCTGGCTTTCAGCCGGCAGGTTTAACCGGGGCTGCTTTACTGTCCGGTACTCCACCAGCGGCTTTTGCTGCGTCCCGAGAGTGGAACGATGAAATCCACCGCCCTACCTCAGACTCACACTACGGAAAGCTCTCGGATAAGTGCACGTGAATGCGCATAAAAAAGCCCTGCATTAGCGAGGCCATTTTCTTGAAAGTCACTTGTCAAAATTCACGATGCAAACTTTTTATTGCTGGATGAAGTTGCGTTATTAGCTGAAGTGAATCTTCCTAGGATTTGTCACTTCAGGCACTGCTCTCTGATGTACTGCTGGAGATATCTCACTTTGGCCTGGTCGCTGATGATTCCGGCGCGGATGTCGAGAACGTTTCGTCGAGAATCTGCAGAGAGTTCGACGGCGGCTCCATCGCCCATGCCGCCGGAGCCTGCCGCTGTGCCGGTATCGGACACGTGGCATTTTGCGCGGACATACATCCGGCGAGTACCAGCGGCAAGCTGGCGGCGAAGAGCATCATTTTCAGATTCGGCAGCACTGAGCGCCTCCATATGGGTTTTGTCGAGCGCGGCCAGCTGCTGCTGGCGCAGGTTAATGTCGGTGATGGTGGCGGCCTGCTGCTTAACTACCTTCTGAGACTCATTGGCAGTTTGGCGCCATGCAAGGGCTTTATCACGGTAATGGTCAGCCGCCCAGCCCAGTGCAAGAGCCACTACAAGCATCCCGGTGGTAAAGTAAGTCCGCAGAGTCATGACAGGAACAGCATCTTTTCTGCAGCCCTGCGTTTCACAAGACCCGGCAGTTTTCGCCCACCGGCATTTACCCATTTGCCGAACTCATCAGCCGCTCCGGCATAATCTCTGGCGTTCAGTTTTTGCAGTAGTGTGGATTTGATGAAGTTTCCTGAGCCCAGATTGAAGATGAATGACACCAGCGCGTCGAACTGATTCTGGCTGAGTGAAACATTCACGTCTGCACTAAGGGTCAGTTCCGCAACAAGGCAGTCCTCTTTAAGCCATGCTTCTGCTTGTTCTGCTGTGCAGACATCACCGGTGATGACACCATGAGTGTGGCCGTAGCCGATAGTGAGCACCCCCGCCGGGCAGAGGTAGGCCTTCGTTTTTAATCCCTCAAACTTTTTAATCATGTCGAGACCCCTCTGACTTACTTTCACGCGCTTTTCCTTTCAGCAGATGACCAGCGTTGCCGCGTGCCTGACAGACGGTAACGCACAGCAGGAGGTTTATCAGCACCTCCGTCCAGTCGGTATAAGCATATTCGCCCGTCAGCACCCGGATGGTGACAGAGGCTGTCATGACGGTAAGCAGCCAGGCAAACCAGGCTACACGCCGATTATGCGGTAATTGACCTCGACGGAATGTCAACAGCCGTAAAGCGGTAACACCACAGATGATGGCGTTAGCGTTAAGCAGAAAGGTTTCGTATGTCATCAGCCACCTCCGCGAAAACGTGACAGCAGCGACGGGCCGTCTTTACTGCTGAGTGCCATCAGGATGCGGACCACTGCCGCAGATGCCACCAGTGCACCTATGGGCATATCTACTGCCGTGTTATGTGGGGTTACAGCTTCAATCAGGCTGGCGGTAAAAGGTGCGGCCACCAGGCCTGCTGCAAACGACAGTGCCCCGAGGAACAGACGCCAGCAGAGGCTGAAATCACTGGCGGACGCCACGAATATGGCCGCCCCGGCGAACGCACCGATAACGGTCGGGCCGTCGAGCGGGCCAAACAGACTCACGAGGGTTACGCCGGTTACCGCTGCCGTGGCAACGCCGGTGCCGGTTACGGGCTCGGTCACATTGATCACTCCGGAAAAGAAAAAGCCACGCGCCAGCCGTGCGCAAGGTGCGCGATAAGGTGCTGGTCGTGGCTTTGGTTATGGGAAATACAAAATTACATGACGTACGTCATCAGCCCTTGCTTTGACCTTAATACAATTTCATTTCAGCCCGTTCGTGTTTGGGACACGGACAAACTTCAGTTTAGAGAGATGGCTGATAACTCTCTGATAAAGGAGAATAATTATGGAAGGACTTGATTTCATGAAGCCCTTAAGCTCTCAGCTTGATAAAGTATTGCCTCATCTGGTAGGGCAAAAAGAAGTGCTGGATAATGTTTTGCCTTATTACCTTGCTGTTGCTGCAAAACTCTCTGGCAAAAACACAGATGAAATTTTCGGTTATAACATCAAAGCACTTGAGGCCGTGTTTGGCTCATCAAAAGCCGGTAAAAACCATAAGGAACTTGCCGAATCAGAATATGCGTATCTTGTCCATGCTAAGACTCGGGAAATTTTTGATAAATTACCAGGCAATGATGAGTTGTAACAAAGCAGGATAGACACTGCTTATAATTGAGAGGCAATATCTTTGAGCAACCCGGTTGCTTTAGTAATTGCCTCTTTTTCATAATATGAAAGTGATTCACCATCCACTTTTTCAATACGGCAACTCAGTGTCAGTATTTCACCAAACGCGAAACCCCTATAGCGCAGAGAAACGGTTGCATTAACCGACTGCCCTTCACTTCTTAAACAGGCCACAGCTAATTCATAATCTTCACTCACTTCAATTCCTCTCCATTGCGCTGGCCCGCCGCAAGATTACAGGCCAGGCGCTCTAACGCCTGAAGTAATAAATCTGTTTCGCAAGAAAATACACACGATACACATAACACCATTGCAAATCATGTGTGCTGTGTGTATGATTATCACATCAGTTAACGAGACGGAGGAAGATTGAAGAGTTCGGAACTGATAAAGCTGTTAGAGAAAAATGGCTGGCAACTAGACAGAGTGAAAGGAAGTCATCACCAGTTCAGCCACCCGGATTTCACTAACATAGTAACGGTTCCGCACCCTAAGAAAGATTTGAAGACTGGTACAGCTCACCAAATCATGAAGGATGCGAAACTTAAATAATCAGGAGCCGCCCGCAAGGGCGCTCTTTATGTGTGAGGTGAATACATGTTGTATTACGGCGTCGTTGAAATCGACCACGACAAAACAGCCAGCGGTTACTTCCCCGGCATTACCGGCTGTATTTTCGCAGGCGATAATATGCGAGAAGCACTGCAGGAT
>Ga0308166_1002196_pt1 | contig 18622 bp, 27 predicted proteins | sample PhyCR2_2_FD_202137 | JGI IMG/M metagenome (GOLD analysis project Ga0308166, IMG submission 202137) | Phyllosphere microbial communities from UC Gill Tract Community Farm, Albany, California, United States - DLSLCC.R2 | ecosystem: Host-associated > Plants > Phyllosphere > Unclassified | place... | reverse complement strand
CCATTTTGTCATGCCAGCCTTGTTTTTTAGCATCAAATGCTACCCAGAAAAGACCAATACCAAACACTAAAATTGACGGAATATAACCAATATATCGGATAATACTTTGCATAAGTGTAAGCTTATCGCCTGTCTTTTCATCTAAAACTTTTAATCGCATCAATCGTTTACCGGGAGTACCTGCAAAATACAGCCAACATAAAACTGAGTACAACAAAGGAAATGCATAATTTACGATTAAATCGAACCAATAATTTTGTGGCTTAGTACTTAAGCCCGTAGCAAAGACTAAATCAGAATCCCCCTGATAAAAAATCCATGCCGCAGGAATAACTGCCAAAAAAAGAATAAGAGTATCAATAATCATTGCACCAAATCTTAACCAGAACCCTGCATACTCATACTTATAAGTCATGCCCACCTCGCTTTGTTATTGTTTAATAGCCACAAAGGCTTTTACAATTTTACTTTTATCCTAAATGAAACTTTTTTATTTTTAAATACTTAAATAAATTTAAAATTTCTACTTTTATATTTTATTGTAATAATTTAGATCAAAAAAACGTTATTACATCAATATTCATCATAAAAACTTATTTAATCGTTTAGAACTGAAATTTTCGTTTCAGTTCTATTGGGACAGTTTTTAGATAATTAAAAATATAAATACATATTATATTTATTTCCAAAATAAAATATCTAATTTAAACTCTTTTTTTAATAATAATGCTGCAAATAATAGAGCTAAACCAATAACAATTAAAAAAATACTTAAACTGACTAATCCACAAACAACAGCTATACTGCCTAATATAGCTAAAACATAAAATATAATTACACTGAGTGTTGGCATTTCAATTTATTCCACTACTTAAAAATAAAAGCAATTTATTCTATCGAGTTTATAAACGATTGCTGTTTTCAAATGTTGGCTACACTATTAATTTGTATCATTATACATTGAACATGTTATTAAACTTAATTAAGTGTTACTTTACTTTAATAACAAGTGATGTATTTCACATAAATTTTATTTGACTTCAAAGTAATGTTTTTCAGTTACAAGTTTAATTTTTAGATTTTTATATAAACGTTCTTTTGAATCTTCAAGTGAAGGAACAACTTTTTCTGCAAATTTATCTTCAGTCATCAGTCTGGCATATGTTTTATAGCCGATGACTAGCTTTTCGGGTTCTTTACCTGTTTGACGAAACTCTTCTAGAAGTTTATTGACTTTCTTTGCTGTTAAATCAGCCATCTTCCTCTCTCCCCCTTAATTTACTATTTTGTTATACGTTTTCTATATGACAGAAATATGAACGGTAATTTTTTGTAATTTTCATGTAAATATTATCGATTATTTAGCGAAACCACTTAAACACCCTCACAACCAATGGGGAAATAAATACAAGCATATGATTTAAAATAATTTTATTTAATTTTTCTTTCGTTTAATCGAATAGATGTCTACCGAGAATGAAATATGTTAATCTTTAATTAATAAATGCTTCATACATATAACAACTGTAAATAAGAGGAATAACATTATGAATTACCAACATATTATTGTACCTGTCGATGGTTCAGAAATTTCTTTAGCAGCAGCAAGACAAGCAGCTCATATTGCAAAAGCTTTTGGGAGCAAATTGACTGCTATTAGCTTAGTTGCGGTAGATCCTTTTAGCGGTGTAGATTTTTATTACATCTCACCTGTTGTAAAAGATTATTTTGTTGAAGCACGTGCCAATGCAGAAAAAACGCTAGCAAAAGTAAAAGCTTTATGCGCAGAAGAAGGCATTGATGCTGAAACTCAGATTATCCAAGGCGAAATTTCTTCAGATGGCATCCTTAAAGCGGTAGAAGGCTTAGGTTCCGATTTGATTGTGATTGGTTCTCATGGCCGCAAAGGCTTCCAAAAGCTTATCTTGGGTAGTTTTGCTCAAGATGTTTTAAACAGCACCAAAATTCAGGTATTGGTTGTAAAAGAATAAACTTTTTTACATGAAAAAAACCCAATCGCTGGATTGGGTTTTTTAATAAAATAAACTGTGTAAATTTTACACCACTCAAAAACCCATATAGAATAGTTTCTTATTCTTTCAATTTCGTGAGTCACGCCAATGAAGTAAGTCTTTTTTTCTCATCATTTTTTCTTTTTTTGATGTGCAAAATAGACTATTTTTTTTGTGATTTAACGTCTCTGCTTAAAACTACTTTCCTATTTTGTACATCCTGTATTTATGAGGTTTTTTATGACTCAGCAGGCATGTGTAATATCGCAACTCACTTTAGAATTTCCATCTAAAGTTATGTTTAAACAATTAAATTTCAACCTTGAATCGAATCAAGTATCTGCTTTAATTGGTCGTAATGGCCAAGGCAAATCTTTGCTTATGCAATTATTAAATCAAACGCTTAAAGTAGATTCAACTCTTACATCGGGGCAAATATCTTGGCATGTAAAACATGCATATTTACCTCAATTGCATCGGTTAACAGGACTGACCATAGCCGAAGCATTAGATATCTTAGACATTTACCAAGCTTTTAAAAGAGTTGAACAAGGTGAAGCCAACTTCGATGATTATGATTTATTGGAAGGTAAATGGGATTTACCCATTTTATGGAATAACCTATTAGAGTCCGCTCAATTGCCAACTGATTTAGACTTTCCAGTTAAAGACCTAAGCGAAGGTCAAAAAACTAAATTGGCATTAAGTAATTTATTTTTAAAATCAGATCATTATTTACTGCTAGATGAACCCAGTAATCATCTAGATCAAGAATCTAGAAAATGGTTAATTGATCATTTGAAGAAACACCCAGCAGGCGCGCTTATCATTAGTCATGACCGAACTTTGTTGAATGAAGTAGATCATATTTATCATTTAAATGAACATGGCCTACATCACACAACTGGAAACTATGAAAAATTTGATGAGCAATATCAAACTCATGTTGCAGCTTTAGAGCAATCTGTTCAACAAAGTCAACGCGATGTTAAGCACATGAAGCAAAAGCAACATGAAGTATTAATGAAAGCTCAAAAACGCGAACGTGCTGGGAATAAATTACGCGAATCAAATTCTCAAGCCAAAATTCTGCTCGATTTTAAAAAGGAACAAGCAGGCCAAAGTATTGCTGCTATACAGTCTCAGCACCAACGACAAATTTCAAATAGTCAAAATGATTTAAAAGACAAAAAAATGCGTCTTGAAACCGTCAAGCCACAACAGTTTGTCTTCCCATCTTTTCAGAAGAAATCAGGAGAAATTCTTCGAGTTAAAAAGCTCAAACTGAAATATGGAACTCAAAAACCAATCGATTTAGCTGTACACGCAGCTCAGAAAATTCATATCACTGGTCAAAATGGTATTGGAAAATCAACACTACTTAAAGCAATCAATTCACAGAAAAATCAGCCCTGTGACAGCATTCAATTATTTGTAGAGTGTTTTTATTTCGATCAAAACTTTAGCTTTTTATGTGATGAGATGACTGTTATTGAGAATTTAACTCACATGAATAATGAACTTTCAGAACTTGAATGGAGAAATTTCTTAGGCCAACTTCGAATTCGCGGTGATAAAAGTACACAACTTTTGTCGCAACTAAGTGGTGGTGAAAAACTCAAAGTAGCTTTATTGGCACTTAGCCAAATACATCCTACACCTGAACTTCTGTTATTAGATGAACCAGAAAATCATTTAGATATTGAGTCTAGAGAGTTATTAGCTACTGCTATTCAGAGCTATGAAGGTGCTGTATTACTCATTTCACATGATCAAACGTTTGTTGAAAGTTGCGCTATGCATGAGTCATTTTCTTTAGGCGAATAATCATTATTGATGATTTTTTCAAATTTACTAGCTCTCATGTGAAAGCTAGTAAATTTTATCAAATATTATTTTTTTACTTTATTTAATAATTCGATGTCTAAATTATATTTCACTGTTTTATTTTTACGAGCGCTATTACGCATTTGATAAACTTGAACAATATAATCACCATTAACTGGTAAAGTAAGTTCTCCTTGTGCCCCTACAGTTGAACCAATTAATAATGCCTTATCTTTACCCGGCTTTTTACCTGGTGCAAAAATATTAACATTGGCTAAATTACCCAGACTATTAATATTGAATTTCAATATTTGTCCACTCTTTGCATAGACTCTATATTTCACATCATCATAACCCTGAATTTTTCCAGTTAATGTAGTATTTGTTGAACCTTGCAAAAAATTAACTTTTTGCTCAATATTTTTAGCTAAAATAGGTAATGATGTGATTGAAATGCATGTAGATAATAATAAAGTTTTAATGATGTTTTTCAATTTATGATCCTCAAAATTATTTTTTAAATTATTATATTAAAAATAATTTTTATAAAACTTTACTTTATGTATAAATTTGATGAGTAGTAGTTGCTTTTTATAACCAGTAACAAATAAAGTATCTCAAAGATTTAATATTATCTAACTTTGAGATACCCTTTTTAAAAAATAAAAATACTAGAAACGATAACCCACACCCAAATAGGTAATAAGCGGATCAATATCAACTTTTGTTGTAGCATGTATTAGGCGGGTACCCGTATTTTGATTGACTACATCAATTTGGGCATTATTGCTTAACTTGGCATAAGACACGGAAGCAACCGTATACCATGAATCGTTAAAGTCATAGGTAAAACCCGCTGTAAAAATAGGTGCTATTGCATCATCCGCATCAACATTAACCGCCATTTTTCCGCTCGATTCTTTTCGGTCTAAAGCCGCTCCAGCTTTGCCATCTAATACATTTTGAATCATATGACCTGCGGAGGCTAAATCAGAGCGAATTCCATCATTAAGTTTAATATCATTAAAATGGGCATACATTAAACCAGCTCCAATATAGGGTCTAAACTTATTTACTCCGCTTCTACCAAACTGATATTGTGCCTCTATGGTTGGCGTCCATGCTCGAATAGATGCAGCTTTAGATTTATTACCTAAGTTGGTAATCGGAATGGCTTGGCCTAAAGTAAAGCCGTCGGGGAAAAGGTATTTCACTAAGTCATTAGGAGACATTGCGATTCCACTTAATGGCGCTAAGATTTCTCCTTTTCCTTTAACATCAACTTTAGGTGGAATTCCGCCAATAAATTGTAAAGACACATTATCATTCAGATAATAGTTAAAGGTTAAACCTAATGTGTCTACATCATCGACTTCTAGTCCCGCATCTTGCTGTTGCCAGTTTTCCAATCCCTCAATTCGTGCCGTACCAGCAACTTCAGCTAGAATATTACCCTTACCATCTGTAAGTTGCTCTTGGATTTCGGGTTGGGCTAGAAACTCTGTAAGGGTTTCTTTTAAATTCCAAACCTCTCCCCCCATATCAGTCATAGTAGCATTTGGATCAATAGAGTTTAAAAAACTTGTTGTTGAAATAGTGCCGACTTTAGCTTCTGTTCCATTTTTAACTGCGGTATTAATATTAAATGGATTAGCTTTACCCTGTGGCATTACATGTAGCCAACCAGCAGAGACAGAGAATCTTTTAAATTCCTGAGCATAACTCATGCTTGTGATTACAGATAATGAACTCAATATTGCTATTTTTATTACTCTTTTTTTCATTTTTATTCCATCCTAGAAATATATTGCTGATTTTGCAATATATGTATGGAATATAGCCAAGTTGCCTTTTTTATCAATCAGTATATTTATTAAACAAAATTAATTTAGATAACTATATCAACTTATAGTACTAATTATATGAAATAGTTATCTAATTTTTCTGACAAATGGCAAAAATAAAACTAAAAATAATTTAACGATTGGTAAAATACCTTAAAAATAAAATAGTCTAATTTTAATACTCGCTCGCTATTTGATGGAGATACTTAAATAGAGTTTATTTCGAAATTTAGCTCAACGCTTTACCGCGATTTCGACAAAACTTAAAGAACTTAACTTAATTTAAAAAAATTAAAGCGTATGATTGGTCAATAAATAAGGAAAAATCTTTAATGAATATTACTATTCGTGATGAACGAAATGAGGATATTGAAGCGATCGAAAAACTAACGAAAGCAGCTTTTCAAAATGCTGAGCACACCAGTCATACCGAGCATTTTATTGTTAATAGTTTAAGAATCCACGGACAACTTACAGTCTCGTTAGTGGCGATTGAAGATAGCGCTATTGTTGGGCACGTTGCTATTTCCCCAGTTCAAATAAGTTCTGGCGAAATGGGTTGGTATGGTTTAGGCCCTATTTCCGTTCAGCCAAATAAACAAGGGCTTGGCATTGGTTCCCTTCTGATGAATCAATCACTAGAAAAATTAAAAAAATTAGATGCAAAAGGATGTGTTTTATTAGGTGATCCCAACTATTACAGCCGCTTTGGTTTTAAAACCTATCCCGAGTTAATTTTGCCTGGCGTACCGAGTGAGTATTTCCAAGCTTTGAATTTCTTAGGAAATATTCCTAAAGGCGAGGTAAGCTATCATGAAGCATTTAATGCGACACAATAATTAAAAACTTTAATCTTTAAAAAAGAAAACTCCCAAGAATAGGAGTTTTCTTTTTTACTTACTCTGAAAAATATATAAATAATCTAATTTTATTTAACACGTTCAATCTTAAAAACTTCTATATCGGTAGGCTTAACTCGATGTGTATCTACCTCTCCTACAACACGTACTTTATCGCCTGCTTTTAATTTTAAAGGCTTCCACAAGTCATCATCAATTTCGATTCCAATTGAACCTGTAGCATCTTTAAACTCGAAATGATCACCAGCAATATGCTTTACGATTGTACCCGTTAAAGTTACTCCAGATTCATCAACCAAAGTTTTTGCTTTAGACACACTGACTACATTTTTTGTCGCTTCTTTTAATAAGGCTGCATCTGGTTTAGCAAATACCGCATTACTACCTAATAAAGCCAACCCAGTTAATGTTGCTAAGAATATTTTTTTCATTACGATGACCTACTTTTAATGTTCTTAGTTATATAAACAAATTCTTTTAAAGTTATAGATTCAGCTTTTGTGGTTTTTTGTATCTTATTCGAGCCTTTGTTTAATGAGGATGAATAGAAACACCAAATAATTTACGGCAAAAATTCAGAAAAATCCCGTAAGGTCTTCCAGAAATACTTACAATAATTAAGATAGAGCTCACAGCCGTAAATACTTGTACTAAAGTTGCTCCATTCAAAAGCAGTATCAAAATATATAAGGGGATTTGAAACGTTAAATTAGCAAAGGTATCGAGCAAAAAAGTTTGTAATGCTGTTTTATTGTTTGAAGTTATTGTTTTAAAAATCCAGTCACGATAAAGCCCATATGGGCGACCAATAATAAGAGAAATAGGTATTGCAGTGGCCCGTATTTTGATCGTTTGTTCAAGGGTTAAGCCCGTAATAACTAACTCAACGAAACCACCAACAATAAGTGAGAACAAAATCATTGCGAATGTGTCTGCAAGGAACTTTTTTAAGTTTTCACTTCCGACAGCCATTTTATAGCCTACAGTTTTGTCGTTAATTTACTTAAGAAAGCATTTTACTTAAGTAAATTAAACTCAGTACTAGATGATATTTCATAATTGTTAAGCAACAAGTTCACCTAAATTTAATAAAATATTTATGGCTTCGGTCTCATCCTGTGTTTGCCCAACAATCATTCTGTCATATGAAATTCCACCAATCTCAATATAAATTTTTGGATGAGGAAGTTGAGGTATATAAACTTTTAGCGGTTGATAAAGAGCAAGAAGATAACCAAATGAATCATAAGGATAATGGTCATCTTTTAGTGTTTTCTTTATCACCATGTAAGTGTTCAAAATATCTAGAATAAAACCATATTCATTTTCAGAATGAAATTTAGCGTCCATACTCACCTCCTTGATTAATTAATATTTTTATAATCAAATTTAAAGGTTAAATTTCTGATCTGATGGCATTTGAACCAATTTACTTTAAATATAGAGCTATATTTAAAATGATTCGTGTTGCATTTAAATATATTTAAAACCTAGCATACTAGTCAACATATTTTGAACAGTGCCATTAAAAATAAATATTGCGAGTTACAAATCACACTTTTGGATAAAAATAAAAAGATATAAAAAACCCATCTTACGATGGGCTTGAGCATTTATGGCTTATGAATCTTTATCCATTGAATGAGGAGTCGTCGTTTTATCTTGCTGTTTTGTATCGTTTTCACCTTGGCAAGCACTCACACTTAAAGAAATAAAAGCAGCTAAACCCAAAGTCGCTATAATTTTTGTCATGTTACACCTCATGAATTGTTCAGATAGTGAGTTAATAAATACTTTTTATTAGTTTTACGATCAGCATAGGTTTCTAGGCTTTTTTGTAGATTTAACGCAAAAATGTAAAGCTCTTTAATTTTATCCTTAAAGATTAATTTAAAATTTGGTGATTAAATATTTACTGAGTGTCTGAGCGTTTTAATGAGTAATTCATATAAGTGATCTACAGCTTTCGACTCTAACGATGACCTACTCCGATAAACAGCCGCCTCCATCGGCTCTAAAGGTCCGAGGCCATGATCAGCACCTAATATGGTTAAATGCTCAGGTGCACTACACTGCGTGAACACGGCAATTGCTAAACCACTTTCAACTGCGGCAATTTGGCCCGCTAAACTCGAACTGTTGTAAACCACACGGTAACGGCGCCCTTGTAATGCTAAAGAATGAATAGCACTCTTTTTAGCTTGGCTGGTACTTTCGTAAACTGCAATTGGAAGTGGGTCTTCTCGCCAGAGTTCAAACTGTGGAGAGCCAACCCACACCATCGGTTCATGAAATAAAAGTGTTCCTTGACGAGTGTTGTCTCTCGAAATTAATGCCAAATCTATATCACCACTTTCTACCCGCGGAATTAAAGATGTAGATTGCTCACAGATCAATTCAATTTCAACACCTCCATAACGTGGTGCAAAACGCTTCAGTACAGGTGTTAAATATTTAGCAGCATAATCATCGGGTACTCCAAGACGTATACGGCCCTTTAATTCATCTCCATGAAATGCCATTTGTGCTTCTGCATGTAAGTCGAGAATACGGCGTGCATACCCTAAAAGTAGTTGTCCTTGAGAGGTTAATTCAATTTGTCGGTGCGTGCGGATTAAAAGTTGGCAATGTAGTGCTTCTTCTAATTTTTTCAATTGCATGCTAACCGCAGATTGCGAACGATATAGCTCAGGCGCTGCGTTTGATAATGAACCTGTATCAACCACTGTGACAAAACACTTTAACCAATCGATCTGTAGGTTTTTTAAATTCATGACAATTTATCTATTCGATTTTCAAATAGTATATAAAAGAATTATGCGCTTTTCTTTACCTATTCTCTCTCCCATACTCAAATTAGAAAGATTTAAAACAATTCATTTTTCTTAAAGAGACTATTCGTGAATTGATTTATGACTGAACAACACATGAGTAGCTGCACTTACTAATAATTTCATCACTTCGTATTTCTTAGGCATTACGCACTAGGAGGAGGTTTTATGCGCCTAAATAAACAGATGCTTGCATCACAAAGTGCAACATCCACTTTTGTTTTACTCTGGGGTAGTGCCGCGATTTTTACTCGATGGGGACTTGATAATGCCTCACCAATAGCATTATTAATTCTACGCTTTTCTACCGCTTTGATTGTTCTTTCGCTATTGGCTATTTTTAGAAAAAGACTCTTACCCAAACATGGAACTCGAAAGCAAGTTCTGCTTACTGGACTGCTTATGATTGCAGGTTATTCCATTTGCTATTTTAAAGCGATGGCTCATGGAGTTACTCCAGGCTTAATGGCTACAATTATGGGAATACAACCCATTTTAACGCTTTGCCTCATCGAAAAGAATTTACAAAAAGAAAGGCTAGTCGGTTTATTCATTGCTTTAGCTGGGCTCATTCTTTTAGTCTGGAAAAGTCTAACAATGTCCTTTATTGCTCCAATCGGTATGTTCTTTGCCTTAACTGCACTCATCTGTATAACCTTTGGGGCCATAATGCAAAAGAACATTCAACAAGCCCCTACAGATGTCTTACCGCTACAATATATAATTAGCCTTGTCGTCTGCTTATTTATAGTGCCCTTTGAACATTTTGAAATAACATGGAATTCACAACTGATTATTTCGGTTTTATTCCTTGGAATTTTAATTTCCGTAGTTGCTCAGCTTTTACTTTACCGACTTCTAAGTCAGGGTAATATTGTCAATGTGACAAGCCTGTTCTATTTAGTACCTGTCGTTACTGCACTTTTAGATTTTCTAATTTTAAAAAATACGTTACCGCTGGCAGGCTTAGTTGGAATGGTTGCAATTTTGCTGGGCTTACTTCTCGTATTCAAAAAGAAATAGTTGTTAAAATTTTGGGTATAAAACCCTCACGCGAGGGTTTATTTTTAAGTAAAAACTTAGCCCAATTTTTTCCAATCAGTACCAATTTGAGCTAATGCGGGTAATTCATCACTATTAAAAACATTAAAATTTTGGTCAACAGCAAACCGATGGATGGGCATAGAATCAGCTTCCGTTTTCTTAAAGAAACTGAAGTTTTCAGTAGGATGATAATTACCCGCTTCTGTAGATTTCGTTGCCGTTCCTGACGGTATATGAATATAACTTTCACACACTACTTCAACGTTCTGTCCAGCAAGATCTTGATATGAAAATTTCATGTTTCAATCCTTTTTAAATTTTTATGATTGAGAAAAACTTAACATGCTATTTGATGAAATGATGGAAACTTTTTTCAACTAATTGTTTAAGTGTGTATATTTAGTTAAAACTAAAAAACTTATTCAGGATAAAGATCCTATTTCAAAATACTTCTGCCCTAGATCACAACCCTAATACTTTAAAAGCACGGTCATCCAATTCTTTAAGTTCCTCAAGTGTATATCCCCCCCCTTCTGGATCAAAAAACTTATCAAAATCGAATTGCCCTTCTTTATATAATTTATATCGTTTAGGTCCTAACCATTCTTTTTGAAAGAAATCATCTGTCAGTTTAAAAAACTCTTTAAAAGAAGTATTTGCATCTAGCTGACCAGTTAATTTTTCACGCTCATCTTTAGGAATATCTTTAAATTTTCTTTCATCCATAATGAAAGTTCGGCTTCCAACGAGCTGACCATCCTCAAGTGTTGGAACTAAAATGCTGCGGCAATGAGGATGTAAAGGCGGAACTTTCTTTGTAGAGTCATTAATGTCCCAGACAGTACTATCAAGTGCAGCACATACTTTCGATGTTCTACCATCAAGAACACTTACAAATCTGACATATTTAAACTTTAATTGTTTATAGCTATTTAAATATGCCTGATTAGATATATGGCTACGAATCGTACGTACAGTTCGTTCAATATCAGCTTTGGTGCTATTTAATAGCCCATCTTCATATTTAAGACGTTTGGTCCCCTGAATCCTTTGCATAATTTGTTGATTGGTTGCACCCGTATTAAGGCCATCCCGAATTGCATACTCAACGCGCTGACGAGCCACCTCAATAATTTTCAAGAGTAACTCATCCACCAATGCACCACCTGCTAAAGGAACACGTTTAGCGGCGTTATAGAGCTGTTCGCCTTTTAGCGCTGCATGTTTACCATCAAAAACTTTTGACATATATCTGGCTTCATAGATAGCCAATGCCACAGCTGAGATTGTAAAAGTATCAATGAGTGCATCATTCGTGATATGAAACCATCGAGATATGAGTGCACGAATTTCTCTCAATGAAGCCGTTGAGTAAAGCCCACCTGCTAGCGCTTTTTTTCTTTTTCATTTAATTCATCTAAAAGGTTACTTAGCTTAGCAAGCATGTTAACCGTTTCAGAATTAAATAAATTGAGAAGTTCATTGACCGATCTTGATGATGCCCGATATAGATAAGCCTGATGTTGAGTCAAAATATTAAAAAGTGTTTTTTGATTAAGATTAGCCATAAAAATTTACCTCTACAGACGTGCTTTTTTATTATTTTGTATGTGCCCGTTTCACCTTATGTAATTTGCCATTCATTGTTATTTTCAGTATCTCTAGAACAATTTATGACTAACAAGCATATCTAAGTAAAGTTATTTAGCTAAAAGCTCATCCTTGTAATATTTATCTTTATAAACTTGTCTCATGTCTAGTCTAAACAGGGTCTTTGATGCTGACTAAAACCGCATTACTCGGAATGCTTTTAAGTATTTTCTTTTGTTGTTTCAGCCATTCTTTATAAAATTTTTTATCAGATTGTTCCGAAAAACTGTCTCTATATTTGTTACAAGAAACATCACCCGTATTTCCAGATGGCACACACGGCCAATTGTTTAATTGGGGAGTCAAAACAGCATTACTCATTAATGAAAGTTCTTCTAATCTAATCAAATTCATCTATATTTCCTTGCTGAACTCTAATAAATTGATTCATTGATATATTTATTTGAACTTCTTTCTTGAAGATTTTCTTAATAACTATCCTTCTATTTCCTAAGACAATCCAATTATGAGCCTACAAACAAATACCACACCCTCAAAAATGCAAAGTGCAAATTTTGTGTATTGATTTATCAAAGATGTAACTTGCTATAGGGATAAATAAATTGAGTCTAAATAGAATGAGGAAGATATTTAGAATGTTTTCTTCTTTGTTGCTTCAATTTCAGATATACTGAACTTAGTATGAGATGAGCCTTATATAGTTCATTGCTAGATCAATGAACGACTAAGCCCTTCGCTTTCGAGCAAGGGCTTTTTTAATGCCTATAATTTAAGAAAACTGAGCTTATATGAACTGTTCGGTCGACCATTGGTTTGCCTTTATAGAGCAGGTCTGTTAGATTGGTCTTGTTCATTAACTCCTATTGTCGATGAATACTGAGCCTGATTCGTAGCATCAGGCTTTTTTACGCCTAAAATTTATATAACTGCACTATCTTATCTTTAACCAAGACCCAACTTCTTTTAGCACATCAACTAAACCGTTTAATTTTTTACCATCTTCCGTCAATGAGTACTCAACTTTAACAGGAACTTGTGCAAAAACTTCTCTGTTAATAAACCCTTCTTCTTCAAGAAAACGTAATTCTAAAGTTAACATTCTTTGAGAGATATTAGGTATTGCTCGTCTTAGTTCATTAAAACGCATCGGTCTTTCAATGAGAAATGAAATAATTAACATTCTCCAGCGACCACCTAGTACTGTCATTGCCTCTTCTACGGAACAGCCAGAAATATTACCTTTCATTGTCTAATTAGGTATAAAAAATATACCTATATAACAAAATAGTGCCTAATTTACAATCTATACCTAGTGATAAATAATAGTTTTTTATCACGAAAAGACTGGCCCACATTATGGAATATAAAGAAGTTGCTAAAAAAACAATTAATCATTTGTACTCAGCACATGCATCTATTCGTACATCAGGCATCGATCCTCAAATAGTTGCTTTAGCTGAGTTATATGTGTCACAAATCAACGGCTGTGCTTACTGCTGCGCCTTTCATGCTCAAGAATTAAGAGATATGGGATTAAGCCAAGAAGTTATTGATAAAATTCCGGGCTATAAACATTCAAATGTCTTTTCAAAGAAGCAACAACTTGCTCTTGAGCTTGCAGAGGCAGTCACGTCCCTATCTGAAAAAATTGAAAATGTAAAAGCTCAATTAGCACAGCATTTTAATGAAAGAGAGATTGTAGAGCTGACGACCAGTATTTCACTTATGGGAGCATTAAACCGACTCAGAATCACTTTAGGTGATAAAAGTTAGTCCATTTAATTTCAATATGAAAAAGCCCTGACCATTCGAGGCTTTTTCATGACTTTTTCAGAAAAACTTACTGGAGAATTGAATAGCTACTTTGATGATAAAAAGATTTTCTTTTCCATTGCACGGCGATTAACAAGCCCTTGCAAACGCTTACCACCAGCATTTACCCATACATCAAACTGGTTTGCAGCCTCTTTATAATCACCTAAATTTAAATTTTTGAGTAAGGTCGAGTTTTTAAAAGCCCCTACTCCAATGTTATAAGCTAAAGAGACTAATGCATCGAATTGATTCTGTTTTAAAGACACTTTTACGGCACTATTTACTGCACGCTCAAATATCTTTAAATCATGCTGCATATAAGCTTTAGCCTGTTCAAGTGTGCATCGGTCTCCTTCACTTACACGCTTACCATTAGGATATCGCGTCGTGCCATATCCAATAGTCCATACTCCAGTACTGTCATCATAAGCACTGAGTTTCAACCCTTCAAAATTACAGATTTGGTTTATACCCTCCAAACTAAGAGACATCTCATCAACAGCGATACCCACTAATTCATCGCCATTATCAGTTGCCGTAGCAATGAAGCTATCTGTGGCATTATTTGGGCTAGACTTGATCGTAAAAATCTTACGGAGATAATCCAATATTTTTTGCATTTAATGCCCTGTCATCTTACTTTTTCTCTGTCACCCAAAGCGTAATATATCCTTGAACTACAGGCTGTCCATCTGCTCTATAAGCGTCAATTTTTACTTGCATATCCCCAACTTTCCACTCGTCATCAATTGTTGCCACTAATTTAATATCAGAATCTGCCTTAGTTACATAATTTACGCTCATGCCTTTGGGTAACCATCTTAAATGTTGAGGCACAGATGCTTCAGCTAAGACGCCCATGACAAACTCCAACCCATTACATATGGCAATAACATGTACCGTGCCGATATGATTTTCAATTGATTTACTTTTTTTGATTGAGGCTTCACACACGTTCAAATCTAATTTTTGAATCATTGGATTTACGGTCTGAAAATATGGAGCAACTCGACTAACAATTTTTGATAATAGCGCTAATCCGCCTGGTACATTTTTCAATGTTCTAAACGCTAACAGAACATTATTAACAGGTGGAACTGCTTTATTTTTGATTTTATTGGTTAATGTAGAAATATAATGACTCATAGTTTTTCTTCAATTCGAGAATAAATCATTCAATAAATATATATGTACTCACCTCAACACTCATTGCTTGGTTCTTAATCTTTTGAGTCATTAATGATAATGATTGAATCACCTTGGGCGTATGGTACTGCTCAGATAAAAGAGTCAAAAATATTAAAAATGCCCAATACTGAATTGGGCTTTGAATTATTCTTCGATTTCGATGGGATCCCCATCTTCAGGGCGAATATGTCGCTCACCATCATCTGCGGGATCTACACTTGAACCATCTTTTGTAATGCTGTTATATAATTCATCCTCTTTTTTATCATCGATAAATTCTTCATCGGCAAAATCGAGAGGCTCTTCATCATCGTCAAAATTTAAGGGTTTTTCTTCATCTATCATGAGATTCATCCTTTACTTAACTTGTGTCATTCCATGCTCAAATAATTAACGGATACATTCAACACCAAACAATCATCATTTGTGTAACTGACACTTTCAGATACATTTCAGTTTTTGTTATTTTCAAGATGATTCAAAATACTACTAATTTTTAAAAGCAAATACCCGAACAGTAGCCCGTTAAATATAATGAATAGACCTACTGTAATCATCTCTGTAGACCACACCTGAATAACATCTAAATTATCATTTCTTGTTTCGACTTGCCCATATGACAAAATAAAGGTTATTCCTAAAACAATACCGAAAAAAATTACACACCATGCGACAACAGATGTAGCTTTACTTTCATTATGAGATTTCTTTACTTCACTCATGCGATGTCTTTAAAATATTTAAGGATTCACATAACTTTTATAATAGTTTAATCATCTTTTAAAGGTTTGTTTATGTTATGTTTTGATAGCAATGTAACTAATTTTTATATTTTGTTTACCTATACATAAACTGTCTTATTTGCTCTCTAGAATGAAAGGTTGCATTTTCTTCTTGCGATGAAACCCACTGTTTTCCCTGCTTCATGTAACGAAAGGGAAAATTTAAAATACCTTAACAATTCTAAATTTACCCCTTAACATTTAACAAGAAATCTTTTATTTCGCCTGAAATTTCATATTGAATTTTCTTGCTTGTTTTCTTACTTCCGGATTCGAAGGTAAAACAAATGGACTTGCACGCCAAATCGCTTTTTCAATACTTGTTTTAAATTTTTGTTCTTCTTTATCTAAAAAGATGATTTGCTCAATTTCTCCGCTGTCACTTAGAAATACTTTAACACTTGCACTCATACCTGAAGAAGACTTTGGAATATCCCATATTTTAAAAATATTCTTTTGATATTGTTTTTTATATTTTTCAGCTTCTGAACTAATTTTATTATCAGTCACTTGAACAGGAGTAACTTGTTTGTGACCAGTAGTACACCCAACTAATAAAAACAAAGAAGCAATAATAGTGAAATTTTTCATTTAAAATACCTTTTTTCAATAATTAAAATTTAACAGTTTAAAATTTAAAAAACCACCCGAAGGCGGTATTAATCATTGATTATCTCTAGCCAGCAAAGGTGGTAAGCTTTCCTTATTCCACCTTTACTTAAATTAATGCTTTATTTTTCTTTAAAAAGGAACTTCATAGCGAAAATTCATATTTGAGTTTTCTGGCATATTATAGACGTCTTGATTGGTAACAATTCCGTGTTCAGGTGTTTCAAAACTATTAAATGCTTTATTTTCTGGAGCAATTGGAGCGTTATTTAAATCATTTTCTTGAGAATTATATGGAGATGAAGCACAACCAATCAGCCCAAAACCCAATAAAGATATAACTAAAAATGTCTTCATAAATTTTGCCTACTGTTATAAAAACCACACAATCTAACAAATTGAACAGCTATTGTCACATCGAAACTATTTAGAAATACTTAACAATAAATTTTAAATGAAACATTTTAAAATAAGAATTTGTTACGCAACAAATATTAAAATTAGATAATGGACAAACACTCTGAAATTGAAAATTTTACATCTTATCTTATATAAAGTTTTTGTGCGGAGCTCTCAATAGAACTGCGCGCAAATCTGACCATTCATTTGTTATTGACCAGATGATCAAATCCACTCAAAATTCAATCTCAAAAATATAAATTTTAATGTTACAATACAGTGATTTACTCAATTTCAATTGGACTTCAAAAGAAATGAATAGATTGTTATTAATTTTTTTATCTTTAAATATTAGTTTTTTCTCTCCCGTAGCTTTTTCTGAAACAAACACATTTCAAATGAAACAAGAATATAATCCCCCTAACTTTAATCATCATAAAAGCATGCTTGCAGTAAACTCGAGTTCGCAAGAATATAAGCTTAATGGGCAAGCAAAAGAGTTTTCTAATTCTGGCACCAATCATCAAAATGTAGATTTTTTTGAAATTGCAAAACAATATCAAGAAAAGGAAACCAAGCCCTCCTATGCTACTGATGAAACAGTCAATATGAGTGATCATGAACGTAGTCTTTACTACATTAGAAATCATGATAATGTTGGCATTCAAAGAGAAATTCATGGTCAGCAGTTTAAGTCGCTTAAACAACAGCGCGATAAAGGCGTGATTTCGAATGATGTATATAAAGAAAAGGTCTACAAAATCTTAAGCCAACCTACTCTTAGATAAGTTAAAAGCCCTCGCTAGAGGGCTTTTCTATAAACATTAAACACTAGAGTTTTAATCGATCTAAGTAACCATCGACATGAAATAGTCTAGTAACTTATCTCTTTCATCGATCTTATTTACACTTAAAAGCTGAACCATTGCCCCATCAATCACAAACAAAAACATGTAAGCATCTTCAAGCGTAGCAGTCACTTTTACGGTTAAAAGCAGCTTATAAATTTCTTGAACAAACCAATTTCGATAGTCACTGACGACTTTATAGGCTGTGGGATAAAGCTTTTCAATTTCAAAAATCGCTTTAAAAGGCAAACGGTAAAATCCTTTTAAGTCAGCATGTAAAAAGAAGATTTTCTTGAGCTTATCAAACACCATAAGTTCTTGGTATGAATGAATAATAGAAAATACCTCATCTTTTAAGGCGTCTTTTTGAAAAGTCAGACACATTTCAATAAGTTTTGCTTTAGATGGAAAGCAGTTGTAAAAAGTGGCTTTTGGAATTTGGGACTCACTAACAATTCGGTCAATCCCGATGTAAAACCCATGTTGATTAAATAAGTCTTTTGCTGTGTGGAGCACTCTCAGTGCTCTAAATGAAGCTTCTAAATTTGGCATATTTGTACTATTTAAAATAAATTTTTGTTGTATATAAATAAGATAGAAATACCGTCACTCTTAAAATGAGCGCAAAAAACAGGCATGCGAAAACGACACAAAAGTGGTGTGTTCGCCTATCTCAGGTTTTATTGTTTCTATGATTTTTTAGTCGTAATGATCTAAAAGTGTAGAAAACCTATAGTCGATTAAACCGTTTTAAAAACTGTTTAAATGGTATGAATAGAGAGAATTTGGCAAAGGCCAAGAAATAAGAAGAATTAGTACGCATAGCGGACTCCTAGATGAAATAGAAGTTCTGCCAAATCACTGCTAAATGATTATGGTGGCAGAACGAAGAAGGGTTAGCAGACCAGTCATCTAGGAACCGGCACGCCCGAGGGCGTCCCTCCTCCGTCCT
>Ga0308166_1002195_pt1 | contig 18624 bp, 13 predicted proteins | sample PhyCR2_2_FD_202137 | JGI IMG/M metagenome (GOLD analysis project Ga0308166, IMG submission 202137) | Phyllosphere microbial communities from UC Gill Tract Community Farm, Albany, California, United States - DLSLCC.R2 | ecosystem: Host-associated > Plants > Phyllosphere > Unclassified | place... | reverse complement strand
GAGAGGTCGATTCTGCAGAACACGGCACGCAGCTAGAAGGTCTTTCAATTACTAGGACTTCAAAGTAGATTATCTAGTGAGCCACCTCACATCGTCGTTTGTGTCGCTGTAGAGGTGTAAATCTTTCCAGCGACAGAAGGTTTGATTGTGAGCGTTACCGAAGAATTCAGAGCTGCCCGTGACCGACTCCTAGAATTACGCACCGATTACACCAAAGCGCGTGCCGAATTCAGCTGGCCAGAATTTACCGAATTCAACTTCGGCTACGACTGGTTTGATCAGGTAGCCAAGGATCCGGCGAGGGCACAGACACCGGCGCTGATTATCACCGAACGAGATGGAGTCTCCACTCGGCGTACGTGGGCTGAACTGTCCGAACGCTCCACGCAACTAGCTCGTTGGCTCAGTGATCAGGGTGTGGCGCGCGGCGAGACGATCGCGGTGATGCTCGGTAACCAGGTAGAACTATGGGAATCCATGCTCGCTGGCATTAAGCTCGGTGCGGTGCTGATCCCCTGTACCACCCAGTTGACCCCGACAGATCTGGCGGACCGGATCGAACGCGGACATATCAATTGGGTGATCACCAACGAGTCCGAGATGCCCAAGTTTGAAACCGTGCCGGGTGACTACACGCTGATTCAGATCGGCGGCACCCCGGCGGATGGAATTCTGGACTTCGCACAATCGCATACGGCGGAAGCATCTTTTGAACTGGACTCACCGACCCGCTCCGATGAAACTTTGCTGCGCTATTTCACTTCGGGAACCACTTCCAAGGCAAAGCTTGTAGAGCACACACATACCTCTTACCCTGTCGGGCACCTGAGCACGATGTTCTGGATCGGGCTGGAGCCAGGGGACGTTCACCTGAACGTTGCCTCTCCGGGCTGGGCCAAACATGCGTGGTCCAATCTTTTCGCTCCATGGATCGCCGAGGCTACGGTCTTCCTCTATAACTACGACCGCTTTGATCCGATCGCCCTGATGAATCAGATGGATAAGGAAAAGGTCACCAGTTTCTGCGCTCCGCCTACGGTCTGGCGTCTGCTGATTCAAGCAGACCTGAGCGCGCTGAAGACGGCTCCGCAAAAGTTGGTTTCGGCCGGCGAACCGCTGAACGCTGAAGTTATCGATCAGGTTCACAAATCTTGGGGTCAGGTGATCCGCGACGGCTTCGGGCAGACCGAGACCACAGTACAAATCGCCAACCCACCGGGAGAACCGGTCAAGATTGGTGCCATGGGCAAAGCGATGCCCGGCTACGAGGTGGTGCTCATCGATCCGGCCACCGGCGAAGTTGGTGACCTGGGTGAAATTTGTTTGGTCACCGAGCGGCGGCCGCTGGGTTTAATGAAGGGGTACTTCGAGAACGCGGAGAAGACTAACGAGGTGTTCCGCGACGGCGTCTATCACACCGGTGACATTGCCGAACGTGATGAGCGTGGAATCCTGACCTATGTGGGCCGCGCCGATGATGTGTTCAAATCAAGCGACTACAAGATCAGCCCCTTCGAGCTGGAATCGGTGCTGATCGAACATCCCGGGGTCGCAGAGGCTGCCGTGGTGCCAGCTCCCGATGAGCTGCGCCTGAGTGTACCTAAGGCGTATATCGTTCCGACTGCCGATCATGAACCAGGAGCAGAACTGGCCGAATCCATTTTGGCGCATTGCCGCGAGCATCTTTCGGCCTTTAAGCGGGTGCGGCGTATTGAGTTTGCGCAGTTACCTAAAACCATCTCGGGAAAGATTCGACGGGTGGAATTGCGTCAAGCCGAAGAACAGCGCTTCGCCGGTGGCGAGGTTGCGGGAACCGAATACCGGGATACTGACTTCCCGAATCTGAAGCCATAACTGAAGCCATAACTGACATTCACCATTGGGGCCTGTAATTCAACTACGGGCCCCAATGCTTTATGTAGCGACAGAGCCAGATGACCAAGTTGAGACACGAAGTTTACATCGTGGGTTTCAGCTCATACTATGAGTCGAAGATCAGTGACCTGGCTCACTAAGACCCACACCCCTTTGTAGATCGGACCGACCATGTCAGATACCGCGATTCTGATTAATACCGCTGTGGCAGTACTCGCCACGGTGCTATTGATCGTGAAATTTAAGGTCAATCCAGTCATCGGACTGGTTCTTGGATCCCTCTACCTGGGGCTCAGCACCGGGCTGGGCATCACCAAAACCGTTGAGACCATCACCCAGGGCTTTGGCGACATCATGGTGGAAGTCGGGTTGCTGATCGCCTTTGGTGTGCTGATGGGCGCCATCCTGAACGAAGTCGGAGCCATTCGACGACTAGTTGAACGGCTGCTTAGCGTATTTGGGCCGAAGTTCTTGCCGTACTCCATGGCGGTGGCCATGAGTACCGTCCTGCAGTCGATCTTTGTTGACGTACTGCTGGTCATCTCCGCCCCGTTAGCCCGGCGCATGGCTCCCAAAATCGGCTCTCTGGGCACCGCGCGACTGGCTACCGCCATGGCCATTTCGCTGGAATGCGGCATCATCTTCATGGTTCCGGGCGTCGGCGCACTAGCCTTGGCTGGCGTGCTAGAAGTCCCCCTGGGAACCATGCTGATCTGCGGTCTGATCGTGGTGGTACCAACGGTATTGCTGGCAATCATGATCATGTCCTTCCTATTCCGTCGCGGCTTCTGGAAGCCCGAACGCGATGAACAAAATATCTTTGACGAAGAAGATTACCCCCAAGCAAGTCTGCGCAACACCGCTGGCACCAAAACGCAGAATGATGCGGATGAGGCACGCAGCGAACCGGGCGCAGTTAAGCTCGCGGTTGACCCGCAAGCCAAACGCGAAGCACCACTGTGGGTACTCTTTGCTCCCCTACTACTGTCACTGATCCTGATTGCCGTTGGTGCTGTCACTGAAATTGCCAAGATCCATAACGGTGTTCTTGAGCTGCTCGGCAACCCGGTGGTTGCACTGCTGATCGGCCTGATCGGCACCACCATCGTGGGACGGCGCACCCTGGGTCAGAAGGGTTTGGATGAGGCCATCACCATCGGATTTAAGGACAGCGGACAGATCCTGCTACTGACCGGCGCCGGCGGATCATTGGCAGCCACCGTGGCAGCTGCAGGTCTAGGCGATATCCTCGGCGGCTTCTTTAGCGCCAGCGCCGTAGCACCACTGGTAGTTGTCTGGGTGATCGCCGCCGTTCTGCACATCGCCGTCGGCTCGGTAACCCTCTCGGCCATTACCGCTGCAGGCATGCTTGCCCCAATAGCCCCAGCGCTAGGCCTGGACCCAGTACTGATCGCCCTGGCCGCTGGTGCAGGATCGCTGTTCATGATTCACGTAACCTCCAATACCTTCTGGCTGTTGCAATCCCTGTTGGGCCAAACCGTGCGTGGTGCCCTGAAGTCGGTCAGCGTGGGAGTTTCGGTGGCTTCGGTGATTGCACTAGGCATCGTGCTGACCTTGAGCATCTTCATCTAGTGCGCAACCGATCAACCCAAGGAGTTATCTCATGAACGAACAAGCAACGATCGCACCATTATCCTCAATCCGCGTCCTAGAACTAGGCAACTACATTGCCGCACCCACCGCCGGTCGACTACTCGCCGACTTCGGTGCAGAAGTCATCAAGGTAGAACGCCCGGTCACCGGGGATGAACTACGCAATTGGCGGCTAAAAAAGGGCAGTGTCTCGATGCTGTATCGAACGATCAACCGCAACAAAAAATCCGTTGTCCTTGATCTGCGTAGCGACGCCGGACGGGCCGCAGTACTAGATCTAGTCCGTGAATGTGACGTGTTATTGGAAAACTTCCGACCCGGCACCCTAGAAAAGTGGGGTCTGGGACCCGAGGTACTCAGTGAAGCCAACCCGGATCTGGTCATCACCCGCATCTCCGCCTTTGGCCAAACCGGACCACTCTCCCAGCGCCCAGGCTTCGCCGCAGTCGCCGAAGCCTTCAGCGGCTTCCGCAACCTGGTGGGAGATCCAGACCGGGCCCCGGTACGCGTGGGTGTCTCTATTGGAGATTCCATCGCCGGACTCTATGCAGCCTTCGGCGTGGTCATGGCCTTGTTTGAGCGCGATAAAAATCGTCCCGAGACAAAGTCCTTGCCACTAGATCACCGAGTCATCGACGTGGCACTGCACGAAGCGATGTTCTCCATGATGGAATCGTTGATCCCGGATCACGGCGCCTACGGAGAAACGCGCAGTCGTACCGGTGGACGCATGGAAGGCATAGCGCCATCCAACGCCTATCTCTGCGCCGATGGGGCCAGCATCGTGGTGGCCGGCAACGGCGATGGAATCTACAAACGCTATATGCAAGCCATCGGTAGGCCGGATCTGGCAGATGACCCCACCCTGCAATCCAACCAGCAGCGCTGGGAACAACGAGAGCTGCTCGACGCCGCCATCGGTCAATGGAGCGCCACACTAGACTCGGCGCAAGCATTGGACATCCTTGATACCGCAGGGGTTCCTGCAGGCCCGATCTACACCGCGGCCGACATTGAAAACGAACCACAGTATCAGGCCCGCAATATGATCCAGCACCTCGACGTCTCCACCGGCGAAGAAACCCTGAAAAACGTCGGCTTCCCCGGCATTGTTCCGGTCATGGGAGGAACTTCCCTCCCCATCCGCAACCTCGGACCAGACCTCGGCGAACATACCGACTGGGTACTTGGTGAGTTACTGGGCTACGACCAAGACCAGATCCACGACGCCAGCGCCAGCGAAAAGAGCCAAGCATGAGCTACAACTTCACCCCAGCAGCCACCCTTCGCGACGTCACCTTGCGCGACGGACTACAGCTGACCGGCAAACTGTTAAGCACGGAAGAAAAGATCGCCACCGTCAGACAACTACTACACCTTGGCGTCCAAGAGATTGAACTGGGCTCCATGGCCCGAACAGATTTGGTCCCACCCATGGCCAACACCCTTGAGGTGGCTCAAGCGCTCACCGCAGAAGAACTGGCGCACTGTTGGATCTGGGTTGCCACCCCGGGCCATGTAGCCAAGGCAGCCAAAGCCGGCATCACCAACTTTCAGTACTGCCTCTCCGTCTCCGATGCGCACAACCAGGCGAATATCTCGCGCAGCACCGAGGCAAGCCTTGAAGCACTACCCGAAGCCATCAAGTATGCACAGGCCGTCAACGGGCGCATCCAGTTATGCTTGGCCACCTCATTTACCTGCCCTTTTGAGGGTCAGGTGCCAGAAGCACGAGTACTAGAAATAGCCAACGACCCGCGTGCCGAAGGCACCTGCGACATCGTCATCTGCGACACACTTGGCCAAGCAGTCCCCGCTCAAGTGGCCTCACTGATCAGCAACGTTAAGGAAAACTCGCCCCAGCGAAGGATCGTCTTCCACGGCCACGACACCTGGGGACTGGGAGTTGCCAATACCTTGGCAGCCATCAGCGCCGGTGCCGAAGTGGTAGACGGAGCCCTCGGCGGATTAGGTGGATGTCCCTTCGCTCCGGGAGCCAGTGGCAACACCTCCAGCGAAGACATTCTCTTCGCCACCCGCCCAGCATGGCTGAGCCCAGAACGCTTCGGCTCGCTGGTGCAGCTCTCCGAGCATCTGCTCAACAAACTGGGTGAACCCAACCGATCAAAGTCAGCCCAAGGGGCAAGGTCTAAAGCCAAAGCGTTCGAATGGGTCATCCCCAGCGAAGAAAGCTAAAGCCGAGCAGGAACGACTAGCCTGCAGGGCGGTGGGTCTCACCGGGGAAACGTCCACCAATGAGTCGAGTCATTCGCTCTGCGGTCTCCAAGAGCGGTTCAACCCACGACTTGCAGACCTCTTGCGACATGCGTAGGGATGGACCACTGATTGTTACCGCAGCGACCAACCCGGCTGAAGAATCAAAAATTGGTGCCGACAATCCTGAAGCTCCACTTTCGCGCTCGCCGGTGGTAATGGCAAAACCATCGGCAAGTGTGGTGTCCACTGCGCTTTGTAATTCATCCAGACCGGTAATGGTGGAGGCGGTCAAGGGTTCCAAGGAACCTTCAACAAGCCGTTGCATCAGTTCTGGCTTCCAGGCCAGAAGTACTCGTCCTGCGGATCCAGCGTGCAGTGGAGCCAGTTCCCCCAGATGCATTTCGCGACGCAAAACGTGGCGGGTTTCGGCAATACCTACGCACACCCGGTAGGACTGTTCGGCACGGAAGATGCAGGCGGTCTCCCCTGTAACATCACGCAGTTCGCCAAGCAGTGGGCTGATCACATCGAGGACTTCTTTGCCTCGGGTAGCCGGAGCAGCCCAATAGGCCATCTTCATGCCGATGCGGTAACCGTCTCCGTCCCGATCTAAGAAGCCCTGCTCCACGAGGTTTGATACTAACCGCTGCACGGTAGAGGAAGGCAGGGACGTGGCCTCACGAAGATCCGTCAAGGTAAGGACCGGCTGGCGTAAGGAAAAAGCATCAAGGATGGAGCTGATTTTTCCCAGCACAAGAAGCTGATTCTGATTCTTTGCCGGAGCTTGATCCTTTGACATATTTCAGACGCTAGACCATCGGACCATCACCGTCCAATTGCTCACTATTTTTGACTCAGACATCACAATGACAGATCGAGGGGTCAATCATTGGACAAATACTGAACTGCAAATCAAAAACACCACGCACAATGACGCAACAATTCGTCAGCACTGATCATTATCGTATATTTGGGTTAGAGCAACGATCAGATTCAGGGGCATTGGCGCCCGACAAATGAAGGACTGCGATGAACAATACCGAGAAGTTCCGAGCCGCCCGCGACCTCCTGTTGGCAGCTCGGGATGACTACGAGCGAGCACGGGCAGAGTTCACTTGGCCCCAATTCACCGACTTCAACTTTGCCTACGACTGGTTTGACGCCGTCGCAGCAGATCCGCAGCGTGCCAATGAACCCGCACTGATCTTGACCGAACCTGATGGAAGTTCTGCCCGGTACTCCTGGGCCGAACTTTCACACCGTTCCACCCAAGTAGCGCGCTGGCTCAGCGACGAAGGACTGGAGCGTGGAGACACCATCGTCTTGATGCTGGGCAATGAAGTGGCCCTCTGGGAGACGATGTTAGCCGGTATGAAGCTCGGCGCGGCGATCATCCCGACCACTACACAGGTCACTTCCGAAGATTTGGCTGACCGCATTAATCGCGGCAAGGCCAACTGGGTCATCACCAGTGATGACCAACTGGAGAAGCTACAAGAAGTTCCTGGAACCTACGCCATCGTTCAGGTTGGTGGTCAAACACTACCCGGCACCCTGCATTATGCAGATTCTTACCAAGCACCAGCACAATTCTCGCTTGAGACTCCAACCCGTGCAGATGAAAACCTGCTGCTGTATTTCACTTCGGGAACAACCTCGCAGCCTAAGTTGGTGCAGCACACGCACACGTCCTATCCGGTGGGGCACCTGGCAACGATGTTCTGGATCGGCGTGGAGCCAGGAGATGTGCACCTGAACGTCGCGTCCCCTGGCTGGGGCAAGCACGCGTGGTCAAACTTCTTTGGTCCTTGGATTGCCGAAGCCACGGTATTTGTCTTCAACTACAAGCGCTTTGACCCCGAAGCGCTGATGAATCAGATGGATAAGGAAAACGTCACCAGCTTCTGCGCCCCACCGACCGTGTGGCGCTATCTAATCCAGGCCGACTTGAGCACCTTGACGAATCCGCCGCACAAACTGATCTCTGCCGGCGAGCCACTGAACGCTGAAGTGATTGACCAGGTGCGTAATGCGTGGGGTCAGGTGATTCGTGACGGCTACGGACAGACCGAAACTACGGTGCAGATTGCCAATTCTCCAGGTTCCCCGGTGAAGGTAGGCGCCATGGGTCGACCGATGCCTGGTTATGAGATTGAACTTCGCAACCCAACCACCGGCCAGTTGGCTGAGGTTGGCGAGATCTGCCTGCGAATTGATCCTCGCCCGGTTGGGTTGATGAAGGGTTACTTTGATGACCCGGAGAAAACCGACGAGGTTCTACGAGACGGTTTTTACCACACTGGTGACATTGCGGAAATCGATGAGTCTGGTGTTCTCACTTACGTTGGTCGTGCCGATGATGTGTTCAAATCAAGTGACTACAAGCTCAGCCCGTTTGAGCTTGAGTCAGTAGTTTTGGAACATCCCGCAGTGGCTGAAGTTGCGGTGGTTCCCTCTCCAGATCCGCTTAAGCTCTCGGTGCCTAAGGCTTTCGTGATACTTGCCGCTGGATACGAACCTAACGCGCAGACGGCCGAGGACATTCTTGGGTTCTGCCGCGAGCACCTGGCTCCCTACAAACGCATCCGTCGTTTAGAGTTCTCAGATCTTCCAAAGACCATCTCGGGCAAGATCCGTCGAGTTGAGCTACGCCTTGCCGAGGCGGAACAACATGCTGCGGGCACAACTCCAGCTGGAGAATTCCGTGACACCGATTTCCCCGATCTCAAGAAACTGGGCTCAGCCTAATTTAGGGGCAGTCCCCCGCAAAAAACGACGGTTGGTCGGAAGCTACTTCGATGGAGCTTCCGACCAACCGCTAAACAAAGAGAGAATGCAGCTTAGAATTTATTCTTTTCTTTGAACGCGTCAACGACTCCCTTGCCCAGGTAGAACGCGCCGTCGGCATACCAAGCGGAAATCAATAGTTGACGTGCGGGCTTGGGTAGCCAAGCAAATTTCTGACTATTGGCCATAACCGCGTGTGCAGCGGCGCCCGAGGCAAGAACCAATGCACCGGAAGCAATCAGTGCTTTGGGGTTCCATCCACCGCGGAATAATACCCGCGAAATTCCGGTGGCTTCGCGCTCTTGCTCGCTCAGTGCAGCGCGCAGGCTTCTGAACGGACCGCCAGTGGAAATAATGCGACGGTCTTCAGGGATGGGACGGCCGGTGAGGTAGTCCACGCTACGCGGGTCGAACCCGAACAGGGCCACAAAGCGTTTGAGGCTAGCCACATCCGTGGGGTTGCGCAGCAGTGTTAATGCTTCCTGACGCTGGGCGTCATCACTGAGCAACTGGTCAATCAACTCAATAACTTCGTCGTCGTTACCACGCAACAACGCATCTAATTCTGCCAACCGGGTTGCAGCCGGCGACTCAGCACCTGGATCAAGAATCACCTGTCGTTCCAGGTCCAGCACCATGGTTAAGGCTGGAGCAAAAAGATCCTTGCGGGCACGTTTGGCTTCTATGGTGGCCATGATGACGTTACCGGTGCGCGTAAGCGACAAGGACGGACGGTTGCTTCGAGAGATACCAGGAGCAAAGACTGGATACGTAGGCATGGCCATGAGCCCGGCTTCACTGTTCCATACGGTGATCTGGTTATCCTCAAACCCGGCAGCCAAAACTAGTTCCGAAGCCTTGAGGGTGGCACCATGAAGCAACTCGTTGGTGGAGCCAAGTTCACCGAGAATGTCTTCATCCGGAGTGGGACCATCAATTTCTTCACCATCAACCAAAACGTAGTTGGCACCGGTGGAGTTCTTCAGCTCATGGACAAGCTTGGTCACTCGGGAACCCTCACGCAGTTTGCCATTGGCATCAATGCGGTAGAGGACCGCGTCGCGTGCTTCGCTGACGGTGGCAACCTCAGCCAATACTTCGGTGGCTTTCTCTCGCTCGATAGCTCCGCCAATGAATCCGAGCAGACGACGGTCGGCCAAAACGCTGCGCACAGCCTGAACGGCATTCGGCATATCACCCATAAAAATGAACTCAAGGTTGAGGTAGTTGAACTCTGAAGAATCCACGAAGTCTGATCCCTTTCATCTGTGCAATGGTTAGCTACTGTCAATTCTAGTTACCTCGCTGAAGAACAGCTCCAAGACTTCTGCCTATCAGCCAGTCGAAGCCCTTGCGCTCCGCCACTTGACGTGGGATTCGAAAAGTTAGGTTCTGTTCGGACGGCAACCTGGTCGGCCTGGATACAGCAAGAGCCCTTGCATCGATGGTCATTGACCGATGATGCTTGGGCTCTTGGCTGTCAGATCGCTAGACCATACTCAGCGCATGGTGGAAACGCGGAAAGTTGTATTTTATTTAGCAGTCTTACGTACCGGGTCGCTGATGGAATCAGTACCCTTCAGCCGCTTCTCGGCGCGCTTTTCCTTGATGGATTTTGTGGGCTTCTTCGATTCGCCCTTGCGTGGTGACTTGTCGGACATGATGTGCCGCCTTGCCGGAAGCATTAATCGCTTCCAAAATATGGGGAGAGTACCCCATGGCCTCATCCTACGGTGCATTCGGTACAACCGATACCAACTGGCTGAAAGGACTCGCTGGCATGAGATGAAAAGGACCTGCGCCAATCGTCTACTGACGATCGGCACAGGTCCTTTTCTACGCGCTAGTGCTTACTTACCCAAGTACTTCTCGAAGCCTGCAGGCAGGTTCAAGCTTGATGGGTCGAAGTCCGCATTGGCGTTCTGGCCAAACGCGGCACCCGAAGGTGCTGCTGGCTTCTTGTTCTGAGCTTCCAGCTCGGCCTGTGCAGCCTTGGCTGGGTTACCGAACTTCTGCTGCTTTTTGCCCTTGCCCTTGGCCTTTGCCTTGCGAGCTGCGCCCTTACCGGCACCTGGCATACCAGGAATACCGCCGCCGGCGGCCATCTTCTTCATCATCTTCTGCGCTTCGGTGAAGCGTTCAAGCATCTGGTTCACCTCGGACACCGTAACGCCGGAACCCTTAGCAATACGTGCGCGGCGTGAACCGTTGATGATCTTTGGAGCCACACGTTCGTGCTGGGTCATCGAACGAACGATGGCTTCGACACGGTCGATCTGGCGCTCATCAAACTGTTCAAGCTGCTGACGAGAAATCTGTGCACCGGGCATCATGCCCAGCAGCTTCTTCATCGAGCCCATCTTCTTGATCTGGGCCATCTGAAGAAGGAAGTCATCCAGGGTGAAGTCTTCCTGGTCGGCGAACTTCTTCGCCATACGCTCGGCTTCGCCCTTGTCCCAGTTCTTCTCAGCCTGTTCGATGAGCGTCATGACGTCGCCCATGTCCAGAATGCGTGAAGCCATACGATCTGGGTGGAAGATCTCGAAGTCGTCCAGGTTTTCACCGGTGGATGCGAACATCACTGGCTTACCGGTCACCGATGCTACAGACAGTGCGGCACCACCACGGGCATCGCCATCAAGCTTGGAAAGAACTACACCAGTGAAGTCGACGCCTTCATGGAAGGCCTGCGCGGTGTTGACCGCGTCTTGACCGATCATCGCATCGATAACAAAGAGGACTTCGTCCGGGTTGATGGCAGCGCGAATGTTCGCTGCCTGGGCCATCATTTCGGTGTCGACGCCCAAGCGGCCGGCGGTATCAACGATGACCACGTCGTGCAGCTTGGACTTGGCTTCGGCGATGCCGTCGCGGGCTACTGCTACCGGGTCGCCGGTTGGGGTATCAAATTCCGAGGAGACGCCCGGGTGCGGTGCGTAGACAGGTACACCGGCGCGTTCGCCGTTGATCTGTAGCTGCTTTACGGCGTTGGGGCGCTGGAGGTCACAGGCCACCAGCATCGGGGTGTGCCCCTCGGACTTCAGGTGTTTGGCCAGCTTGCCGGCCAGGGTGGTCTTACCAGCACCTTGTAGACCGGCGAGCATGATCACCGTTGGAGGGTTCTTGGCCAAGTTCAGACGGCGGGTTTCGCCACCGAGGATGCCAACAAGTTCTTCGTTGACGATCTTGACGACCTGCTGGCCTGGGTTCAGAGATTCGGAGACCTCGATGCCCAGTGCACGTTCTTTCACCTGGGCCACAAAGGCGCGGACCACCGAGACGGCAACGTCAGCGTCGAGCAGGGCGCGACGGATTTCGCGGACGGTACCGTCAATGTCTGCTTCGGTCAGGCGGCCTTTGCCGCGCAGGTTTTTGAAGGTTGCTGTCAGGCGATCGGAAAGTGAATTAAACACGTGCCGGGCACTTCTTTCGATAGGTCTTGTGGTGCGTATAAAAAACGCACAGGACTCGACTTATAAGAATATCAAGAATCGAGGCTGCATCTAACCAGCTCCACACCAATACTGGTTGTGCGTTTGCTTGCTGCGCTCCAAGGGTAAAAGAAAACCGCCGGTGGCTGCATGGCCCACCGGCGGTTTCCCGGACACCGTAACCGGTGTCCTACCCCTTGATTTTGTTCATGTTATTTTTCAGATTCCACCTCGTTACTTGGAAGCCAGCTGGTATCCAGCGTCGTTGTGTTCTGCGGCGTCGATACCGGCGATTTCAATATCTGCCGATACTCGCCATGGGCTGAACTTTCCAATGACTGTTGCGATGATCCAGGTCATCACTGCCGAGAAGATCATGACTACGGCCAGGGTTACGAACTGTGCAACCAGCTGGGCTAGTCCGCCACCGTAGAACAGGCCACCAGCACTTTCCTCGGTTGGCAATGCGAAGAAGCCAAGGAATAAGGTGCCGATGATACCGGAGACCAGGTGAACGCCGACCACGTCGAGTGAGTCATCATAGCCAAGCTTCCACTTGAGGTTTACTGCCCAAGCCGAACCGGCACCTGCCACTAGGCCAAGAACCAATGCTGCCCATGGGGCCAGGTCTGCACACGAAGGAGTGATAGCTACCAAACCAGCGACCAGACCGGAAGCGACACCTACCGAGCTTGCACGTTCTCCGCGCAGCTTCTCGATGAGGACCCAACCTAGAACTGCTGCACCAGGGGCAGCGAAAGTATTGATCCAGATCAAACCAGCCTGCTCAACGGTGGTGGCTGCACCAGCGTTGAAGCCGAACCAACCGAACCACAGTAGGCCAGCGCCGAGCATGACCAGTGGGGTGTTGTGCGGCTGTGGACGATCGTGGAAGTTGTGACGCTGGCCGAGCTTCAGTGCGAGTACAAGAGCTGCGATACCTGCGTTGGTGTGTACTACTGCGCCACCGGCGAAGTCAATTGCTTCACCGAAGATCTTGCCCAGTGCGCCATCAGCGGAGAGAAGACCGCCACCCCATACCCAGAAGGCAACCGGTGCGTAAACCAGGGTGACCCACAGTGGGATGAAGAAGAGCCATGGTGCAAAGCGAGCGCGGTCGGCGATTGCGCCGGAGATAATGGCCACCGAAATCATGGCGAAGGTGCCGGAGAAGCCGGCAGCAAGCAGATCCGCTTCTGCGGTGTTGTGCATAGCGAAATCGCTGATTGGATTTCCCACGATGCCTGCGATGGTTGGCTCACCTGCGGAGAACGAGTACCCCCAAAGTACCCAAACTACTGCGGTGATCGCTGCTGCAGAAAAGCTCATCAGCATCATGTTCACTACGCCGGTAGAACGAGTCATACCGCCGTAGAAAATTCCAAGTGCTGGTGTCATCATCAGTACAAGTGCGGCTGCTATCAGGATCCATAAGCTGGCAACGTCCAACTCCATCTGGATCACATCCCCTCAAGGTGTATCGGTGTATCGGTGGCGAGTCGGGCCCTACTGCAGGAGAACGGTATCCTTGGCCCGGTGTTGACTCCATTCTTCGCCACTGATGTTTCGACATACTCGCGGATTCGTTTCGCGTGTGTATCAAGTCACCCCTTTAAGTAACGTTTAGTTCTCTGCTATGTTTCGAGCCTGTTTCCCCTCTTTCACCACGAGGTTAAATACGGGCGAAAAAAGTTCGGGCGAGCGTCTCTGAATCGAGGACTGACCCGAACCTTTGTGAATTCACACCGTCTTTAGGAGCGCTTAATCTTCACTACCTGGAACTTCGGCACGGTAGTGGAGCCGCCAATAGTGGTGTCATAGGTCAGTGAACCGGTCACCGTGGCGGTGACCTTCACCAGATCCTCAGCCACATAATCATCTAGCTCGGCGCACTCGGAGACTCCATCACCAGCGGCGAACAACGCGTTGTGTTCGTAGTCGTATTTGCCCACCAAAACGTTGCTCAGCTCTGCACGGAACATGCACGGTCCGGTACCGGAATCGAACTGGGTGATCCGCGCGTAGAAGATGACGTTTTCACCGATGTGAGAATCTGGATTCTTCACAATCTGATCAAGTTCACGCTTGCTGATCTTTTTTGCCTTGTTCTCTTGCTCCTTCTGAGCTTTCTCGGCAGCTTCTTTGGCTTCTTTTTCTTCGGCTTTGCGAGATGCTTCAGCCTCTTGCTCTGCGACGCGTTCTTCCTCAGCGGTGCGCAAGGTGTCCGCTTCGTCTTGAACCGTTGCCAAGGTGGTCTTGGTATCAGCAAGTTCAGCTTCCAGTGCTTGCTTCTGTGAGTCCAAGGACGCAGCGGATGCCTGGGCAGCTTCAAAGTCTTCTTTTGAAACTCCACAAGCGCTCAAGGAAAAAACGACAGCGACAGCGACCGCTGCCAATGAGAACCTCTTCATGGTCCTACTCCATTTCGTGGGTGCGAGTTCCCGGATCCCCCAATTGCATCCAGGTACTGCTGATCATGACAGTGGGTAGGGACACTTTGGCTTTATCGGATGTCTCCGCACAGACAAAGCTGCCACCGGTCCGGGACCGGTGGCAGCTTTGATTATTCAGTTAAGTTGTTGTTGCGTTCCTAGGACGTTGGAAACAGCTTGGAAGATCCCACAGCCTTTTGTAGACGCGAATCCAAAGTGCCCGAAAGCGACGCGGCGTAGGTAGCACTGAGATGGGAGTGATCCCAATAGGCCAAAATTCCGCCGATGACGGTGTAGCACTTCTCGTCCTTGCACAGCTGATCGTTCATGTCGACCTCGCCGATGTTTGGATCCTTCAGCGCCTTAGCGGCATCAGCCTGTGGATCCATCGGGATCCAGTCTTCGGCCTTGCCGTTGCATTCATTTAGATCGTCAGAGTTTTCGGCAACACAGTCAGGCGCATTTTCTAGCGTGGCTCCAGGCCACGAAGTGTCACGGATGACCGCTACTTCAGCCCCGGTGTCGGACCATTGGCTCAGGATCTTTTCATAGGCCTTAGTGGCAGGAGCTTCTGAACTTTCCATCGTATGTCCTGCAAGAGGCTCGGACTGGCGGTTGGAAGAGATGACTAGGTCATAGTCTTTCTTCTTGATCTGACCGGTGACCCAGTCCCCTAGATCTTCGCAACCTTGCACGCTGGCTTCATCATCAAATCGCTGACCTTCGCCCATGATGGCGCAACGGTTGGCTACGTAGGTATCAACTTGCCAGCCGTGCTCTTTGGCAATGCGGTTGATTGCTGGATACCACTGGCCGGCGTGGGAGTTACCAACCAAGGCAACTTTGATCTTTCCCTTACCGTAGCTGCAGACCGGGCGCTCTTTGAAGTCGGTGACTTGGCTGGCGAAGCAATCGTCCTTGTACAGCACAGGCTTATCGGTTTTTGCGGCTACGGGCGCAGGGGCGATCTCTTGGTCTGGCGTTTGCGCGGCATTAGGCAACGAGCATTTATCGCTCAGTGCTGATGCGCCGAGGCAATCTTCACCGACTGTTTTCTCAACTTGTGCCTTTGCTTTATTGATGTCCTGGGCCTCATCTGCAACATTGACGCTGTTCATGTAGAAGGCGCCAGCAAATAGGGCAAGGACCAGGCTGCCAGCGGCGAGGAAGCGTGGAGCGGTGAGTAGTGCAGAAGTCTCAATGAACTTTTTGAAGCGAACTTCTACGAGTTTCTGCGTCAAAACCGACAGGATTAAAGTCAGCGCAAGGGCAGCAAACTTTTGAGGCCATTTGAAGTCGTCAACCACAAACGGCACTAGGACCAGCAACGGCCAATGCCAGAGGTAGATGGCGTAGTAATTATCGCCGAAGAACTGAAAGAGCTTAGTGCTCAAGAAGATATTTGGGGAATACTTGTGCGTTGAATTGCACAGCAAGACTAATGCAGTACCGAACACCGGAATGGCTGCGATGTAGCCCGGGAATGGCATGTCACCGGTAAAGGCAAAAGCGCTAAAGGCGATTGCGAGGATTCCGCCCCATGATCCGGTCAAGCTAGCTAGATCATTCTTGGCGGCGTGAGCCTTTGCCCCGAGTGCGGCGACCAATGCTCCGGCTGCGAATTCCCAAACTCGGGTGAAGGTTGAGAAGTAGGCAGCGCCCGGGTCTGTTGCCGTGGCGTAGAGCGAATAGGCGATGGACAGGACGAACACTAGGCCAACGCCAGCCAGAACGATGTGCTTGATCTGCTTCTTGTACTTCAGTGCTGCGAAAACTAGCAGGCCGATGAGTACCGGCCAGACGAAGTAGAACTGTTCTTCAGCCGAGAGTGACCAGAAGTGCTGGAAGGGGCTTGGCGCGTCACCTTCAGCAAGGTAATCAACTTTGGTTAATGCCAGGAACCAGTTCTGGAAGTAGAACGTCGCTGCAAGTGCTTGCAGACCCCAGTCCTGCCAGACCGTTTGCGGGGCGAAGATCCAAATACCCAGCACGCTAAAGAAAACGACTAGGAACGAGGCCGGGAGCAGTCGCTTGACGCGCCGCATCCAGAATCGGCCGACATCAACAATGTTCTTTGGTGGCTTAGAGATCAGGTGGGAAGTGATCAGGAACCCTGAGATGACGAAGAAGACGTCTACACCAACAAAACCACCTGGGAGGTAGTGACTCCAGAAGTGATAGAGCACCACAATGCCTACGGCAATGGCACGTAACCCCTGGATATCAGAGCGAAATCCCGCGGGTTTAGGATCCTTTTGTAAAGGCATGGGCAAGTCTTGATTTGACGACACGTCGTGGTGGATCCTTTACCGGCCGGTTTAGCTTACGGAGCAGGCATCCATGGAGTTCAAACGCCATTGATCGCATTCAATATTTACCGGAAATTTTGGTCAATTTCTGAAAATCGCTTCGCAGCTTCGCTTCTAGGGTCGGTTCACATTTCGCCCAGATCTTGTTTACCTGACGTTTGACTTGGGATATTTCTCAACTGCCCACGAACTGAAGCGCTGATTCGCGTAGACCTCGTCCCTGTCGGGCTTTGGGCGTGTCTCAATACGTCTACAAGCAAGAAACCAAAACACTGCCGTAGAGCAAACAAGGCGCCTAACTTCCACGACAGCGGAAGCCAAGCGCCTTGATTGTTTTGAAATGACCATAGTAGCTCCAGGTCCATCCGCCGGTCTTGTCCGGGTCGTAAACAACCTCACCGGTTGCGTAGGGAGAGTCGAGGATGACCTTTCCTCGAATTTCATCCCCTGCTCCGACTGCGATATCTAAGGCATCATCCACATCACAGGAGAATGCCGCAACGGTATTCAGATCATAAACAACAGTGCGGTACTCCCCCGGTGAGACGCCGAAAGCAGAGGCGTCCAATGGCATCAGCGCGATGTCTTCCTTGACTACCTTTTCGGCTGATTCCGCGAGCTTGGCGCTGACATCCAACAACAGGAACTTCTTGTGCTCTGGTGCGATCTTTTCACCGAAGCCACGCAGTGTGCAGGTATCCAAGACCTTCACGCTGTGCACGGTCACCTCAAAAGACGGTTTGGTTGCCCCATCCATCGTGAGCTTTCCTGCCTGACCCAAGTTTTTGATGACTTGGGCTTGGGTGTCAACGTGGACGTCGTCTCCAGTTTCCGCGTCGGTCTTTGCTACGTCTGCCATGTCGTCCTGCAACTTCTGGGACGTTGGCCCTGCCTGAGCAGAATAGTAGTTAGTGCTCATAATGAGCCCTACCGAGACTGCAGCCACCGCGATAGTGGAACCTACAGCCAGCGCGACTTTGCGCTTTGGGCTGTTGGACGGATTCTTCTGTTCATTAAGTGTGTTCATTGTCCAGTCCCCTTTTCTATGAACGCTTCAGGAAGTCGCCGGAGGAAATGTGGCGGCCCGAATTCTTGACCACTTGCTCCGAGAACGATGTTGTCTTGTACGTCCACGACTCAGATCCGTCGGTGAGCGGAACATTTTGCCTGGTGTACATCGGCTTGCCTTGGTACTTCAACTGACCTTCGTAGATATCAAGCTTCCTCAGCATGCCTGGACCGGCCGAATCCGAATATTGGAATTGCTCGGCCACAACGGTTTTTGGACCATTGGTAAGGAAGGTCCAATCCCTATTCCACAATTGGTACAGGGACGAGTTGACTAACCGCTGGTCCTTGACCTTTTGCTGGAACCCGCCCATGACGTTGTAAGCAGATTGTCCGGTACGCAAGGTGCCGTAGACGGCTACAGAATATGGTCCGTGCTTTCGCAGGTTCCCCGATTCCTTGATCCAACCAGAGATGGAGCCAGCATTAATATGCACCCATCCACCTTCGGCCTTATGCGTGACAACAACTTTCCAACCCTTTTTGATGCTGCCAACGGAAGCAGAGCCGGAGATCGGATTCTTTCGCAAGGTCATCCCCATGGTGCTGAAACGGGCGTAGTTCTTGACGTCCACGGCGGGAGGAATGATTGGAGCCGGCTTGTTGCGGTCGGTAACCGAGGACCAGACCCATTTGCCATTGAGATTGATTTCGTCGCGACGATTAGCGGAGTCCCACGCGCCCCAACGAACACGGGTGCCTCTGGTAATGGTGCCTACCACTTTCGAATTGGTCTTTGATGCGGCGCTGTAGACCGATCCGTTGCGCTGTGCGTACCGGTATTGCGGGGTCACATAGTCGCGATTGGTGGTGCTGGTCCAGACCCAGCGACCGTTGACGTAGATCTCATCACGTCGGTTTGCTGCATCCCAACGACGGTACTCATACTTT
>Ga0308166_1002194_pt1 | contig 18625 bp, 19 predicted proteins | sample PhyCR2_2_FD_202137 | JGI IMG/M metagenome (GOLD analysis project Ga0308166, IMG submission 202137) | Phyllosphere microbial communities from UC Gill Tract Community Farm, Albany, California, United States - DLSLCC.R2 | ecosystem: Host-associated > Plants > Phyllosphere > Unclassified | place... | reverse complement strand
TGACCCTGAACCCTGGCCAGGCCGAGCGCATCGAGCTGCACCTCGGCGGCGCCGGTCACATCACCGTGGCCGGACAGACGAAGCTGCTGCGTGCCCAGCTGGGCGGCGTCGGCGGCCTCGATGCCCAGCAATTGCGCGCAGAAACAGTCGACCTGGACATGTCCGGACTTGGCGGCGCGAGCGTGTATGCGAAGACGGCCGCCAACGTCAATCTGAGCGGCATGGGATCGGCCACGATCTACGGCAAGCCGGCGACGCGCAACGCGACGACGAACGGCTTTGGCAAGGTCAGCTGGCAGTGATCAGCTGGCAATAAGCAGCTACGCCCGATGGGTTCGGGCGATGGATGCCGGCACGCGGCGGTCACCGTGCCGGCATGAGGCGAGGCCGCAAATCAGCGGATGACGGTGTCGTTCTTGACCGACTTGACGCCTTTCACGCCACGCGCGATGTCGACCGCTTTCTGCGCGGATTCGCGCGAGTCGACGAAGCCGCTCAGCTGCACCGTGCCTTTGAACGTTTCCACCTGCACCTGGGTCGCCTTGACCGTCGGATCGGCGGCGAAGGCAGCCTTCACCTTGCCGGTGATCACGGAATCATCGAGGTATTCGCCGGTGCCTTCACGGGTCGGGGTCGGGGCGCACGCCGCGAGCGACACCAGCAGCGACGTTGCGAGGACAGACTGGGCAATAGCGGCCTGGAAACGAGTGAGCTTCATGACGATTCTCCCGAGTTATCAAAAACTTTATTATTCCGAATTTCTCGTCAGCCTGTCGCCCGCTAGTGTTGTGAAAACGGCACGGGCGTTCAGGGCACCCCGGTCCGGCCCGCCTGCGTCAGATCGCGACCGATGACGAGGCGCACGTCGGTGGGCCCGAGCATGCCGACCTCGACCGGCTCGCCGGAGCCGACCTGCCGGGCCAGGCGCCGGGCCGCCGTCCGGAACGCCGCCTGATACTCGACGCGTGTGGCGCGCACATTGAAGCTTTTTTCGTTGGTCAGGCGCACGACCTTGAGCCCGGGGTCGCGCAACTGGCGCGAGACGAAGCGCGCCAGGCCATGGCGGCCGGCACCGTTGCTGATTTCGAGCCGGGCGACCGCCGTCGCTTCGTCGACGCCGGCATCGAAGACGGCCACGCGTGCCTTTGCCGGCGTGCGGCGCAGTTCGAGCATGCCGTCGTCCCTGCGGATCACATCGACGACGGCCCATTCGCCGTCGTCGGGCTGCGGGCCGGTCCCGACCGCCTGTTCGATGGCCGGCAGGCGCGTGCCGCCGTGCGCAGTCGCGTAATCGGCGCGGAAATCGTGCGTGCGCAGGGCTTCCGCCTGGCGCAGCATCTGCCGGCCGCGCCCTTCCTCGCCGAGCTGCAGCAGCGCTTCGCCCAGGTATTGCCAGCCACGACCGTTGAGCGGATCGAGCACGCAGGCCTTTTCGAGCGTGGCCCGGGCCGCGTCGGCATGGCCGTCGAGCAGCTGGGCGTACCCGAGGTTGGCAAACAGGTAGGCGGAGGCCGGGCCGGCAGCCATGGCGGCGTCGCGGGTCAGGTCCTGCCAGATGGCGATCGCGCGGCCGAAATCGCGCTGCTCGGCGTACGCGACCGCCAGTCCGTTGCGCGCGTTCACGTGGCCGGCATCGACGCGCAGCGCGTCCTCGTAGGCGGCGATCGCATCGCCATAGCGGTGCGCGAGATACAGGGTGCGGCCGCGCACGTAGCTGGCGTCCGCCGTCGCGGCCGCGGGCGCCTCGGCGTCCTGCAGCCAGGGCGTGCCGCTGCAGGCCAGCAGCAAGGCACTCGTGCACAACAGGGATACGGCGCGCAGGGGAATCCGGGAACGCATGACACTCTCCATTGATTCAGTTGAAGCTGCTCTGGGTCATGCTGAAGACCTTGGCAAGTTCGATGCCGGCCGGCCCCAGGAGCACCATCAGCAGGGTCGGAAAGATGCAGAAGATGAGGGGGAACAGCAGCTTCAGGCCGATCTTGGCGGCGGCCTCCTCGGCCACGATGCGGCGTTTGCTGCGCAGCGTTTCCGAGTACACGCGCAGGGCGTCGCCGATGCTGGTACCGAAGCGCTCGGACTGGATCAGCATCGCGACGAGCGAATCGACGTCGTCCAGTCCGATGCGCAGCGCGAAATTGCGCAACGCCTTTTCCTTGCTGAAGCCCGCGCGCATTTCCATGAGCACCAGCTGCAGCTCCTGGCCCAGCGTCACGCTCTTGACGTCGATCTCGGCCGCGACCTTGACCAGCGCGCGCTCGAGGCTCAGGCCCGCCTCCACGCAGACCGTCAGCAGGTCGAGCGCGTCGGGAATGTTCTCGAAGATCTCGCGCTTGCGCCGCTTGATGACGCGCTCGAGGATGACGTTCGGCAGATAGTAGCCGCACGTCGCCGCGAGCAGCAGCAGGAACATCGTCCCGTAGCCGGCGACATCGGCGGAGACGAACGCCAGCACGAGCCCGGCGAGCGACGGCAGGCCCAGCGCCAGCGCCGTCTTGGCGGCGAAATACAGCGCCGGCGCGGCCGGATTGCGCCAGCCGGCGTTCATGAAGCGCGTGCGCAGCGCCGACTTTTCCCAGCCCTCTTCCGGCACCGACAGCCTGCTCAGGGGCTTGGCGGCGCGCGCCACGCGTTCGACCCAGCCGTCGTGCTCGACCTGGTCCTGACGCTTGTTGCCCATGAAGCTCGCCAGCCGTGCGCGCAGCGCGGCAGGACCGAACAGCACCGCCGCCAGCCACGCGAGGCAGCAGACGACCACGACGACGATCAACAGGAAGAGCAGGTATGCATGGCTCATCGATGTCTCCTCAGATGCGGATGCGGATCATCTTCTTCAGCCAGACCACGCCGATGGCGACCATCACCAGCGCGCCCCAGAGCAGCTTGATGCCGAACGGATCGGTCCAGAGCACCTTGACGTAATTGGGATTCACCAGCAGGAGCATGCCGCACACGGCCACCGGCAGCAGTCCGAGAATCCAGGCGGACATGCGGCCTTCCGCCGACAGCACCCGCACCTGCGCCGCCAGCTGCAACCGGCTGCGGATGATGTGGGCGATGTTGCCGAGGATCTCGGCCAGGTTGCCCCCCGTCTCGCGCTGGATCAGGATGGCGATGACGAGATAGCGCAGGTCGGTCAGCGGAATGCGCGCCGCCATGTTGTGCAGCGCCTCGCCCAGCGGCACGCCATAGTTGATTTCCTCGCGCGCGATGCGGAATTCGCTGCTGAGCGGCTCCGGCAATTCGTTGCCGACGATTTGCAGCACGTTCGAGAACGAATGGCCGGCGCGCAGCGCGCGTGCGATGAAGTCGGCGGCGTCCGGCAGCTGCTCCTCGATGCGCACGAGGCGCCGCCTGCGCGCGCGCCGCGCGAGCAGCAGCGGCACGTGGGCGCAGAACAGGACGGCGGCGACGCGCACCGCCAGCGGCAGCGGCCATTGCAGGACGAAGCAGACGGCAACCAGCATCAGCGCGCCGGAGTACAGCAGGAAGCGCTCGACCGTCCAGATCATCCCGGCCTGCACCAGCAGCCGGTCGATGCGGTGCGCGGCGCGCAGGCGCTGGAGCAGGCGGTCGGTCGCGTCGTGGCTCGCGAAGCGGCGCAGTTTCAGGATCGAGATGCGCTCGGCGCTGCGGCCCTGGTTCCCCGACATCAGCTGCAGCCGGCGCGCGATCCGCCGGGCGCCGGCGCCGTGGGTGCTCGCCCACCACAGATAGGCGCCTTCGATGCCGAGGATGACGGCGGCGAACAGGAAGACGATGAAGCCGTAGAAGAAGATGTCCATGCGGTGCTCGCGGCGTGCGGGTCAGGTGAACACGCGGTCGGGGTCGAAGGTATCCTCGGGCACGGGGGCGCCGAACATGCGCAGGCGTTCGGCGAAGCGCGGCCGCACGCCGGTCGCGCAGAAGTGGCCCTGCACCTTGCCGTCGGCATCGATCCCGGTCTGCTCGAAGCGGAAGATCTCCTGCATCGAGATGATCTCGCCTTCCATGCCGGTGATCTCCTGCATGCTGACCACCTTGCGCGTGCCGTCGGCCAGGCGCGAGGCCTGCAGGATCACGGTGATCGCGGATGTGATCTGCTGGCGGATGGCGCGCGGCGTCAGGGTCACGCCTGCCATGCCCACCATGTTTTCCAGGCGTGCCAGCGCGTCGCGCGGCGTATTCGCGTGGATCGTGGCGAGCGATCCTTCGTGGCCCGTGTTCATCGCCTGCAGCATGTCGAGTGCTTCCGGACCGCGCACTTCGCCCAGGATGATGCGGTCCGGGCGCATCCGCAGCGAGTTGCGCACCAGCGCGCGCTGGTTCACTTCGCCCTTGCCTTCGATGTTGGGCGGGCGCGTCTCGAGGCGCACGACGTGCGGCTGGCGCAGCTGCAGTTCGGCCGCGTCCTCGATCGTCACGATGCGCTCGTGGCCGGGAATGAAGCCGGAAATAAGGTTCAGCATGGTCGTCTTGCCGCTGCCGGTGCCGCCCGAGATCAGGATGTTCACCTTGGCCAGGCCCAGGCTTTCGAGCACCTTTATCATCGGCGGCGTCACGCTCTTGTAGTCGAGCAGGTTCTGCACCGTCAGCGGCGTCGCGCCGAAGCGGCGGATCGACACCAGCGGCCCGTCGACCGCGAGCGGCGGGATGATCGCATTGACGCGCGAGCCGTCCGGCAGGCGCGCGTCGACCATCGGACTCGATTCGTCCACGCGGCGGCCGACGCGCGAGACGATCTTCTCGATGATCTTCATGAGGTGCGCGTTGTCGTGGAACGTGACGCCGGTCAGCTCCAGCCGCCCGCGCCGCTCGATGTACACCTTGTCGAAGGTGTTGACGAGGATGTCCGAGATGGTCGGATCGGACAGCAGCGGCTCGAGCGGGCCGAAGCCGAGCATCTCGTGCTGGATGTCGAGCACCAGGTGGTGGCGCTCCTGCTGGTTCAGCACGATGCGCTCTTCTTCGATGATGCGCTGGACCAGCAGCGCCAGCTCGTGCTTGAACTGCTCGCTCGTCAGGCGCTTCAGGCGCTCCAGGTCGATCCGGTCGAGGATCATCTGGTGCATCGACTTCTTCAGCTCCTGGTAGGCTTGTTGCGCCACAGCCGTGACGGGCTGTTGCTGGCGCTCCTCGTCCGTCACGGACAGGCGTTCGCGCAGGGACATGGACGGCTCCTTGAAAAGATCAATCGTCTTCGCCGCGCCCGAACAGGCGGTCGAACAAGCCTTTGGTTTCGGGGACGCGGCGTGCCGTCACGACTTCGACCAGCTCGGCCAGGCTGCGCGCGGCGGCGCTCGTGCGCGCCAGCTGCAGCACCGGAATGCCCTGGTTGACGGAGTCGGTGACGGCGATGTAATCGTTGGGAATGGTGTGCAGCACTTCGGCGCCCAGCGCCGCATGCAGGTCCGACAGACGCAGCTTGCCGCCCTTTTCGTAGCGGTTGACGATCAGGCGGATGTGGTCGGTCATGTAGCCGAGCGAGCGGAAGATGTCGAGCAGGCGGCGTGCGTCGCGGATGTCCGGCAGCGCCAGTTGCAGCACGGGGTAGATCGCGTCGGTGCTGTCGAGCGCGCGCAGCGACACCGCGTCGATCTGGCGGCCGACGTCGAGCAGGACGTAGTCGTAGTGCTGGCGCGCCAGGCGCAGGATGGTGTCGATATGTTCCGGCTTGGCCTCGACGGTCTGGCCCGGATCGTCCGCCGCCGCCAGCACGCCGAAGCCGGGCGCCACGTGCACGAGACAGGAATCGAGGAACGGACCGTCGATGCGGGCGATCTGCTCGCAGACGTCGGACAGCGTCATGGCCGGCTTCTGGTCCGACACGTACAGCGTGGCGTCGCCGAACTGGCGGTGCAGGTCGATCAGCAGGACTTTCTTGTCCGCCAGCGTCGCCAGTGCGTAGCCGAAGTTGGTCGAGATGAAGGTGGCGCCGCTGCCGCCCTTGCAGGCGATGAAGGCGAAGATCTTCCCGTCGCGCAGCGCGGCCACCCCGGCACTGGCGGCGATGCGGTCGATCGCCTCGTGCAGCGCACGGTGCATCAGCGGCAGCGGCAGCACTTCGCGCACCCCGGCGCGCATGGCGCGGATCAGGAGGTCGGGATGGTGGTTGTCGGTCAACAGCATGAAGTGCGCCGCCGGATAATGGCGGGTCAAGCGCTCGAGCAGGTCGCCGTCGGCGGCGTCGGCGGCGCTCAGGTCGACGACGATCAACTCCGGTCCGTCGGACAGCGGTCGTTCGAGCGCGTCACGCACGCTGGCGCGACTTGCGGCGACACTCAGCGGCGGCACGCGCGCCGCTCCTTGCGAAGCGATCTCCGCGTAGAGCTGGGTGTCGCGGCTGATCAGCAGGGCTTTCATCGGATTCCTCGGGACGGGGCAGATGCATCATTTGCCGTTGTTGATGATCAACTGTTGCACGGGCGGTTCCGCGGCCTTGAACGAATCCTGATAGCGTCCGTGCACGTTGATGGCCGTGTGGCCATCCATGCCGACGGCCGGATTCCTGTTTGCGCCGGCGGCCGGGTCGAGCGTCTGCGCCGCCACGTTGGCGCGCACGGCGGCGCCGAATTGTTTGTCGAAGCGCGGCGTCGCGCCGCATCCGTACAGCAGCATGCCCGACAGCGCCATGCACGCCGCTTGCTTGCATCCGATGGCCATCGCTTTCTCCTATTTCAGTTCGAAGCCGCCGGCGCTTTCCACCGGTGCGGGGGCGGACGCGGCCGCCGTCGTCACCGCCGGCGGCGCGCCATCCAGGCGTCCGCCCAGCAGCACACCGGCGCGCGACGGCTCGCCCACCTTGTCGGTCGGCAGCGTGTAAACGCTGCCGGGCAGCGGCTTGACGAGATGGGCCGTGATCACGAACACCAGTTCCGTGCGGTCCTGCTGGTAATCCGTGCTGCGGAACAGGGCACCCAGCACCGGCAGTTCGCCCAGCACCGGCACCCCTTTCATGTTGGCGACCAGATTGCTCTTGATCAGGCCGCCGATCGCGAAGCTCTGGCCGTCGTACAGCTGGACCGTGGTCGTGGCGCGCCGGGTCGTCACGACCGGCAGGATGGCCGTCCCGTTGAAGCCGGCCGCCGATACGCCGATGCCGTCGCGCGACAATTCCGACACCTCGGGTGCGACGCGCAGGTTGATGCGCCCGCCGCCCAGCACCGTCGGCGTGAAACGCAGGCCGACGCCGAATTCCTTTTCTTCCAGCGTCACCTTGTTGTTGTCCTGCGCGACCGGAATATAAAACTTGCCGCCGACGAGGAACGTGCCTTCCTGGCCGCTGATCGCCATCACGTTCGGCTCGGCCAGCACGCGCACGAACCCGTCCTGCTTCTCGGCCGCGGCGGCCACGCTGCGGCCGGCGCCCTTGGTCGCCTGCAGCGACGCGTTGGCGCTGCCGCTGATGAAGTTGGACAGCAAGGTGGCACCCCAGCTGCCGGATCCGAAGCGCCAGGTGACGCCGGCTTCCAGACGGTCGAGCAGCGTCTTCGACACCTCGGCGATCTTGACCTCCAGCTGCACCTGCTGCGGCGCACGTACGACCAGCATGTTGATCACGCGTGCCGCCGCTGCGCCGGCCTGGTTCTGGATGTTGTTCTGACTGTTCGCTTCTTCCTTGTCCGGCACCGTCAGCGCGCGCAGCGGCCGGCGCACGTAAGCGGTCGCCAGCTCGACGGCGCGCGCCGCCGCGCCGGCATCGCTCACGGTGCCCGTCAGCACGAGGGCGTCGGATGCGGCCAGCACCTTGATGTCGCGTTCCTCCGGCATGGCGACGGACAACGTCGCCTGCAGGGCCGACGGGTCCATGGCGACGGTGATGTCGAGCACGCTGCACAGGCCGCTCTTGCCCTGGATGATCATGTTCGTGGTGCCGACGTCGATCCCGGCGATGTACAGCGTATCGGGCGCCACCATCAGCGCCTGCACGACGAGCGGGTTGCCGACGCTGCGATGCTGTACCGCTTCGGGCAGGCGCATCAGGCTGGATTTGCCGACCTGCAGGGCCAGTTGGGCCGGTTTGGCCGCGTCGCCGCGGCAGTTCGGTCCGGTCTCGCCCCGTACCGGCGCAGCGTCGGACGGATTGTCGCCGGACTGGGCTTTGGACCTGGCGGCCGCACCCGCGGGCCCGGCCGCCGCCAGCGCAAGGCCGGCGGCGAACAGGCAGCGAAGCAGTGAAGATGGCGTCGAACATGCTTTCATGGCATTACCCTGGAGAGATTCAGAAGCACTCCTGCGACGGACGCAGGCCGTTGAGCACGGTGACGCAGTTGCGCCGCACCGGTGCCGCCACCTTGACCACCACCGGTACGGGTCGCGCCGCCGGTACCGGCCTGGGTGCGGGCTTGCGCGGCGCCGGCGGCGGCGGCGCTTCCGGCAGCAGGGTCAGCTTGGTCGCGCCTTCCGTGCTGGCCGACGCCGGGTCGACCTGGTTACGCAGCGCCAGCGACAGCGTGCCGACGCTGCGCGCCAGGTCGAGCTTCTCGGCCTGCTCCGGCGTGACTTCCAGCGTGACGGCGTTGACGACCTTCGGCTTGGTCTCGTCGCGATTCACTTCCTGCGCGATGGCGAGCACGAGGATTCGTTCCAGCACGATCTTCGAGATGTTCTGCTGGCGCGCGTCGGTACCGGGCGGCGCGTCTTTCTGCGTGCTGACGATGATGTCGACGTAGTTGCCGGGCAGTGCGAAGCCGGCCACGCCGATCACGTCGTTGACGCGCACGGTGATCGCACGCCGGCCCTCGGTGATCAGCGCCGACAGGCCACCGAGCGTGCCCGCCGGCGCCAGCTTGGCTTCGCTGACCGGCTCGCCCATCAGCAGATTGGTCTTGAGGACGCGGCCGCCGAGCTTTTGCGGGTCCGTGAACGCACCCTTCGGCACGCTGTCGGACGGCCAGTCGGTCAGTTTGAACATGTCGGGCGTCAGGCGCTGGCCGAGGTTGATGTCGGCCGCGGCGACGACGATGCGTCCGCTACTGCTGCCAGGCTGTTTCAGCAGCCAGCGTGCGGCGAACACGACGGCCCCCAGACCGAACAGGATGGCGATGGACATGACAAGAATGGCGCGCTGGTTCTTCATTTGCGGACCTCCGCCGTGGTGGCGATGAACATGCTGCGCCAGGCCTGCTCCACCGCCGCGATGGTCAGGCGTGGTTCGGTGCCGGCGAAACCGGCGAAATCGGCGACGCGGTCGAGCAGCTCGCCCGGATAGCAGGCCAGCAATGCCCGTCCGGATTGCGGATGCAGCCGTTCGACCAGATGGTCGAGCGCGACCTCTTCGACCTCGATGCAGCGCAGCCGGCATTGGCGGCGCACCAGGGCGCAGTAGGCATTGGCCGGCCAGGCGCCGATGTCGGCCTTGTAGCCGATACGGCGCATCGCGGCATCGTCGAACACGCTGGCCGGCGCCAGGTTGGTCGCGAACACGACGGCCGCGTCGAACGGCACCGTTTCCGTCTGGCCGCCCTGCAGCGTCAACTGGTCGCTCTCGGCGTCGAGCGGGCCGGTGAAGCGGTTCAGCAGCTCGGCCGCAGCGATGCGCTGGCGGCCGACGTCGTCGAGCACCAGCATGCCGTTGTTCGCCTGCAGGTGCGGCGGCGCGTGATACACGCCTTCGTCGGCGTCGTAGCGCAGATCGAGCATGTCGCGGCCCAATTCGGCGCCGACGTGGACGAGCGGACGCTGGCACACGATCCAGCGCGTATCGCAGCTGCGCCGCTCTTCCTGCTGGCGCGCGGCGGGCGGCAGCGCCACGTGCAGCGCGGGATCGTACAGCCGGATGACCTGACGTCCGGCCATCAGTGCATACGGCACGGCGATCGGTCCCGGCAGCAGGCGCCCGAGCCTGCGTGCCAGCGTGGTCTTGCCGCTGCCCGAGGGCCCGTACAGCAGCAGCGAGCGGCGCGCGTACAGGGCGGCGCCGAGTACATCGCGCGTGCCCGGCGTCAGGCCATCCTCGCCGAGCGCGGCGGCCAGCTGCGCCGGCGTGATGCGCCTGGCATCGGCGTTGCGCAATGCCTGGCGTTCGACGACGGCGCGATACGCCGCCAGCGTGACGGGCGCCGGGCCGACGTAGCGGCAGCGCGCCATGGCGTCGACAGCGCCGCGCTGGCCGAGCGCGGTCAGCTGGTATTGCATGTCGATGTCGGATTCGCCGCACCAGGCCACTTCGACCTGCTGTTCGGCGATGAGCGGATTGATGACTTCGCGCAGCACGTTGATCGACAGCCGCAGCTTGCCGGCCAACAGCGTCAGCGGCGTCTTGCCGCCGGCCTGGATCGCCTTGAGCACCAGGTCGGTCACGAAGCGCGGTTCGAGGCCGGTGTCGCGCACGGTTTTCGCCTGGCGCGGCAGGATCGGTGCGCTCTCCGGTCCGCCCGCGGGCGCCGGTGGCGCGCCGTGCTGCGCCGGCGCAAAACTGCCTGTCGATAGCGTTTCAAACATCGGAACCCCCTTGCCTTGCACGTTTTCCGAGACAACTCGGAATGATTCTAGCGACCGGTCTTTTGGCCACCCTTGAGCTTCGCCAAGGGCGGACTCAACCGTAGTGACGGACGAGGACGACGATCGTTGCGGCCGCAATGGCCACGCCATAGGGGATCGAGCCCGCGCTGCGGGAAGGCGCCATGTCCGACAATTTCGTGCCCGGCATGACAAATCCGAACAACATGTGACCGAGATTGGAGAATGCCAACTTCAGTCGGTTGCGCAGCAGGATGACCGCCAGCGCCATCACGCCGCCCACGCACCAAGTCATGATCGCGACCTGCAGTGCCTCGGCCGGACCCGTGAAAAAACCGACCACGGCCATCATCTTGACGTCGCCTGCGGCCATGCCGCGTACCAGATAAAACGGCAGGAAAACAGCCAAACCCAGCAGCATGCCGCCGAGCCCCGCCAGCAGCAGTGCCACCCGCTCGGCGGATGCGAGATACAGCACCAGCGCGCCGGCCAGGCCGGCAAGCAGGAGACGATTCGGGATACGTCGCGTCGCCAGATCGTTGACTGCGGCTATACTGACCAGGAGCAGCAGCAGTGCATCCCGATATTGTTCGATTAGCATGATGACTCCGGAAAAAAAAAGCCCCCCGGCTGGAAGCCGGGGGGCAACCACTACATTACGGAGTGACCAGGTGGTCCGAAACGTATTGGAACACTGCTTGCAATTTACCTCCGACAAGGGTCGCCGTAGTGACCATTGCCACGCCGATGAGGGCAGCGATCAGGCCGTACTCGATAGCCGTAACACCGTTCTCGTCAGCAACGAAGGTCTTAACTGCAGTGAAGAAGTTGCTCATGACAAACTCCCATATGGTAGGTTAATAAGAACTGCTACTAGCCGGGGACGCTGGTCAAGTCACTTTCTAAGCTGGCTTGCTGCGTTTCGTGCCAGTGAGTTCACTATAAGAGTCGATGCCACACGGCAATTTGAGCATTAGCAACATTTCTGAAATGAATTGAATATTTCTTTTTGGAATCATCGGTCCATTCAAGCTTGGTAAGATGGTGTTGTTTTGCTCTGAAAAAATTCACACAGGCTAAAAAAATTGCCTTTGCATAATTGCTTAGAATATAAAAACCCTATATCCTGTTTCGCTTGCTCTTTGTGACATGCCAGATACCTGCAAGCGCGACGGCGGCTGTGCCCAGCCCGCAGGTCGGTTGATTACATTGCTGAGAACGACATGGATTCGCTTCTGAAACACATGGTGGACATGACCGGCCACCGCGATCACGCGATGCTCGACATTTCCGTGATCTCGGCAGTGCAGGAGCTGGCCGGCGCCGCGCTGACGCGCATACTGACCATCACGACCGTGTCTGGGCAGCAATACCTGCGCTCCCGCGCCAGCATCGCCAAGGGTGGCGCCGCGCGTCTGGAAGACGTGCACGACGGCGCGCTGGGCGATGCCGTCGCCAGCCTGCCCGAATTGAAACGCTGCCTTGCCGAACACCAGGCCAGCGCGGAAGCGATGGCGCCCGACGGCATGCGTGTGCTGTGGCTGCCGATCTGGTTCGGCGACAAGGCCACGACCTGCCTCGAAATCCGCGACGACAAGGCGTTTTCCCACGATACCGTGTACGTGATCGGCGGCATCGTCGGCGTCTACCGCAATTTCCAGAACCTGCTCGACTACAGCGAACGCGACTCCCTGACGGGCCTGCTCAACCGCAAGACGTTCGACGACCAATTGGCGCGCATGCTGCAGAATGGCCATGAGCGCGATCCGCGCCTGCCGGGCATGCCCGAGCGCCGCCAGCAGCACGGCCAGGAAAAGCAGTGGCTGGCCGTGGTCGACGTCGACCACTTCAAGGCCGTCAACGACAAGTTCGGCCACCTGTACGGCGATGAAGTGCTGATCCTGATCGCCAACCTGCTGCAGTCGTCGTTCCGCGCGCAGGACCGCGTGTTCCGTTTCGGCGGCGAGGAATTCGTTGTGCTGCTGCGCTCGACCACGCTGGACAATGCCTGGAAGATCATCGAGCGCTTCCGCACCAACGTCGAGGGCCACGACTTCCCGCAGGTGGGAAAGGTCACGGTCAGCGTCGGATTCGTCAGCATCAGTGCCTACGAATCGCCGGTGGTCACGCTGGGCCACGCCGATCAGGCGCTGTACTACGCGAAAAGCAACGGTCGCAACCGCGCCTGCCATTACGACGACCTGGTCGCCAACGGTTTGCTGCAGGCCGTCGCCTCGAACGATACCGCGGAATTCTTCTAAAAAAAACGGCCGGGAAGACCCGGCCGCATCACCTTACGCCAGCGCCATGAAGCGCAGGGGATCGACCTTCCACTTATCGGGCGATTCGTGGCGTACGATCTTGTCGCCGCCGCCGAAGCCGAGCCCACGGGACAGGTCCACCGTTTCCGGTTTGATATAGGTCTGACTCTTCGTGCTGTAAAACACGTTGACCTTGGGCGTGAGCAGGCTCGTCTCGTGCGGCTGGACGACGACGGCCAGGCGGCCCGATTCCAGCAACACGAGGGTGCCGACCGGATAAATGCCGACGCAGCGCATGAATTCCTGCGTCAGCGCCGGATTGAAGTGGAATTTGCTCCACTCGTACATCTTGCGCAGCGCCTCGGCGGCCGGCATGCCCTTGTGGTAGCAACGATCGGCCGTGATGGCGTCGTACACGTCCACGATCGCAGCCATCTGCGCGAGCTCGCTGATCTGGTGTTCGTCCTGGCGGTCCGGATAGCCCGTGCCGTCGCGGCGCTCGTGGTGGTGCAGCGTGATGTCGAGCGGGATGGCGCCGATCTCGGACGTGCGGCACAGAATGTCGTAGCCGTCCTTCGGATGGCGGCGCACGATCTCGAATTCCTCGTCGGTCAGGCGGCCAGGCTTGTTCAGGATCTCGTCCGGTACCAGCGCCTTGCCCGTGTCATGCAGCAGGCCGCCGATGCCGGCCTGGTAAATCGTGTCGGCATCCATCTTGCGCGAGCGGCAGAACGCGACCAGCAGCGTGCAGACGCTGACGGAATGCAGGAACGTGTAGTCGTCCTTGTTCTTGATGACGGACAGGCCCAGCAACGCCGATGCATTGCGCAGGATCGACGCGGTGATGTTCTCGACCACCGGCGACACCTTGTCCATCTCGACAGCCTTGCCCAGGCGGGCATCCTGCATGACGGTCTTCACGAGACCGGCGGCCTGGCGCCGGATCGCAACCGCGCGTTCGAATTCCTCGGCCAGCGTCGTGCGCAGCGGCGCCACCGGACGCGCCGCGATGGCGGCCACCTCGGCTTCCGTCGCAGCTGCCGCTTCGTCGACCGTGGGCGCATCGGCCACGTCCAGCCCACGCGCGCAATCGATCGTCACGCCGCGAATGCCGGCCGTCAAGACCTTGCGGATCTCGTCTTCGCTGGTGATGACAAAGCGATTGCGGACGAAAGGGTGTTCCATCCAACCACAATCGAGATCATGGATGAACATTCCGACGCGCAGCTGGGAGGAGTCGATTTTCTTGAGCATGACGGCAACCGTTGGTATGTTAATCTCGCCCGTTTAAGGCAACTTCAAGTATAACAACTTGATGACAAGATAGTTTCCAGAAATAAACTAACAGTCGCTTTTGTGTCTGTAAAGCTACATTTATTGAAAAATGGAATTTCGACAGCTGCGCTACTTCGTTGCCATCGTGGACCACGGCTCGCTGTCGCGCGCCGCGCTGGTGCTGCACGTCGCGCAACCGGCGCTGACCCAGCAGCTGCGCCAGCTGGAAGACGAGCTGGGCGTGCAGCTGCTGCACCGCTCGGCGCAAGGCGTGCTGAGCACGGATGCCGGCAAGGTCTTCTACGAGCATGCACTGGCCATCCTCAAGCAGGTGGCGGATGCGCAGGCCGCCGTCGTGCAGTCGGCCGAGCGGCCGTCGGGCAGCGTCACCCTCGGCCTGCCCCACAGCATCTCGGGCGCGCTGGCGCTGCCGCTGTTGACGGCGATCCGCGCGCGCTATCCGGAAATCACGCTGCAATTGACCGAGGAAATTACCGGAAGCCTGGCCGAGCAGCTGCGTGCGGGCCGCCTGAACCTGGCCGTGCTGTTCGACGACGGCCAGCTCGGCGGCTTTACGGCCACGCCGCTGGTGGAAGAGGAACTGCGCTTCATCTGCCGCGCCGATGCGCCCGAGGCGGCCGGATGCGACAGCCTCGCGCTGCGCGACGCGCTGGCCGCCACGCTGATCCTGCCGGGCCTGCAGCACGGCGTGCGCCCGCGCATCGAGAGCACGGCCCGCGCGGCCGGCCTGGCCACGCACGGCGTCATCGAAATCAATTCGATCGCGATCCTGAAATCGGCCATCCTGGCCGGCATGGGCGCGACGATCCTGCCCGTGGCGCCGGTGCAGGCGGAAGTCGACCGCGGCGCCATGCGCGCCCTGTCCATCCACAGCCCGGCCATCGCGCGGACCGTCGTCCTGTGCACGTCGCGCAATATCCCGCTGACGAATGCGGCGGCGGCCGTCAGCCGTCTCGTGGTCCAGGTCGCGCACGACCTGTGCGCCGACGGCGCCTGGCCCGGCGCGCGTGCACTCGCACACTGACTGGCCGCCCGGCCCATGCATCAGGCGTTTTTGACCTGCATCAAGGATTTCCAAAAAGGAAAAATCTAATCTTGCGTCATCGTTGCACTACTACGTTTTGAGCAAAGTGTTTTGACTTAGCTCAGGGATTGCAGATTTTTGAAGACGCATATGGATACCACTGCACCACTCCAAGCACCGCGCCGCGAGCGGCTGGCGCGCATACTGCTCGTCACCGTCGCCATCAAATGCCTCGTGCTGTACGGTCTCTGGAGTACCTGCTTCTCGCATCCGCAGACCCGCCACATGCTGCTGCCCGCCGCCGAGGTGGAACGCCACCTGTTCGCCGCACCGGCCGCGCCCGATTCCTCCAACAAGAAATAAGAGTTCGACATGCCTCCGCTCGACGATGTCGTAGCCCTGTCACGGCTACAGTTCGCAGCCACCGCGCTGTATCACTTCCTGTTCGTTCCCCTCACCCTCGGCCTGGCCTGGATCCTCGTGATCATGGAATCCGTCTACGTCATGACCGGACGCCAGATCTACAAGGACATGACCCAGTTCTGGGGCAAGCTGTTCGGCATCAACTTCGCGATGGGCGTCACCACCGGCATCACGATGGAATTCCAGTTCGGCACCAACTGGGCCTATTACTCGCACTACGTGGGCGACATCTTCGGCGCCCCGCTCGCGATCGAGGGCCTGATGGCCTTCTTCCTGGAGTCGACGATGGTCGGCCTGTTCTTCCTCGGCTGGAACCGCCTGTCGAAGGGCAAGCACCTGCTCGTGACGTTCTGCGTGGCGCTCGGTTCGAGCCTGTCGGCGCTGTGGATCCTGATCGCCAACGGCTGGATGAACCACCCGGTCGGCGCCGAGTTCAACTTCGACACGATGCGCATGGAACTGGTGTCGATCGCCGACGTCATCTTCAACCCGGTTGCGCAAGTGAAGTTCGTGCACACGGCTGCGGCCGGCTACGTCACCGCGTCGATGTTCGTGATGGGCATCTCGGCGCTGTACCTGCTCAAGGCGCGCGACGTGCAGTTCGCGCTGCGCTCGTTCGCCATCGCCGCCGCGTTCGGCCTGGCGTCGACGCTGTCCGTGATCGTGCTCGGCGACGAATCCGGCTATACGGCGGGCGAAGTCAACAAGGTCAAACTGGCCGCCATCGAAGCGGCCTGGGACACCGAGGCGGCGCCGGCCGGGCTGACGCTGTTCGGCTTCCCGGACGACGAGCGGCAAGTCACCGACTACGCCGTGCGCATCCCGTACGTGCTCGGCCTGATCGCCACGCGGTCCACCGATGGCCAGGTCACCGGCATCAAGGAACTCAAGCGCGAGAACGAAGCCCGTATCCGCAAGGGCATGCAGGCCTATGCCGCGCTGCTGCGGCTGAAAGGCGGCGACAAGTCGCCCCCAGCCCGCGCCGCGTTCGATGCCCTGAAGGGCGACCTCGGCTACGGCCTGCTGCTGAAAAAATACACGCCGAACGTGACGGACGCCACCGAAGCGCAGATCAAACAGGCTGCGAATGACACGATCCCGAAAGTCGCGCCGCTGTTCTGGTCGTTCCGCGGCATGGTCTTCCTCGGCTTCCTGTTCCTGTTCATCTTCGGCGCCTCAATGTATTACCTGCTGCGCCGCAAGCTCGCGCCCCAGCGCTGGCTGCTGAAGCTGTGCGTGCTCGCGATTCCGCTGCCGTGGGTGTCCATCGAGCTCGGCTGGATCGTCGCGGAATACGGCCGCCAGCCCTGGACCATCGCCGGCGTGCTGCCGACGCACCTGTCCGTATCGAGCCTCAGCGCGGGCAGCCTGTGGTTCAGCCTGGCCGGCTTCCTCGGCTTCTACACGCTGCTGCTGATCGTGGAGATGGGCCTGATGATCAAGTACGCCAAGCTCGGCCCGGCCAGCCTGCACACGGGCCGCTACCACGGCGAAACCGCCCTGCCCCATGCGGACGACCACGCCGCGGCCGCCTGACCCCGAAAGGAACGACAATGCTGTTCGATTACGAAACCTATAAATTCATCTGGTGGTGCTTCGTCGGCGTGCTGCTGGTCGGCTTTGCGCTCACCGACGGCTTCGACTTCGGCGTAGGCGCGCTGCTGCCCTTCGTCGGCCGGGGCGACACCGAACGCCGCGTCGTCATCAATACGATCGGCGCGACGTGGGAAGGCAACCAGACGTGGCTGATCACGGCCGGCGGCGCCCTGTTCGCCGCGTGGCCGCTCGTGTACGCGGCCGCGTTCTCGGGCTTTTATATCGCCATGCTGCTGTGCCTGTTCGCGCTGTTCTTCCGCCCCGTCGGCTTCGACTACCGCAACAAGCTGGCGGATGCCCGCTGGAGAAACACCTGGGACTGGTGCCTGTTCGCCGGCGGCGTGGTCCCGCCGGTCATCTTCGGCGTCGCGTTCGGCAACCTGCTGCAGGGCGTGCCGTTCCGCTACGACGACATGCTGCGCCTCGAATACACGGGCAGCTTCTTCGACCTGCTCAATCCGTTCGGCCTGCTGTGCGGCGTGCTGTCGCTCGCCATGCTCGTGCTGCACGGCGCGACGTACCTGCAACAGAAGACGGAAGGCGCCGTCGCCGCGCGCGCCCGCACGGCGGCCCTCGGCGCCGCCGCGCTGACCGTCGTGCTGTTCGCCGTGGGCGGCTTGTGGATCGCGAGCGGCATCGAAGGCTACCGCATCGCGGCCATGCCGGATGCGAACAGCGTGTTCCTGCCGGATGCGAAAACCGTCACCCGCGCCGCCGGCGCCTGGCTGGACAATTTCGGCCGCTGGCCGCTGCTGTGGACGCTGCCGGGCCTGGGCTTCGGCGGCGCCCTGCTCGCCTTCGCGCTCAGCGCCGCGCGCCGTCCGCTCGCCGCGTTCCTCGCCAGCGGCACCGCCGTCGCCGGCATCGTGACGACCGCGGGCGCCGCGATGTTCCCGTTCGTGATGCCGTCGTCGCTGCTGCCCGCGCACAGCCTGACGGCATGGGATGCCGTCTCCAGCCACCGCACGCTGTCCGTGATGTTCTGGGTCGTGATCGTGATGCTGCCCATCGTGTCCCTGTACACGGGCTGGGTGTACCGCGTCATGCGCGGCAAGGTCACCGAGCAGGACATCCGCGACAACACGCACACCGCGTACTGAAGATCGAACTGAAAGGACGACAACATGTGGTACTTCTCCTGGATCCTGGGCCTGGGCTTCGCGCTGACCCTCGCCATCATCAATGCCATCTGGCTTGAGACCAATTACGCGTTCGGCCAGCGCGAGGAAGCGACGACCGTGGCGCGCTTCAAGGATGCGCGCCGCAAGAAACGGCGCTGAGGCCACGGTCACGAAAGCCGCTGCCATGCCAGCGGCTTTTTTCATGGGGAGCCATCATTTTTTCTTATACCCCTATCCCCATTCCGTATTTCCGTATACGTCAACTTGTCTCTACACTGTTGTAAAAGCCGCCAAAGCGGCATCGGCACCCGTCCCGGCCAGCGCCTACCCGGCGCAGCGCCATGCGGGTGCCATCTGAAAACAACAGTTTTGGAGACACCATGCCTGACACCGTCCTGGGCCAGGGCGCATCCGCGTCCCTGCCTGCCGCCCCTGCCGCACCCGTTCCCCTCAAAGACGTCAGC
>Ga0308166_1002192_pt1 | contig 18635 bp, 15 predicted proteins | sample PhyCR2_2_FD_202137 | JGI IMG/M metagenome (GOLD analysis project Ga0308166, IMG submission 202137) | Phyllosphere microbial communities from UC Gill Tract Community Farm, Albany, California, United States - DLSLCC.R2 | ecosystem: Host-associated > Plants > Phyllosphere > Unclassified | place... | reverse complement strand
GCGCTCCGTCAATTGACCTTGACGAGCGAACCCGCCAAGGTGGCGACGCCGCCCGCTTTCAGGTCCAGCATGCCGTTTGCCTTGACGCTGGCGTTGCCGTCGGCGACCACCTCCAGCACCGCCGTCTTGATCGTCACCTTGGCCGGCTCGATCTTGATGCTGCTCCCGCCAACCGTCAGTTCGATCGACGTGGTGGCCGTGATGTCGATCTTTGCCTGGCCCGTGATCTTCTGGTCGCCCGTGATCGTCACCGTCTGCTTGCCTTCGACCGTCTCCACGTGATCGCGTGTCACCTTGACCGTGCGGTCGCGTTTCACCGTCAAGGTCTGGTCGTTGCCGATCTCCGTGCCCTGGTCGTTCTTGATCGCGATCGTCTGGTCGCCCTTGGCCGCCTTTTCGAAGCCCACCTTCAGCACGTCGTCGTTCTTGACGATGCGGGTGTGGTCGCGCTCCGCCTGGATGAAGATCTCCTCGGCATCCTGCTTGTCCTCGAAGCGGATCTCGTTGCAGCCGGCGCCGCCCTTCGACACGTTCGACTTGACCCCGGACTGCGTCCCGTTGGCCGGCAGCGCATACGGCGGCGGCGCGTCGCCGTTGTAGACGCACCCCGTCACCAGCGGCCGATCCGGGTCGCCCTCGAGGAAGCTGACGACGACTTCCATGCCGATGCGCGGCAGGAACACAGCGCCCCAGCCCTTGCCGGCCCACGCCTGCTGCACCCGCACCCAGCACGAGCTGTTCTCGTCATCCTTGCCCTCGCGGTCCCAGTGGAACTGCACCTTGATGCGGCCATGCTTGTCGGTCCAGATCTCCTCCCCGGCCTTGCCGACCACCATCGCCGTCTGCGGCCCGCGCACGACGGGCTTCCGGGTCACGGCCAGCGGCCGGTAGCTGTACTGCTTGCCCACGGCCGTGAAGCTGCAGCGGAAATCGAACACGGCGCCGTCGCTGCTGCTGGCGTATGGTGCATCGGTGATGTCATAACTGGCGCCGGTCACCAGCACGGCGCGATTCTGGTCGTCGCGTGGATGATCCGACAACGTAAACAGCACGCCGGGCGCCACGCCGCGCGCATTCGTCTGGCCCGTGATCTCCTCGCCCTGGCCGTGCAGGCTCTCCATGCGCGCCCGCGCCAGCGCGGTGCCATGGCCCGCCTCCAGGTAGCCGCCGGGGTAGTCGTACATTTCGTAGTCCGGCTGGGCAAACGGCGCGGCGATGGCCGAGTTGACCAGCAGTGCGCCATTGGTCGAGGCCATCGCCTGCTCGAAATCGAAGTCGTCCAGCACATACGTCCCCGACTGGATCTCGCCACTGGCCAGCCACTCGTGGATCGCCTCTTCGTCGACGATGCCGCGGCCCTCCTCGCCGGCAAAGGCAATCGTGGCATAGCCGGGCGCGGTGGCGTGCGCACCGTACGCATCGGCCAGCACCATCGTGTGGCGCGCGGCCTCATGACGGAAGAAATAATAGATGCCGGCGCCTTCCAGCAGCCGGCTGACAAACGCGAAATCCGTCTCGCGGTACTGCACGCAGTAGTCCAGTTGCGGATAGGTGCCCGTCAGCGCCCCCACATCAAGGTTGACGTTGCCGCCATACGGCCCGCCGGTGCAGACGGCCTTGACGATGTCCACGACGCTCTTCTGCTGGAAGATGCGGCAGTTGGACGAACGGGTGAGGAGCCACAGCCATGGCCGCAACGTGGCCTCGTAGCGCGAAAAGCGCCCGTTCCAGCCCGCGCTGGCAAACCGGGCGACGATGCCGTGAAAGACGCGCGCGCCGCCACCCGGCAGCGCCACCTTGACCGCCATTGCCTTGCCCAGCACGTCGGCGATCCTGATGTCCTGCCGGGTGCTCACCAGCTGCACGTGGTACTCGAACGGACGCCCCAGCTGCTCGGCGCCGCTCATGCGCTCGAACAGCAGCGTGTCGTCGGCCAGCGCCGTGCTGATGGTGACTTCATGATGCGCTTGTGTGACGGGCATATCGCTCCTGAACGTGGGACTACGGAATCATCGTCTTGGTGGTGCCGGCGCTGGTAAAGGCGATCACGCCACCCCAGATGCACATGCATTTCGACACGTTGTCGAGCGCCGGCATGTTCGCGATCATCACCGTGGCCGCGCCGGGCACCCATGGCGCCGGCGTGACGGGGATGCACGGCATCGGCGTCAGCACGCCCATCGCCGCCGCCGTGGCGGCAATCACCGTGGGGTTCGCCGGCGAGCTGCAAACGCCGAACGGCAGGATGTTCACCATCGGCACGTGGTCCATGATGTTGGCGGCCGGCGGTCCTTCGGCCAGCACCTTGTTTGCCGGCAGCACGACCAGCGAGGAAGGCGCCGCGCCGAAGCTGCACTTCATCATCGCGCCCATCGCCACCTGGTTCGGCATGGCCTGGCTCCTCAGAACGCGTAGTCGAACTGACCGGCCGCCACGCCCACCTGCACCCGCTCGATCGGCGTGCCGGCCATCATCCGGTTGAGGAACTCGCGCGAGATATCCGGCAGCATCGTATTGGTCAGGATCGCGTCGATCATGCGTCCGCCCGACTCGCTTTCCGTGCAGCGCGAGACGACCAGCGCGACCACTTCCTCCGTGTAGGTGAACGCAATGGCGTAGCGCGCTTCCACGCGGTCGCGGATGCGGTTCAGCTGCAGCCGCACGATCCGGGCCAGCATCTCGTCCGACAGCGGGTAGTACGGTATCGTCACCATGCGGCCCAGCAGCGCCGGCGGGAACACCTTCAGCATCGGCTCGCGCAGCGCCTTGGCCATCCCTTCCGGGTCGGGCATCAGGTCCGGGTCGCGGCACAGCCCCGCGATCAGTTCCGTGCCGGCGTTCGTGGTCAGGATGATCAGCGTGTTCTTGAAGTCGATATGGCGGCCCTCGCCGTCTTCCATGAAGCCCTTGTCGAATACCTGGAAGAAGATCTCGTGCACGTCCGGGTGGGCTTTCTCGACTTCGTCCAGCAGCACCACCGAGTACGGCTTGCGCCGCACGGCTTCCGTCAGCACGCCGCCTTCGCCATATCCCACGTAGCCCGGCGGCGCGCCCTTCAGGGTCGATACCGTGTGCGCTTCCTGGAATTCGCTCATATTGATCGTGATGAGATTCTGTTCGCCGCCATACAGCGCCTCGGCCAGCGCCAGCGCCGTTTCCGTCTTGCCGACGCCGGAGGTCCCCGCCAGCATGAACACGCCGATCGGCTTCGACGGATTGTCCAGCCCCGCGCGCGACGTCTGGATGCGGCGGGCGATCATCTCCATCGCGTGGTCCTGGCCGATGACGCGCTGGCCCAGCAGCCGGGCGACGTTCAGGATGGTCTCCATCTCGTTTTTCGCCATGCGGCCGACGGGAATCCCGGTCCAGTCACCGACGACGGACGCCACCGCCTGGTAGTCCACCGTCGGCAGGATCAGCGGCGACTCGCCCTGCAACACCGCCAGCCGCCCCTGCACGGCATGCAGCTGCTCCTTCAACGCCGCGCGGTCCGCCGTCGCGGCGCCGCCGTCCACCGGTTGCGCGCCATCCCGCAGCTGCGCGCGCAGTCCCAGCAGCTCGTCGACCAGCTTGCGCTCGCCGCGCCAGCGGTCCTCCAGCAGTGCCAGCCGGTCCCGCTCGGCCGCCAGCAATCCTTCGGCATGTTCCGCGCGTTTTGCCGTGTCGATGCCGATGGCCTGTTCGCGGCCGATAATCGCCAGCTCGGTCTCCAGTGCCTCGATGCGCTTGCGGCTGTCGTCCACTTCCGCCGGCGTTGCGTGCAGGCTGACCGCGACGCGGGCGCAGGCCGTGTCCAGCAGGCTGACGGACTTGTCGGGCAGCTGGCGCGCCGGGATGTAGCGGTGCGACAGCTTCACTGCCGCTTCCAGCGCCTCGTCCAGGATCTGCACCTGATGGTGCTTTTCCATCGTCGACGCGACACCGCGCATCATCAGGATGGCCCGCTCCTCGCCCGGCTCGTCCACCTGCACGGTCTGGAAGCGCCGCGTCAGCGCCGGGTCCTTCTCGATATGCTTCTTGTATTCCGCGAACGTGGTCGCCCCGATGGTGCGCAGCGTGCCCCGCGCCAGCGCGGGTTTCAGCAGGTTGGCCGCATCCCCCGTGCCGGCCGCGCCGCCGGCACCGATCAGGGTATGCGTCTCGTCCACGAACAGGATCACGGGCTGCGCACTGCCCTGCACTTCGTCGATGACGGCGCGCAGGCGCTGCTCGAACTCGCCCTTCATGCTGGCACCGGCCTGCAGCAGGCCCACGTCCAATGCCAGCAACTGCACGTCCTTCAACGTGGGCGGCACGTCGCCGCGCACGATGCGCTGGGCGAAGCCTTCCACGACGGCCGTCTTGCCCACGCCCGCCTCGCCGACGAGGATCGGGTTGTTCTGGCGCCGCCGCATCAGGATATCGACCACTTGCCGGATCTCGTCATCACGCCCGACGATCGGGTCCATTTTCCCTTCGCGCGCCTGTGCCGTCAGGTCGCTCGTGAATTTCTTCAGCGCCTCCTGCTTGCCCATCGCCGCCGGTGCGATGGCGCCGCTGGCTTCACCCGGCGCTGCCGCCTGGAAGCCGTCCGTGGCCGTCAGCGCCGATTCCGGCGAATCCTTCAGCAGCGCCGCGAAGCGCTCGCCCAGGTCTTCCACGCGCATGCGCTCGAACTGGCGCGAGATGCCATACAGGCCGTTGCGCAGGCTTGATGTCTTGAGCATGCCGACCACGAGGTGGCCGGAGCGGATCTGCGACTCGCCGAACATCAGCGTGCCGTAGACCCACGCCCGCTCCACGCTTTCCTCCACTTGCGACGACAGGTCGGTCACGGACGTGGAGCCGCGCGGCAGCCGGTCCAGCGCCGCCGTCAGGTCGCGCGCCAGGGTGGCCGCATCGAGTTCGTAATGGCGCACGAGGCGGTGCAGGTCGGAATCCTGCAGTTGCAGGATCTGGTGCAGCCAGTGCACCAGCTCGACGTACGGATTGCCCCGCAGCTTGCAGAACACCGTGCTGCTCTCGATGGCGCGGTAGCAGAGGCTATTGAGCTTGCCGAACAGGGCGACGCGACTGATTTCCGCCATGATGTCTCCTCCGCCCGCGAGGGCTGATATATCAGAACTGCGGTTGCGGGCCGGTGCGCAACGCGCGCCGGTTGGTGTCGATCAGCAGCTGGTCGGGGTCGCGCACGGGCGGTGCGCTCATCGGCCAGGTGGTCCAGCCGAGGCGCAATCCGCGCCCCAGCCGCAATGCCGGTACTTCCTCCTTGCGCAGCACGAGCCGCACGTCCCACTCCAGCGCCATGCCGACGTAATTGCGCACCCAGGCCAGCAGGCGCCGCATGCTGGCGCCGCCAGGCAGCAGGCGCTCATAGTCGTCCTGGTCCATCGGCCCGATGACGATGCGGAACTTGCTCTGGCTGTCCCAGACGCTCCCGCCCAGCACCGCCGAGATGCCGAGCCGGTTGCCCGTGTCGCGGCGGCCGATGCGCGTCCGGATGTCCTCGGGCAGCCGCATCCAGTGCCCGACGAACTGCTCGACGCGCACGGGCAGGCCGAAATATTCGCGCAGGATCGCCGTCAGCCCGGATGCCGGCCGCGCATTGTTCGCCAGCAGGCCGGCGAAATGCAGCTTGGCGAAGTCGCCGATCTCGTCGCGCCGCTGCAGGCCCGGCGCGCCGATGCCGAACAGGCTGCCGACGAAATCGGCATAGCGGTCGCTGTCGGGCCGGTCCAGGCTGATCGCCGGCTCGGCCTGGGCGCGGGCGCGGTAGAACAGCGACAGCAGCCGGTGGTGGAACACGTCGAGAAACGCCAGCATCGTGCCGTCGCCGCCGTTGCGCAGCCGGTCGCGCACATATTCCGTCATGTGTCGCGGCAGTGGGCCGTTGGCGCCCAGCAGGCCAAAGAAATGCACCGCGAGCCGGGCACGCCCCGCGCCATCGGCACGCAGGAAACCGGCCAGCTGCGTGGGATTGAACGTCAGCGACGGCTCCTGGCCGAAACGCACGGCATCGTCGCGCGGCCGCAGCGAGGCGCCGATGCGGGGCAGCTGCGGGTGGGCGTTCTCGATCAGGCGCAGCACCTGGAAGAAGTCCATGCGCGCCGCGTCGCGCTCCAGCCGCAGTTCCAGGTCTAGAGGGTCGTGCATACGCCCTCCCGTGCCGGCCAGCGCATGATTTCGCCGCGCGCCACCGTGCGCACGACCGTTTCGGCAAACGAATTGACGGACACGTACTGGGCAAAGAAGCGTGCCAGTACTGCCCCCAGCAGGAATGCGCCGGTGCCTTCGAACGCGCTGTCGTCCAGGGTCAGCGTCACCTGCAGGCCGCGGCCGAACGTGATCGGCCCCGGCGACGGCATGCGCCGCGTGATCCGCGCCGCCCGGATCGAATGCACGCCTTCCACCTGGCGCTGCGCATTCTGGTCGCCGGCGGGACAGTACAGCATCAGCAGCTCGCGCAGCGCCTCGGCGCCGGGCCCCCCTTCCGTATCGACCAGCGACAGGTAGTTCAGCGACAGGTGATTCAGCAGGCGCCAGGCAACGCTGCCTTCGGCAAACGACGGGTACGGCTGGCTGGGACCGGCCACGCAGCGCACGGCGCGCACGGGGGCACCGCCGTCGAGGATGAAGTCGGTCTTGCCCACGCCCAGCGGCATCGTCAGCGGCAGGTCGCGGTTGGTGCACCAGACACCAAGACCCAGCTGGCGCAACGTGCCGCGGTACGGCGTCTCGGCCGCATCGACGATGGAGAGGAACATCTCGCTGCCGATATAGCTGGAGCGGGGTCCGACGCGGCGCTGCCGCTGCGACACCAGGCGCGGCTCGCGGCGGATTTGATAGAAGGCCTGGTCCTGGTGCAGGCTGCCGATGTCCTTCGCCGTATAAAAGGGCCGGAAGACCTGTTCGGCCTCGACGCCGGTGCCGTAGCCGCGTACCTCGTCGATCTGGAAAACCTCGAAGTCCTGCGGCCGCGTGCGGTCCACCAGCACGTGATGTTCGAACTGCTCGCCGTCGACGTTGATGCGGTCCGCCCGGCGCAGGAACAGGTTGATCGCGGGCGTGCAGTGCAGCGCGAAGTGGCTGGCGTCCAGCACCTGCTCCAGCAGCGGGTCGCCGCGGTTCAGCAGCAGCGTGACGTCGATTTCGTCGGTGGCATCAATCGGATTGCAGGACGCCAGCGCCGCGCGCAGGCCGCGCAGTTCGAAGAACTGGAAGCGCTGCGGGAACGCAAAGTACTCCTGCAGCAGCCGGTAGCCCTGGAACGTGCGGCGGCCGACGGGCAGCAGCGCCTCGTCTTCGGCAAAGCCCAGCGGCACGACGGCCGTTTTCGGCAGCATCCCGTGCCAGCGCGCCGGCCGCTCAGGTGCCGCGTCCGCGGGCGTGACCAGCACGCCTTCGACACCGGCCAGTACCCGTTCCAGTATCCGCACGGGCAGCTCGTCGCTGCCGCGGACGTGGATGGCCAGCCGATCCAGTGCCAGTTGGCGGAACGGGATGCCGCCGGCCGTGCGCAGCCGCAGGCGCAGGGCGGCGCGCACGCCGGGCGGCAGCGCCACGTCCACGCCCGGTGCGGTGCCGCTGTGCGTGAACAGGCCGGCCCCCACCAGCTCGACGGGCCACAGCGTGACGGCATGGCCGGTGCGGTACTCGCACGCGGTCGTGTCGCCCTTGCCCAGCACGGAGCGCAGTGCGCTGCCGCGTGGGACGTCGAAGCCGTCCTTCAGCGCGGGGTTCGACAGGTCGGGCTCCAGTTGCACGACGGCCATCGACGGCGTCGGCGCCAGGAAATGCGGATAGACGAGCTCCGACAGATGCTGCGTGAAGCGCGGGAACTCGGCATCGATCTTCATCTGCACGCGCGCGGCCAGGAAGCTGAAGCCTTCCAGCAGCCGCTCCACGTAAGGATCGGCGCAGTCGAAGCCTTCCAGCCCGAGACGGCCGGCGATCTTCGGATAGTCGCGCGCGAACTCGCCGCCCACTTCGCGCAGGTGCTGCAGCTCCTGGCTGTAATACCGCAGGAAGCGGGGATTCATGCGCCCGTCCCCTCGCGCAGCCGCACCGTGCCCCGTTCCACGTCCAGCTCCGTCTTCAGGTACAGGCGTTCCGGGTAAGGCTGGGCCCACATGTCGGCCTCGATCTCGAACAGGATCTTGTTGTGGTGCGCCGTGGACGACACGGCGCGCACCGCGACCGACGCGCGGATCAGGCGCGGCTCGAAATCCCAGATGGCCTGGCGGATGCCGCGCTCCATGTCCGCCAGGTTCAGCCCCGCCACGGTGATGCCGGAAATGTCCGGCATGCCGTAGTTGACGACGGAGCCGGACAGATACGGCAGCCCGCCGCCGTCGATCGTGGAAAACAGGTTGGTCGTATTGAGCAGCCAGCCCAGGTCGCGCAGCACGGAGTCGCGCAACGTGCGCAGCGACATCACGCGCCGCTCGCGCGCTTCCACGCCGGATTCGGGTTCGTCGTCCGTCAGCCGGTCCAGCAGCGATGGCTGCAGCCGCTCGCGCGTCGCCAGTTCAGCCATTGGCGGCGCCTTCCGCATCGGAATCGGCTTCGGGTTGGCCCGGTTCGAATTCGACGCCGCGCACGTCGCGCAGCGCGTATTCGCCATCGTCGGTGGCCAGCATGCGCTGGCCCAGGCCATAGCCGCTCATCGCGCCGCGATCGACCCATTCCGTGCGGCGCCCGGCCAGCAGCGCCTCGTCGGCCTGTTCCGTCGTGTGCTCGTATCGGGTCGGTATCAGCCCGACCGTGGCGGCGCCGTTGATCCACGTGAAGTTCGCCGGCGTCCAGACCACGTCGCGCAAGTCCGCCGGCGGCTCGATCTCGATGCGGGCGATGCGGTGCATCGGCACCCAGAAGTATTTGCCGTTGATGATGGCTTCCAGCACGGGGCCCAGGCGCACGTCGGCGTCGGCCAGCCATGCGAAAGGCTTGCCGTCGATGCTGCCGCTGTTGGCCGGCGCCGCCTCGAATGCTTCGCCGCGCAGGTCCGCGGCGCGCGCCAGGTCGTTCGCCGCGTCGCACTGCAATGCGCCCATCAGTTGCGCCAGCCACGGCCGCGGTTCGCCGAAGACGAGCGGCTGGCGGGTGCCGCGGAACACGTCGCCGCGCAGCGCCTCGCACTGGATCGCTTCACGGTAGGTCTGCACCATCGGCAGCGCACCGGCATCGAGTTCAGCGACGACGTTCAGTTGCGTCAGCGCGCGCTGCCACTGGCCCAGCACGCACAGCAGCTGGAACAGGAACGTGCGGTACCGCGCATTGCCCGGCTCCTTGCGCACCTTGTCCTGCAGCGCGGCCAGCGCGTCGTGCAGCCGGCCCTGTCCAATCAGCTCTTGCGCGTCCATGCCCGCTCCCGTGTCTAGAAAAATTGCCGGCCGCCGCCAGTGCCTACGATGTCACTTGGAGACGTTACCGGCGATATCCCAGTCGAACACGCCGCCGGACGCCGTCACGCCCTTCTCGTTCTGCAGGAAGTATTCGAGCTTCATCTCGGCGAAGTTCAGCGTGACGTTTTCCGTCAGGCGGTCTTCGCCGCCGCTGCCGCCCGTGGAGACGGAGGTGACCAGCACCTTGTTCATCGTCACTTCCAGATACTTCTGCTGCCCCTCGCCCGCCTTGCGCACCAGCAGCGTGGCGGTCGGAATGTGCGATCCCTTTGCCAGCGCGATCAGGATGGCCGGCGATGCCTTGTCCAGGTACTTGGTGATGGAGATGTCCTGGAAGTTGGCCTTGCCGGCGCCACCGCCGCCGCCCGCGTGGAAGCTGCCGGCGTTCGAGGCGCCCCAGCTCCATGCCAGCACATCGATATCGCCCGCGGCCTTCTGCGCGGAGTCCTGGGTTTCGCCGGCGATGGTCTTGCCCAGGTTGAGGAACATGTCGACTGCCATTTCGTTCTCCTAGTTGGATGCTGCTGATGGATGCCGGGCATTGCCGCCCGGGAGCTTGGACTATCGAATACGTTGCCGGGCGGTTCAGCCGCCCTTCGCGGAAGGCAGCTTCGACACCAGCCGCAGCGACACCGTCAATCCTTCCAGCTGGTAGTGCGGGCGCAGGAAGAACTTCGACGTGTAGTAGCCCGGATTGCCTTCCACTTCCTCCAGCTGCACCTCGGCGGCGGCCAGCGGCTTCTTCGCCTTCGTGCCTTCGCTGGAGTTCAGCGGGTCGCCGTCGACATAGCGGTTGATCCAGTTCGACAGCCAGCGCTCCATTTCCTCGCGCCCCTTGAACGAGCCGATCTTGTCGCGCACGATGCACTTCAGGTAGTGGGCGAAGCGGCAGGTGGCGAACAGGTAAGGCAGCCGCGCGGCCAGGTTGGCGTTGGCGGTGGCATCCGGATCGTCGTATTCGGCCGGCTTGTGCAGCGACTGGGCGCCGATGAAGGCGGCAAAGTCCGTATTCTTCTTGTGCACCAGCGGCATGAAGCCGTTCGCCGCCAGTTCCGCCTCGCGCCGGTCGGAAATCGCGATCTCCGTTGGGCACTGCATGGCGACGCCGCCATCGTCGGTGGGGAAGCTGTGCACCGGCAGGCCTTCCACCGCGCCGCCCGATTCGACGCCGCGGATGCGCGAGCACCAGCCGTATTCCTTGAACGAGCGGTTGATGTTGACGGCCATCGCATAGGCCGCGTTGGCCCACGTGTAGCCCTTGCTGCCCGGCGCGCTGGTGTCTTCCTCGAAGTCGAACTCCTCGACCGGGTCGGTTTTCGCGCCGTACGGAATGCGCGCCAGGAAGCGCGGCATCGCCAGGCCCACATAGCGGGCATCTTCCGACTCGCGGAACGAGCGCCACGCGGCGTGTTCGGGGGTCTGGAAGATCTTGGTGAGGTCGCGCGGATTGGACAGCTCCTGCCACGACTCCATCAGCATCACCGAGGGCGCGGCGCCGGCGATCAGCGGCGCGTGCGCGGCGGCGGCGATCTTCGCCATCCCCGTCAGCAGTTCCACGTCCGGCGCGCTGTTGTCGAAGTGGTAGTCGGCCACGATGGAGCCGAACGGCTCGCCGCCGAACTGGCCGAACTCCTCCTCGTACATCTTCTTGAAGATGGGGCTCTGGTCCCACGCCGTGCCCTTGTACTTCTTCAGCGTTTTCGCCAGGTCGTTCTTCGAGACGTTCATGACGCGGATCTTCAGCGTCTCGTCCGTCTCCGTGTTGTTGACGAGGTGGTGCAGGCCACGCCACGCCCCCTCGACCTTCTGGAACTCCTCGGTATGCATGATCAGGTTGATCTGCTCCGTCAGTTTCCGGTCCAGCGCGGCGATGAGGCTCTCGATCGTTCCCAGCACGTCGCCGGACACCAGCGCGGTGCCGGCCAGCGCCTGCTCGGCGAGCGTCTTCACCGCCGTCTCGACGGCCTCCTTCGCCTTGTCCGACTGCGGCTTGAATTCCTTCTGCAGCAGGCTGCCGAAATCGCTCAGTTCGAGCGTGCCGGTGCCGCCTTGTGTCGCTTCCTGGGTCTGCGCCATGGTCATGTCCTCCGGTGGGTTAAGCCTGCGGCTTCGGTGCGGATGCCAGCGCCTGCAGCAGGGCCGGCTCGTGCAGCAGCTTGGCGATCAGCTCCTCGGCGCCGGTCTTGCCGTCCATATAGGTCAGCAGGTTGGACAGCTGGCTGCGCGCTTCCAGCAGCTTGCCCAGCGATTCCACCTTGCGCGCCACGGCGGCCGGCGTGAAGTCATCCATGCTCTCGAACGTCATGTCCACCGACAGGTTGCCTTCGCCCGTCAGCGTGTTCGGCACCTGCACGGCCACGCGCGGCTTCATCGACTTGAGCCGCTCGTCGAAGTTGTCGACGTCGATTTCCAGGAACTTGCGGTCCGAGACCGGCGCCAGCGGATCGGCCGGCTGGCCCGAGAGATCAGCCAGGACGCCCATCACGAACGGCAGCTGGATGGTCTTTTCCGCGCCGTAGACTTCGACGTCGTACTCGATCTGGACGCGCGGCGCACGGTTGCGCGCGATGAACTTCTGGCTACTCTCTTTACCCACGATTGACTCCTCCAGTTAGGCATAACCCTCGGACAAAATCTGTAAAGTGTGGCGGCGGCGAGCCGTCTATTTCGGTGGCGCCTCCGGGCGCGGACCGCTGACCACCAGCAGCTGGTTCATGCCCTCCGGCGCCAGATCCTCCAGGATCTCGAAGAAATCCTTCGGCACGAGGCGGCGCGCCCGCTCCAGCAGCAGCGGCACGGGGCTGGACGGTTCATGCTGGCGGTAATACGCGGCGATCTTGTCGAGCATGCGCAGCACGTCCTCGCGGCTGGCGATCTCGCCGCCGATTGCGGCCGGGGCCACAGCGGCGACGGCTGCCGCGCCGTCGGCTGAAACGGGCTCCGTCGCGGCGACAATGGCCGCGGGCGCCGCCTGTTCGTTGAAGAAATCGCGGCCACGGCGCAGCATGCGGGTCAGCCCGTCCAGGTTCAGCGCCTGCGAACTGCCCACCTGGCGCACCAGCGTCATCTCGATCTGCACGACGCTGGTGCACGCCCTGTTCAGCGCGGCGGTGACGGCCTGCACGGCGTCAAGCGCGGCATCGCGCAGCGCCGATTCGATGGACGCAACGGAGACCGCCGCCAGCCCTTCCGGCGCCGGCAGTTCGCCGCGGGCGATATCCAGATCGCGCAGGCTGAACGGGCCCAGCCCGGGCAGGGCGAGCAGCGTCACTTCGCGCACTTCGGCAAGGAAAGCGGGATCGGTCAACGTGGCGAGGGAATTGATGCGCAACATGGGGTCCATGTCGTCGTCGGGATCGAGCTGCGGATGCACGTGGTCCCAGCGCTCGGCCAGCAGGCGCTCGATCAGCGCGAGGCCCGTGGCGAGGCCGGGGATGCCGCCCAGCGCCAGCTCGGCGCGCGTCAGCGCCATCGCCAGGCGCAGGTCGCGGCTGCGCTGCAGCAGGCTGCTGGCGAGACGGCGCACGACCTTCCATTCGGGCGGCACGGCGGGCGTGACGGTATCCCCATACTGGACTTCGGGCTTGCCGAGGATGGCCGCCTCCAGCTCGAGAAACTCCGGATCGTATTCAAGATTCGGGCCGCAAGGGTCCTCTTGCTTCACGTCCAGAAGCATCGCATCGATATCCACAGTCCCCCCATGTTCCGGACCCACGAGGATGCAGCCAACCAGCCGGCACGCACTTCCTCGAACCGCTGTTTTTTTACTATCGGTTTTGAGAAACTATACGCGGTATTTGCGCTGCCTCTAACGAAATTTATCGTTACGATTCTCGTTTTTGCGACACTCGCTTGCAGGGCCCGCCAGCCCTGGGTTTGCAGCGCAATGCAGCATGCAAGCCTCGAGTTCCACGGCCATCGCGGCGGCGCTGGCGAAGCGGTCCGATGGCCGCGGCGCCAGCGCCCGCAGCAACAACGCGTCAAACGCGGGACCGCCTTGCGACGCAAGCGAAGACGGCGCAGTCACGGGCCCGTGCAGGATGCGCTGCAGGGCGGCAAACGGCGGGCCGGGAAACGGATGGCAGCCGGTCAGCAGGCGATACAGCAATACGCCCACGCCGAACAGGTCGCTGCGCGCATCGGCGTGGCCGCGCCATTGTTCCGGCGCCGTGCTGGCCGGCGTGCCGGCAACGGCGCAAGGTCCGGCTGGCCCGGCCAGGCCGAAGTCGATCAGGACCACGTCGTCCCCATCGACCAGCACGTTGGCGGTCGTGACGTCGCGATGAACGATGCCTGCATCGTGCAGGCATGCCAGCGCGGCCAGCAACTGGCCGGTCCAGCGCACGGCGGTCGCAACGGGAACGCGGGCCGCCTGTCGCGCCAGCGGCACACCGTCGACCCAGGCCAGCACGTGGCAATCGCTGTCGGCCGCGAGGACGGCAGCCAGATGCCGGTGCCGCAACCGCAACAGCGACGCGGGCACGGAGCCGCGCTTGACGACGACGCCAGCGCCGGTGCCGTCGCGCGCCTTCGCCACGCCCGGCGCCAGCGCGGCGTCGAAATGGCAGTGGCTCGGCCACCAGTGTTCATGCTGCATGCGAATGCCCTCAAGATTTCCGACGCTGCATGATACGCCGGGCATTTCTGCTTTACACTTGGGCATCGATCCGATTGCCACCGCCTGACAACGATGAACGACACCAAACAGCTGGGCCGCTACGGTTTGCTGCGCGTGCTGGGGCGCGGCGCGATGGGACTCGTCTACGAGGCCGTCGACCCGAAGCTGAACCGGCGCGTGGCCATCAAGGTCATCCTGACGCACCGCATCGACGACGCGCTGCGCGCCGAATACTCGGCCCGCTTCACGCACGAGGCGCAGGCGGTGGCGCGCCTGAACCATCCGAATATCGTCACGGTCTACGACTTCGGTGAAGAAAACGGCGTGGCCTACCTTGTCATGGAGCTGATCGAGGGCGAGGAGCTGTCCAGCTATTTCGACGAAACCCAGGCGTTCCAGCTCGAGTTCACGCTGGAGGATTCCGTGCGCATGACGTGCGAGCTGCTGGACGCCGTCGGTTACGCCCACCAGCACGGCATCGTCCACCGCGACATCAAGCCGGCCAACGTGATGCTGTCGGCGCAGCTGCGCGTCAAGCTGACGGACTTCGGCGTCGCCCGCATCCACGACGGGGCCACGCCGCACGGCGAAGCGGGCACCGTGGTCGGCACGCCCAGTTATATGTCGCCGGAACAGATCGCCGGCGAGGTGGCAGGACCGCGCAGCGACATTTTCGCCGTCGGCATCATCCTGTACCAGTTCCTGACGGGCGAGAAGCCGTTCCGCGGCCCCAACCTGTACACGATCCAGCAGAAGATCCTGACGGAGCAGCCGATCCCGCCCAGCGCCGTCAACCCGTTCGTCAGTCCCGCCTTCGACCGCGTCATGCTGCGCGCGCTCGCCAAGCGCCCCGCCGACCGCTATTCCAGCGCGCTTGCCTTCAAGGAGGACCTGCTGCGCGCGCTGACGGGCGGACCGGTGGCGGGGCCGACGGACCCTGGGGCGAGACCCGCCGGTTCTGCCCCCGCCCCTGCGCAGCCGCAGGCACCAGACGTCGCCGACGCCGACGCCACCATCGTCGCCGGCACGGCACCGCCGGGAGTGCGGCGGTGAACGCGGCGGCCGGGGAAGCCGAGGAACGGCTGCGCTTCCTGCAACGCCTGCGCCAGCTGACGGACCGCATCCGCGCCACCCCGGAGGCGGACGACATCATGCTGGAGATGTCGGCCGACCTGTGCGACCTGTTCTGCGCCGACCGCATCACGATCTATGCGCTCTCGCCCGACGGCGCCTGCCTGGAATCGAAGTTGAAGACGGGCCTCGCATCGTTCAAGCAGCTCAAGCTGCCCGTCTCGAAAGCCAGCGTGGCCGGCTACGCGGCGCTGGGGCGGCGCATGGTGAACCTGGCGGACGTCTACGATGAAGCGGCGCTGCGCGCCATCGATCCCGAGCTGCGCTTCCAGCAGGGGGTGGACCGGCGCACCGGCTATCGCACGCGGCAGATGCTGGCGGCGCCGATCCTGGATGGCGAACGGCTGCTGGGGGTGGTCCAGCTGATCAACAATACCCGCAATCGCCCGTTCAGCGCCGTCGTCGAGGAAGCGACGGGCATCCTGTGCGACGCCATCGCCGCCGCCTTTGCCCGCGCCGCCCAGGCACCGGGGCGCGAGCGTGGCCGCTTCGCGCTGCTGTTGCCCGATGCCGTGCTGCCGCGCGCGCAGCTGGAGACGGCCGTGCGCAGCGCCGCCGCCCGCCGTCTCGACATCGAGGACGTGCTGCTGGACGAACTGGGCATCCGCGTCGGCATCGTCGGCCGCGCGCTGGCGGAGTTCTACGGCGTCCCCTACTTCACGTTCCAGGTCGAGCGGCACCGGCCGCAGCGGCTGCTGGACTCGTTCAACCGCGAATTCGTCGTGCGCCACGGCTGGATGCCGCTGGAGGAAGGCCGCAACGGCCTGTTCGTGCTGGCCGTCGACCCGGACGCCGCCCGCGCCAGCGGCGCCTTTGCCCGCGTCTTCCCCGACGCCACGCCCATCTGGTGCGTCACGACCCGGCGCGAATTCGGCTGGATGGTGACGCAGTTTTTCGGTGCCGCCGTCGATACCGCGCCGGACGAAGCGACGACGATCCAGCCCTCCCCGGCCGGCCCCGCGCGCCCCGACATCGCCCAGACACTGGTCGGCAACGCCGTCGTGCCGCTGCTGGAAGGCGCGCTGCGGCACGGCGTGCGGGAGCTGCACATCGCGACGGAAAACGGTCCGGATGGGACGATCCGGTTTACGGTGACGGGGGTGCTCGCCCCCGGAAAGGGTTGAGGGATGCCGTTTCCCATCGAACGTAAACTGGTGATCGGCGTCGCGTCGAGCGCCCTGTTCGACCTGCGCGAATCGCATCAGGTGTATCTGGACAGCGGCGAAGACGGCTATCGCCGCTACCAGGAAGAAAACGTGGACATTCTGCTGAAACCCGGCGTGGCATTCCCGTTCATTCGTGGCTTCCTCGGCATTAACGGGCGCTTCCGCCGGCGCATGCCCGTCGAAGTGGTCCTGTTGTCGCGTAACTCACCCGAAACGGGGCTGCGCGTGATGAAGTCGATCGAACATTACGGCCTCGCCATCTCGCGAGCCGCTTTCGTGACCGGAAGCTCGCCTTACCCCTATCTGCCGGCATTCAACGCGGCCCTGTTCCTCAGCGCCAACGAAGACGATGTCCGCCACGCGCTGGCGGCTGGCCATCCCGCAGGCCTGGTGCTGCCGGCGGGCCCGGATACGGAGAGACCGTACGCGCCACCGGAGGAACCCGGCGACGAATTGCGTGTGGCGTTCGACTTTGACGGCGTGATCGCCGATGACGAATCCGAAGCGGTCTACAAACGCAATCGCGACGTGAACGAGTTCCTGGCCTATGAAACCCGACACGTCGCCGTGCCGCACAGTCCTGGCCCGCTGGCCACGCTGTTCCGGCAGTTGCATGCCATGCAGCGGATCGAGGCACGGCTCGCGCGACGCCAGCCCGGCTATCGCAAATTGCTGCGGGTCGCGATCGTCACGGCGCGCAGTGCACCGTCGCACGAAAGAGTCGTGACAACGTTGAAAAGCTGGGGCGTTTCGGCGGACGAGACGTTTTTCCTCGGTGGCATGGACAAGGCGCGGGTACTGGCCGTCTTCAAACCGCACATCTTCTTCGACGACCAGCTTGACCACCTGGCCGCGCCGGTCGCGCGCGTCGCGATGGTGCACGTGCCGTTCGGTATCGCCAACGCGCCACGCAGTGACGCCGATGCCGGGTCAACCCCTGCTGCACCGGACGACGTGGAAAAACCGCTTCGATTATAATGACGGCAACTGGCCGGGAACCGTGTCCGCCGCGGCGATCCACCGGATTTCCTCTTGAGTTTTCACTAATCACCGCTCTCGTCTGCCGCTTTCGCCTGCATGCCTTTCGACTTAAAAAAAGCCCTTCCCAAGCCCGGTAACCGCTTCGTGTTACCGGCGTTATACGGTTCGTCCGATGCGTGGGCGCTGGCCCAGGCCGCCCTGGAACTGAAGAGCCGTGGCCAGATGCTGGCGGTGATCGTCGCGCAGGCCAGCGACGGCCAGCGCCTGCTGGACGAGATTCCGTGGTTTGCCGCCAGCCTGCGCTGCCACCTGCTGCCCGACTGGGAAACGCTGCCGTACGACGCTTTTTCGCCGCACCAGGACCTGGTGTCCGAGCGCCTGGCCACCCTGCACGAGATCCGCAGCGGCCAGTGCGACGTGATGATCGTGCCCGCCACCACGGCGCTGGTGCGGATGGCGCCGCCGTCGTTCCTGGCCGCCTACACGTTCTTCTTCAAGCAGGGCGAGTCGCTGGACGAGGCGGCGCTGAAGTCGCAGCTGACCCTGGCCGGCTACAGCCACGTGACGCAGGTGATGTCGCCGGGCGAATATTCCGTGCGCGGCGGCCTGATCGACCTGTTCCCGATGGGCTCCGCGCTGCCGTACCGTCTCGACCTGTTCGGCGACACGATCGAGACGATCCGCACGTTCGACGCCGACACGCAACGCTCGCTGTATCCCGTCAAGGAAGTGCGGCTGCTGCCGGGCCGCGAATTCCCGATGGACGAAGCGGCGCGCACGACGTTCCGCAGCCGCTGGCGCGAGACGTTCGAGGGCGATCCCTCCCGCGCGGTCGTCTACAAGGACATCAGCAGCGGCATCGCGTCCGCCGGCATCGAATACTACCTGCCGCTGTTCTTCGACGAGACGGCCACGCTGTTCGACTACCTGCCCGAAGGCGCGGCACTGGCGCTGATCGGCGACATCGACGGCGCCATCCGCCGCTTCTGGGCCGATACCGAGTCGCGCTACAAATTCCTCAAGTCCGACCGCGAGCGGCCATTGCTGCCGCCGGAATCGATCTTCCTGCGCGACGAGGCGTTCTTCACGTGCGCCAAGCAGCATGCGCGCGTAGCGGTTACCCGGGACGGCGAAGGCCTGCCGTCGGAAATCTCGGCACCAATTCCAAATGTGGCCGTGAATCGCCATCTGGACGACCCGCTGATCAACCTGCGCGCCTACCTGATGCAGCCGGGCCGGCGCGTCATGATGTGCGCCGATTCGAACGGCCGGCGCGAGACGCTGCAGCAGTATTTCGGCGAATTCGGCCTGCAGCCGGCACTGGTGGAAGGCTATGAAGGCTTCCTGGCGTCGGAC
>Ga0308166_1002190_pt1 | contig 18646 bp, 14 predicted proteins | sample PhyCR2_2_FD_202137 | JGI IMG/M metagenome (GOLD analysis project Ga0308166, IMG submission 202137) | Phyllosphere microbial communities from UC Gill Tract Community Farm, Albany, California, United States - DLSLCC.R2 | ecosystem: Host-associated > Plants > Phyllosphere > Unclassified | place... | reverse complement strand
TTTGTGCGAACATTTGATAATTTAAGTAATCACTGACCGAAGTCAGCGGCACCTTCATCAAACGCCCACACTTATCGACTGTTAATTGTTAAAGAACTTATTCGGTGTTGCTTGCTGCGCTTTGCGAATCGTTTTGTTCGTCAGCAGCAGAGAAGCGAGATTATGCAGTGTTTCGTTTGCTTCGTCAACTTCTCTTTTTCTACCGTGCCGCGTTTTCCGCGGCTCCCGCTACACCCGTCAACTACTTGATTTCGTTGTCGTTTTCGCGAGGGACCGAACTATAACAAAGGCATCGTCTCGCTGACAAGGACTTTTTGCGGCAGTGCCGCAATCGCGGCGACACTCTTGGGCAAGACATACTATGATTGCCAGCTCATCAACATACGGCCCCTGCAATGCTCACTTGCCCTGCCCGTCTCAAACTCATCCCGGCGCTGCTGGCCTCCCTTACTGTTTCGGCATTCGCCGAAGAGCCGGCGACTTCGCCACAAACGCCTTTGCAGGTCGTGGTCGTGACGGGCAGCCGTGCCGAACAAGCCAGCTTCGACCTCCCCGCAGCGATCGACGTGGTGGATGCCGCCCGCATCCGGGACAATCAGCCGCGGGTCAATTTGTCGGAGGCACTCGTGGCGGTTCCGGGCGTCGTCGTACAAAACCGCCAGAACTATGCCCAGGATTTGCAGATTTCCTCGCGCGGTTTCGGCGCCCGCTCCGCCTTCGGCGTGCGTGGGGTGCGCCTGATCACCGATGGCATACCAGCGACCATGCCGGACGGCCAGGGTCAGGCGGCCACCTTCAACCTCGACATGGCGGAACGCATCGAAGTCTTGCGCGGCCCCTTCTCTGCCTTGTACGGCAACCATTCCGGCGGCGTGGTGCAACTCTTCACGCGCGACGGCAAAGGCCCGCCGGAAGTGGAATTCAGCGCTGTCGCCGGCAGTGACGGCATGCGCAAGTTCGACCTGAACGCCGCGGGCCAGGCCGGCCAGATCGGCTATGTGCTCGACGCTTCGCGTTTCGAGACCGACGGCTACCGCGCCCACAGTGCGGCAACGCGCGAGCAAGGCTATGCCAAGCTGACTGTGCCGACTTCACGCGACGGCAAGTTGACCGTCATCGCCAATTCGCTGCACCAGCGCGACACACAAGATCCGCTCGGTATTACCTGGGCGACCTTCCAGCGCGATCCACGCGCCGGCGAGATCGACACGACCGATATTCAATCGCCGCAGCGCACTTTTGCCGACCGCTACGACACACGCAAGAGTATCGACCACCAGCAGGCCGGCCTGCAGTGGCAGCAGAACGTCGGTGCCGACCGCCTGCAGCTGACCGTCTACGGCGGCAACCGCCAAGTCATCCAGTACCAGTCCTTCTCGCGCGCGTTCCAGACGCCCGCCACCCATTCGGGCGGCGTGGTCGACTTCGACCGCGACTTCTACGGTGTCGATCTCAACTGGCGCGACGTCCGTGCGCTTGCCGGCGGCACCCTGCGCACCACGCTGGGCCTGGAGTACGCCAGCTCGAAGGATGCGCGCCAGGGCTACGAAAACTTCGTTGGCGACCAGTTCGGCGTGCGTGGCCGGCTGCGCCGCGACGAGCAGAACGACCTGTCCAGCCTCGACCCTTATGTGCAAGCCGAATGGGAGGGCGGCCGCTGGGTGCTGACTGCCGGGCTGCGCCGCACCTCGCTCGATGTGGATGTGAGCGACGACTTCCTCGGCAACGGCAACGACAGCGGCGGCGTCGACTACAGCGGCACCGCCCCCGTGCTTGGCGCGCTGTATAAACTGACGCCGAACCTGAACCTGTACGCCAGCGCCGCGCGCGGCTTCGAAACGCCTACCCTGAACGAACTGTTTTACTCAGGAACCGGTGGCGGCTTCAATTTCAAGCTCCGCCCGAGCCGCAGCACCAACCTCGAGGCAGGCCTGAAGACCATGCTCGGCGCCGACGCACGCCTGGACCTGACGCTGTTCCAGGTCCGTACCGACGGCGAACTGACCGTCGACGTATCGAGCGGCGGCCGCACCAGTTACCGCAACGCCGGCGAAACCCTGCGCCGCGGCGTGGAACTCTCGTTCGACACGCGCTTCGGCCCTGGCCTGAACGCGCGCGTGGCCGCCAACGTGCTGCGCGCCGTGTACGAAGACGGCTTCGGCACCATTCCGGCCGGCAATCGCCTGCCCGGCGTGCCGCGCGCCAGCCTGTATGGCGAACTCGGCTGGACGGCTACCGACGGCAAGCTGGGCGCCGCACTGGAAACGCTCGCCACCGGCAAGGTACACCCCGACGACGCTAATACCGCCACGCCGGCGCCCGGCTATGGCATCGTCAACGCCCGCATGCAGGCGCGCCAGGAAGTCGGCCAATGGCGCTTCAAGCAGTTTGCGCGCCTGAACAACCTGTTCGACCGCGACTACATCGGTTCCGTGATCGTCGGCGACAGCAACCGCCGCTTCTACGAGCCGGCGCCCGGGCGCAACTGGGTGCTGGGCGTCAGCGCGCAGTACCGGTTCCGCTGACCGACTCGGGCCGGGCGACAGGACCTCCCTCAGCCCCGGCCTGGGCCGGAGCCTGGGCCTGAGGCAACTGGAAGCCGGGATACAAGCTGGCCAGGGTGGCATCGGTCACCCGTGTCACCACCGCATTCACATTTTCCAGTGCCGCCTCGATACTTGGGGCGGCGCGCACGGCACGCCACAGGGCAGGCAAATCGCCGCCATGCGCCTTCAGCGCTTCCTCGACTTCCGCCTGCCAGAAGGCCGGGGCCTCGCTCGCGACATAATTCCCGCGCCCGCGCCCGAAGTGCGCAACCGCCAGGTAGCGCAGCACGGCGCCCACCAGCAGCGTTTGCAGGAAAGCGTCGGCAAACTGTACCGCCGCCTCGTTGCGGTCGGCACGCTGGTTGAAGCCCCAGGCAGCGCCAGCGGCCGTCAGCCCGCCGACGATCGCCCCCAGCAAGGCGCCGCCGCCGAGCGTGAGACCGCCCGCCATCAGGTCGGCCGACAAGCCGGTGGCCGCGCCCGACACCACGGCACCCAGCAGGCCGGCCTGGGTCTTGTCGATCGGCGCGCGCACCGCGAAGTTTTCGCGTACGCGCGCGTTGATCGCTTCCGCCTCGCCCGGATCGACCTTGTGCAGCACCAGCATGCGCATCGTCGTCTTGTTGATCTCCCCGTTCAAACGTTCGACCAGCGCCGCCATCGCCACCTCCTGGCGCCGCTGCTCGTCCTTGCCCAGGCCGACGGCCTTGAGCGCGCTGCGTACCACGCCGCGCCCCTCCTCGGGCACGGGCTCGCTGTCGCGCACGGCGCTCGCGACCTGCTCGGCCGTCATGCGCAGGGCGCTGGCATAGCGCTGGCGGTTGCCGGCTTCCCACGCGGCGCGCAGGCGTGCGTAGCCGGCTTGCTTGCCCGGCTCGACCAGCGGCGCCACCGCTTCATAGAACACATGCTCGTGCACCCAGCAACGTGCAAACGCGTCCAGCGCCAGCACTTCGCGTACCACGGGAAAGCGTGCCAGGTGCTGCTTCCACTGCTGCCCTTCAGCACTTTCTTGTGCGCCCGGGCGGGGTGGCCCCATCTGGTTGAGCAATACGACCACCGGCTTGCCCAGCCATTCGAGGATGTTCATCTCTGCTGGTAGATAGCCGGCGTCGCCCGGAGGTTCTGCGGAATTGACGAGGTAGAGCACGATATCCGCCTCATCCTTGGCCGCGCGCAAAGCCTGTTGACTCAGCCAGAACGGACGGTCGCGGTAGCGGTCGAACACTTCACGCAAGAACCAGCCAATCGGGTTGCCCGCCATGGCCAGGCGCTTGAGCAGGCGCACCGAGTCGCCAAAGCCCGGGGTATCCCACAGCAGCAGGGTGTCGCCGGCCGGGCTGGTCAGCAAGGGATGGGCTTCCGCAAAGGTGGTCACGTGGGCGGCGTCACGCACCTCGCCTACGTCCACGCCGGTCATGGTGCGGGCCAGCGTGGTCTTGCCGTTATTGGTATGCGATACCAGCGCAAACTGGATTTTTACCGGGGCCTCGCTCATCGCAGCTCCGGCAAGGCGAGACCGGCACCCAACTCGATCGGGTGGCGTTCGGGTTGCAGGAGATTCACCACCGTGACGGCGGTGCCGTGGAAGCTGCAGAACTGGCGCCACAGGGCAATGCGCTCGGCGATACGCGCATCCGCGCCGCCCTGGCCGCCCGCGCGTTCGACCATGCCCGACTCGTCCAGCAGCACGGCCACGCCGCGCTTGCTGTGGCGGCCGAGGTAATCGAGGAAAGCCCCGTGGTTTTCCTTTTCCGGCGTGGCGGACAGGTTGAACAGGGCGGCGGTCACGGTGACGCCGGCTTCATCGAAGCGCGCATCCTGCAACAGCGCCTGCAAAGCCTCCTTCGGCTCCTCGCCATACGGCACGGTGGGGCGCAGCAGCACGCGCGCCTGGGCGCCCAGCGCCATCGCGGCCACGGCCCACAAGCCACGGTCGCGTGCTTCGTCGAGCGTGAAGCTGTAGGGCAGCACGCGCAGCACGGCCGGGGTGCCGGCGCCGATGCTATCGGCCAGCTTGCGGAAATAAGGGTGCTCGAGGTCGAGCGGGAAGCGCCGCGCCAGGCGCCGCGCGCGCAAGGCGGCGATGCTGGCCAGCACGACGCGCGGCACGATCACCAGCAGCAGGATGGTGGCGCCGTACAGGTGTACCCAGCGCTCGCCGGCGCCGCCACTGCCGGCAAGCGCGGCGCTCGCCGGACCGGACAGGGCACCGGGTGCCGCCGCCAGGCCAGGGGCGGCGCTCGTGGCCCCGACGCCGGCCTGCATGCCAAACCGCAGCGCCTCGATATCGGCCAGGGTAAAACCTTGCAGGAACGGGAAGACGGTCAAGGCCGGCGTGAACAGCCAGGACAGCAGGGTATGGACCTGGGTGGCGTCGAGGAAGGTGCTTTCCCACCCTGCGGCATATTGCGTCAACAACCCACGCGCATACAGCGAGATGACGGCGCCGAGCGCGAACGCGGCCGCCGACAGGTGCACCGTGCGCGACAGGCGCAGCCGGGTCAGCGGTTCGCTCAGCCGAGCCCACTCGGCCATGAAATTGCCCAGGCCCGTGGCCAGCGCCGCCGGCAGCTTGCGCGGCGCCGCCACCTTGCCCACGCTCAGGCGGCGCAGCAGCCCCTCGCCGGCCCAGCCGGTCCTGCGGCCCGGAACCAGTGCCCACACCAGCAACGCCACGTAGACCAGCAGGTTCCAGCCGACGATGAACAGGAGCGGTGCCGACAGCAGGTCGACGCGGTGCGGGTCGGCGATCCGGTCGAGCAGCGCGCCGGCGAACAGGGCCAACAGCGGCAGCGCTGCCCAGAAACCGGGCAGGCCGAGGGCGCGCTTCTGGAAAGCGGCAAAAGCCGGCGTGCGCTCGGCCAGCCGCTTCAGGATCTGCTCCGAGCGCTGTTGCAGGAAATGCTCCTGCGTCACCGCGCTCTTGCTGTCGGACGCCTGCCAGGCGGCCAGCTCACGCGCGCTGCGGCTCGCGTACTTGCGGTCGTCCTCGCTCAGCACGGTATGGCCGGCATCGGCCGTTTCGATGGCGCGCACCAGCACGACGCGCCTTGCTAACTGTTCATTCATGCGTCTCCCGTTTTATTGGATTGGCAACATCACACCCCTATTGTGCCGCAGATTTGCGCGGAACCCTGGTACTGGCTACATACCCGCTCCCATCCGTACTTTAACTACGTATGCACAATTGAATTCACCCGAGCTCGGGAGTAGCGTCACCCGGGCGTATTGATGAGCCGTCCCGCAGAGGTAGCGAGAGTACACGCCAGCCCAGCCGGGCCGCATAACGGAGGCCGATGCCGGACGTCCTCGCCCCGTACCGGCAGGACGCGCAAACCAGGTTTCCGGCAAAAGCCTGGCAAGACAAACGATAACGGGAACAGGATGACACCGCACTGTGCTGCCCGCCTGGCCGAACAACGCAAGGCGGCGCGCAACGGCGTGGCGCCGATGATGGCGTCAGGTGGCGTACCCTGCCGGGGCACAGGGGCAACCTGACAGTTTGCATAGCTGGCTTTTTGCGTCCGACAGCCGATACTTGCCTATGTTCCCGCTATTCGGCCTCTTCCTGATGCCGCTCTGTCACGCGCACGGTGCGCGGCCCTCCCCTCCATCGGCGGCATAAACTAGCGGGACAATTGGTCATGACTAGGTGTATGCTGTATCCGATTCGGATGTGACAGACGTATAAGAACAGTCCATAAAAGTAACGGCGCCCTGCCAGCAGGCGGCGCCAGTTACGGGCCCAGGAGACAACATGTCGAGGTTTGCCGTTGAACACGTCAAGCGTGTCCGTTCGGTCGTCCAGGACCGGATCGGCCACGACCATTTGGGCACAGTCAACCGGATCACCCGGTCCTGGATCCGATGTCTGAACGATTACCAGCTTGACCCGGGCACCTGCGCCGAGCCCGAAGTCGTCGCTCCCACCGAATTGCAGGAACGCCAGTCGCGCCTGGCCGACATCCAGTCGGTCGCCAAGGTCGAAATGGCGAATCTCTACCAGCAGCTGGCCGGCTCCGGCTACGCCATCATGCTCACCGACCGCGAAGGCGTACTGCTGAATTACTTCGGCGATCCCGCCTTTACCCATGCGGCCTCGAAAACCGGCCTGGCCCAGGGCGCCGTCTGGAGCGAGCGGGTACAGGGCACCAACGGCATGGGCACCTGCCTGGTCGAGCGGCGTCCGATCACCGTGCACCGCGACGAACACTATTTGTCCCGCAACATCGGCCTGAGCTGCGCTGCCGCCCCGATCTTCGACCACGCGGGCGAGCTGGTGGGCGTGCTCGACGCCTCCGGCGAATCGCGCCTGGCCCAGCAGCACACCCTGGCCCTGGTCTGCATGTCGGTGCAAATGATCGAGAACCGGGTCTTCCTGCACCAGTTCCGCCACGACTACATCCTGCGCTTCCATAACCGGCCCGAATTCGTCGGCACCCTGCACGAAGGCGCGATTGCCCTGAGCACCGAAGGAAAGGTGCTGGCGGCCAGCCGCGGCGCCCTGTTCCAGCTCGGCTTCGCCGGCCCGGACGAGATCGTCGGCCGCGACATCGGCGAGCTCTTCAATGTCACCTTCCCCGGACTGGTCGACAGCAGCGTACGCCGCGCCTTCCACCCGGTGCCGATCTTTGAAGTGCGCAACAGTGCGCGCTTCTTCGCCGTGGTCTACCAGCCAGTCGCCACGAACGGCCCGCGGCGCGCGGCGCGCAACCTCCCTGCTTCCGCGCCGGGTTCCGGTGCCGGTTCCGGCGGGCTGGCGCCAGGCCCGCTCGACACCGTGCAGTTCGGCGACCCCGTCATGGCCGGCCATGTCGCCACCGCGCGCCGCATCGCCGAGCGCAACGTGTCCACCGTACTGCTGGGCGAAACCGGCACCGGCAAGGAAGTCTTCGCGCGCGCCATGCACCTGTCCGGTCCGCGGGCATCCCGCCCTTTCGTGGCCATCAATTGCGCGTCGATCCCGGAATCGCTGATCGAAAGCGAGCTGTTCGGCTACCGCTCGGGCGCCTTTACCGGCGCCAGCAAGGATGGGCAGCGTGGCAAGCTGCTGCAGGCAAATGGCGGCACCCTCTTCCTCGACGAGATCGGCGACATGCCCGTCAGCCTGCAGGCGCGGCTCCTGCGCGTGCTCGAGGAGCGCGAGGTGGTGCCGCTCGGCGGCGAGGCGCCGGTCAAGCTCGACATCCGCCTGATCAGCGCCACCCACTGCGACCTGGGCAAGAAAATCGCCGCCGGAGAATTTCGCGAAGACCTGTACTACCGGCTGCAAGGCGTCACGCTGCGCTTGCCGCCCCTGCGCGAGCGCGCCGACCGCCGTGCCCTGATCGCCCACCTGGTGGCCCAGGAAAGCGACGACGGCAGCGTGGTCGAACTCGACGATGCCTTGCTGGCGGCGCTCGACCAATTGCGCTGGCCGGGCAACGTGCGCCAATTGCGCCACCTGCTGCGCAGCATGATCGCGCTGCGCGAATCGGACAAGCTCGGCCTGCACGACCTGCCGCCCGAATACCGGCTCGACCTCGACGACACCGCACCCGCGCTGGCCTCGGATCCTGCCTCCGCCTGCGCTCCGGTCTCCGGCCTGGCGCCCGGAAGCGGGGCCGACCCGGCCCTGACGGCGCTCGAAAGCGCGGAACGCGCGGTGCTGTTGCAGGCGCTGGAACGGCACGGCTGGAACATGAGCGGCGTGGCGCGCGAACTCAACATCAGCCGCAACACCCTGTACCGCAAGCTGCAGCGCCTGAACATCCAGCATCCCGACAAGGCGCTGTTTCACTGAGGGCGGCCGTGGCACCGCATCATCGGCGCCCGTCCGGCCGCAACGCCTGTCCTTCAACCTGTCCGTGGAGAGCGCATGAACATGTCGTCCCTTCGCCGCACCGTCCCGACCGCCCTGGCATGCCTTGCCGTATGCGCCGCGATGCTGCCATCCTCGCCCCTGGCCGCGCCCTTTGCCTATGTGCCGAACGAGGGCAGCGGCACGGTTTCCGTGATCGACACCGCCAGCGACCAGGTGGTGGGCGAAATGCCGGCCGGGACCAAGCCGCGCGGCCTGGCGGTCGGCGCCGACGGCCGCTGGCTGTACGTGAGCGACCAGCCGAACAACAGCCTCCAGGTGCTCGACCTGAATGCGCGCAAGCCCGGCACGGCGGTGGCGCTGGGCGAGTCGCCCGAAGGCGTGTCGATCTCGCCCGACGGCCGCTGGGTGGTCGCGGCCATCGAAGGCAAGAACGAGATCGCGGTGACCGACACCCGCACCCGCAAGCTGGCGTTTGCGATCCAGGTGCACGGCAAGAACCCCGAGCACGCGGTGTTCAGCCCGGACGGACGCCTGCTGTTCGTCAGTGCCGAGGAAGGCGACGCCGTCGACATCATCGATTTCGCCAGCCGCAAGCAGGTGGCCCAGGTGGCGGTGGGCGCGCGTCCGCGCGGCATCGGCTTCCTGCCCGACAGCAGCCGCGCCTACGTCGCCACCGAAAACGCCAACGAGGTCTTCGTCATCGATGCCAGGAAGTACGCCATCGTCGCCCGCATCAAGGCGGGTCTGCGCGCCAACGGCATTGCCGTGCACCCGGGCGGCGGCCAGGTGTATGTGTCGAACGGCGGCGATGCCAACGTATCGGTGATCGACACCGCCAGCAACCAGGTGGTGGCCACGATACCGGTCGGCCAGCGTCCCTGGAACATGGCGCTCACGCCCGACGGCAAGAAGCTGTATGTGGCCAACGGCCGCAGCAACAACGTCTCGGTGATCGATACCGCCAGCCGCACCAAACTGCGCGATATCCCGGTCGGCAAGCTGCCCTGGGGCGTGGTGATCCGATAGCATCCCGAACGGCCGGCATGGCGGCGGAAACCGCCTGCCCGGCACGCCGGGAGCTCAGGGCGGGCCGAAGCTGTCGACGTCGACGGAGACGGCGCGGCGCCGCGTGGCGGGAAGCGGCGAGGCCTGCAACGCGGCCGGTCCTTTCAGCAAGGCGATGACCAGGCCAGCCGGGTTGCAGCCGAGCGAAGCGTGCAGGCCGGCATAGGCGGCCGTCAGGCGCGGATTCACATCCAGCACCACGGTGCCGGCCGCGCTACGGATGAAATCCACGCCCACGTAGCCCCACAGCGTGGGCAGGGCAGCCGCCACCTGCTGGGCCAGGCCGGCCAGCGCGCCGTCCGCATCGGCCAGGCCATTCACGGTACTGCCGAGAAAATGGAAGCGGTTATCGCGCACGGCGACACGCTCGCGGTTGCAGGACAATACCCAGGCCTTGCCGTCGCAGCACAGCAAGGACAGGCTGCCCAACTCGCCCGCGACGAAGGGCTGCAACACGTAGTCTTGCCCGGCATTGACGCGGATGTGGGCGAGCGCCGCCGCACGGTCGCTGAACAGCCGGGTATCGAGGCAGCCGGCGCCATCGTCCGGCTTGACGACCCAGGCGCCCGGTCCCTCCGGCAGGTTCGCATGCGGACTGTAGGTGGGCACGGCCGGAACGCCCGCCTCGTGCAGCGCGCGCGCCATCTCGCGCTTGCTGGCGGCGACGCGTACCGCACCGGGTGCACTGCCCAGCAGCACCCGCTTGCCGCGCAGGATGTCGCGCGACAGGCCTTCCAGCAAACCCTCGGTCTCCAGCGCCAGCGGCCAGACGGCATCGGCAGCCCGCACGCGGTCGGCGAGCCGTTCGCCAAAGGCCAGGCCGTCGGGGGCCGCATCCCCGGTCCAGCCCGGGTCACCCGCCGCCGGCATGGTATGCAGCTCGACCTCGGGCACGGCGCCCAGGTCGGCCAGCAGGGCCTGGAGCAGCATGCCGCCCTGCTGCGCCAGCGCACACGGTACCGCGCGTGCGTCCGGGCCGCCGGCGATGGCATAGTCGAATGCGAGAACTTTCAGGCGCGCCATGGGCTTCTCCGTGATGACGTGTCCGGCCAGCGTCTTGCCTTAAGGTTTTGGATCCGCAACCTTGACCAAGGTAAGTGTCTCTTCAATCGATGGCGGATTGGCGCTGCCGGCACCGGGCCTGGCCGCGCTTGCCGGCAGGCCGGCTGTGGCATGGATGGTTCGCCCGCTGCCGCTCGTACCGAGCGAGGTCGACAGCTGGTACACGCCACCCGGCACGGCATCGCTCAGGATAAAGGTATAGGTCTTGTGCACATACGCTTCGAAGCGCGCATGCAGCGGATCGTCGAGGTAGGGCTGGATGCGAATGACCTGGGCATCAAGAGACTTGCCCTGGAAGCTGATCGCCTGCTTGCCCAGCTGGCCCGCATTCGCCAGCGCCATCCGGATGCGCTTGCGGAAATAGGTGGTGGAACCACCGGTCAGACGCTTCATTTCCGCGATGTCATGCTCGAGGAAGCCGAGCAGGACCGGGTTGCCGTGGGCATCGTCGATGTCCGGCAGCTCGCGCTTGTGTTCGCCGGAAAGAAAGCGCAGGCGCGCATGCATGTGCCCGTTTTCGCGGGTCAGGTCGAGTTCGACGGTGTCGGTGAAACCCGGTTCGATGTTGCTGACCTTGCGAAAGTCGTAGACCAGCGCCGCCGGCGCCCTGATACGGGCCAGGTGGTCGGTTTCGAACAGCAGGACCTCGGCCGGCGAGACCGGCTGGGCACGCGCCGGGCCGCCGCCAAGCGCGGCCAGCATGCCGCATGCGAGGACCGTGGCCCGGGCAAGCGCACCATGCCGCGGCCCTGCGCGCCCGGCGTGCTGTTGCTGGATGCGGATCATGGTGTCCTCAAGGTGGAGAAGATCCGGGCGGCGGCAGCGCCGACAGCGGCACGCCGTATTGCTCGAGGATGGCCTGGATCTTGCCCTGGTTGGTGTCGATCAGGCGGTCGATCAGCTGGCGGAAATCCTTGTCGGCATGACGCACCCCCATGGCGATCTCGAAATCGAACTTCATGCCCGGGCGCGACTGCAGAGGAATGGCGACAATGGCCGCGTTGCGCGCTTTTCTCGCGAAGTAGCCGGCCATCGGCCCCCAGGCGAAGGCCACGTCGATCTTGCCGCTGGCCAGGTCCTTCTCGACGATCTCGCCCGGATACTGCTCGGCGTCGCCGGTCTGGCTCTGGTACCAGCTCACCTGCTCCATCAGGCCGTTCTGCAGCAGCCAGTCGGTGACCGGGGAGCCGGCGAATGCGCCGAAGCGCAGTTTCCTGCGCTGTGCGGGGTCGAGCGCCAGCAGGTCGTCCAGCGTACGCACCTTGTCCAGGCCATGCGCCTTCAGATAGGCCATCGCGTAGCTGGAGCGGTAGTAGGAATGGGTATTCGCGGCCAGCTCGAACCCTTTCGCAATGCCGGTGACGAGGTCGCACTTGTAGCGCTCGGTATGCTCCTCCTTGGCGCGCAGGGTGTTGCGGATGAAGCCCATGCGCTGCGGATACCAGGTGTGCTCCAGCTTCCAGCCCAGCTGCTGGGCGAACAGGGCCGCGATCTTGTTCTCGAAGCCTTCCCCGGCCCGGTTCGACAGCGGCAGGTTGTTCGGGTCCTGGCAGACCCGCAAGACCTTGTCCGCACCGGGGGCGTCGGATGCGCCGGACTGGGCCGCGGCCGGTGCCGCCAGGCCGGCCAGCATCGCGGCCAGCAGGGGAAGGACAGCCCAGTGCTTCATTTTCCGATCTCCTGCAGGCGGCCCGGTTCGATCGCGCCGTCGGAACGCCCCTTCAGGTAGGCATACAGGCTATCGATGTTTTCGGTCACCATCTTGCTGCCATCGAAGTTCGGCATGCCCTTTTCGATGCGGCCCTTCAGCACGACAAGCTTGAACTGGTCCTTGCTCAGGACCTTGAGGCTGTCGACCAGCGAGGGGCCGACCATGCCTTCCTGGGCCGCGCCGTGGCAGCGCTCGCAGGCCATGGCGCGCCAGGTCTTCCAGCCGCTGAGGGTCTGGGCGTCGACCTTGTTGCCCTCGGCGACTTTGTAGGGCGGGGTATCGGCGGCGGCAGCGGTGCCGGACAGCGCCGCGGCGAACACGCCCACGGACCAGCACAGGGCGGCAAGCGGCGCGCCCTTCTTGAATGTCTTCATCACGATTCCTGGCAAAGCATGGACTCGGCCGCGGCATCCTGCTGCCGGAGCCTACCCGTGTTCATCGGAATGCGCGGCGGCGGTAAAGCCGCCGCGCGGCACGGCCCGGCGCGCTTGCGCCCTGCCTGCGCCCCAACCAGCGGCCTAGCGGTCCGGCAGGGCGAACACCGTCAGCACGCCACCCAGCTCGGTGTACTTGGCCAGGTCCTTGTAGCCCCCCACCGCGCCGAGGCCCTCGGTGCCCTTGGTCAGGCCCGCCGCGAGGCCGATGCCGGCCCAGCCGCCGATACCCGACAGGACCCCGATGTACTGCTTGCCCTTGTATTCCCAGGTGTGGACGTTGCCGATGATGCCCGAAGGTGTCTTGAACTTCCAGAGCTCCTTGCCGTTGTGGTCGACCGCCTTGATGTGGCCTTCCAGGGTGCCGTAGAACACCACGTCGCCGGCGGTGGACAGCGCTCCGCTCCACACCGAGAATTTCTCGGGCTTGGACCAGACGATCTTGCCGGTGCTGGCGTCGAAGGCGATGAAGTTGCCCAGGCCGCCATGGCTGCCCGGCGCCGCATACATCGACAGGGTCGAGCCGACATAGGGCTGGCCCGCCGTGTATTCGATCTGGAAGGGCTCGTAGTCCATGCAGACGTGATTGGTCGGCACGTAGAACAGGCCGGTCTTGCGCGAATAGGTGGCCGGCTGCTGGTCCTTGGTGCCGAGCGCGGACGGGCAGATGCCCTTCGAATTGAAATCCGGCCCGTTCTTGTCGGTGCTGTACTTGGCCACCACCTGCGGACGGCCGCTCTTCATGTCGATGTGGGTTGCCCAGTTGACCACCGGATCGAACTTCTCTGCCACCAGCAGTTCGCCGCTCACGCGGTCGAGGGTATAGGCGAAGCCGTTGCGGTCGAAGTGCACCAGCGCCTTGCGCGGCTGCCCCTTGACCTTCATGTCGACCAGGATCATTTCGTTGACGCCGTCGTAGTCCCACTCGTCGTGCGGGGTCATCTGGTAGACCCATTTGGCCTGCCCGGTGTCGAGGTCGCGCGCGAAGATGGTCATCGACCATTTGTTGTCGCCGGGACGTTGGCGCGGGTTCCAGGTGCTCGGGTTGCCGGTGCCATAGTAGACCAGGTTCAGGGCCGGGTCGTAGCTGTACCAGCCCCAGGTGGTGCCGCCGCCCAGCTTCCACTGGTCGCCCTGCCAGCTCTTCAGCGAGGAATCCGGGCCGATCGGCGCCATCTTGCCGTTCGTCCAGGTCATGGTCTTGGCGGGGTCGACCAGCAGCTCGTTGTCGGGCCCGGTGCTGTAGGCTTTCCAGAGCACCTTGCCGGTATTGATGTCGTGCGCCGTGATGCGGCCGCGCACGCCGAACTCGCCGCCGCTGATGCCGGTGATGACCTTGTCCTTGAACACGTGCGGGGTGTTCGTCGTGGTTTCGCCGATCTTCGGATCGCCCACCTTCACTTTCCACAACTCGGCGCCGGTCTTGGCGTCCAGCGCCACCAGGGTGGTGTCGGCCTGCTGCAGGAAGATCTTGCCGTTGGCATAGGCCACGCCGCGGTTGACGGTGTCGCAGCACATCACCGGGATCACGGTCGGGTCCTGCTTGGGCTCGTACTTCCAGCGGATGGCCTGGTCTTCCAGCGCGATCGCGAACACCTTGTTCGGGAAGGGGCTGTGGATGTACATGGTGTCGCCGATCACCAGCGGCCCGCCTTCGTGGCCGCGCAGCACGCCGGTGGAGAAGGTCCAGGCCACCTGCAGGTTCTTGGCATTCTTGCTGTTGATTTGCTTGAGTTCGCTGTACCGGTGGTTTGCGAAATTACCAGATTGCATCGCCCAGTTCTTCGGGTCCTTGGTCAATTGCTCCACATCGGAATTGGCAGCCAGCGCCGGTCCGGCAAGCAGCGCCAGGCACGGCAACCAGCGGATGAGTCTTGTTGGGAATGACATGGTAAGTCTCCTATGGTTTTTATCGGCGGCCGTTTCCTCTGGCCTGCAAACCGCGACTTGGGGATGCCCCATCTATTTCCACAGCACAGAGCGTGCCAACCGCACTGCCGCGCCACCGGCCTGCCGCTACTGTCCATTTTGTTCAGATTCGTGACAGTCGCTGCCGGCACTGTGCCACCCCGCTGTGCCATCCGTGACGCAAGCCGGGTGCCGGCCTCAACGCTGCGGCACGTAGCAGGCCTTGTCGGCGCTGGCCTGCAAGGCCTTGTATTTGCTGGCCATCTTCTTTACCGGAACAGGATCGCGGAACAGCGCGCCGCGTTCGCCGGCCATGGCCTGGTTGCGCAAGGCCGTCGACATCGTCACGTATTCGTCGTAGGACATCTGCCTGGCGATGTGGTCGATGACGCAGGAGCATTTGTAGAGGTATTCGTACTTGCCGTGGTGCTTTTGCATGCACTCGAGCACGTACTCGACGCGGCCGCTGGTGGGGTAGTCGTGGGCTTGCACTGCCAAGGGCATTGCCATGGATATGGCGCATGCTGCCGGCAAGGGCAGCAGGAAGAGTCGCTTCATTCGTGTGTCTCCGGTAAGCCCGTGCGCCTGCACGCCCGCGCCGATGCGCCGGCGTGCATGGCTTGCGGCTTCGTTCTTGTCGTCGTGTCCTGGCCCCGCCTTCCTAGGCGTCCTTCAGCACGCCACGCTGTTTGGCGACGTGGGTCGAGATCGCATCCATCAGCGGCGGCGACAGGGCGTCGTAGGGCGGCAGGCCGATCTCGTTCAGGCGCGCCCGCACGGCGCCCATGTTCTCGGGCCGCGCACCGGACTCGATGATCGAGGAAACGAAGGCGGCGAATTCCGGCGGCGACCAGCCCTTTTCCTTCGACAGCTCGGTATGCACGAAGTCGAGTCCATAGAAGGCGTGGCCGTTGTTCTCGATGCGCCCGTACATGTGCACGCCGCAGTCGCGGCAGGCATGGCGCTGGATGGTGGCGCTTTCGTCGACCACCTGCAGCTTGTCTTCGTTGGCCGTCACCTTTACCTTGTCGCGCCCGACCACGGCCACCTGCGAGAACAGCGAGCCGTTCGGCTTCCAGCACTTGGTGCAGCCGCACACGTGGTTGTGGGCCACCTGGCTGCCCACCTCGACCGTCACTGGATTGCTGGTGCACAGGCAGGTCAGGGTGCCGCCGGCAAAGCCGGGCACGGCCGGCGCGATGCCGTTGTCGACGGCAGGATGGATCTTGATCGTGCCGCTCATCACTGGATCGTTCATGATTGCTTTCTCCGTTTCGTTGGGTTCGGATTGCCTGCCCGCACAACCTCGGTACAGTCTCAGTACAACACCACCGAGCGGATCGACTGTCCGCTCTTCATGAGCTCGAAGCCCTCGTTGATGCGCTCGAGCGGCAAGGTGTGGGTAATCAGGTCGTCGATGTTGATCTTGCCGTCCATGTACCAGTCGACGATCTTCGGCACGTCGGTGCGTCCGCGCGCCCCGCCGAAGGCCGAGCCCTTCCACTCGCGCCCGGTCACCAGCTGGAACGGACGGGTGCTGATCTCCTGCCCGGCCGCGGCGACGCCGATGATGAAGGACTGGCCCCAGCCTTTATGGGTGCACTCCAGTGCCTGGCGCATCACCGTGGTGTTGCCGATGCATTCGAACGAGAAGTCGGCGCCGCCGTCGGTGAGCTGCACGATGTGGTCGACAATGTTCGGCACCTCGCCCGGATTGACGAAGTGGGTCATGCCGAACTTGCGCGCGATGTCGGCGCGGCCCGGATTCAGGTCGATGCCGATGATCTTGTCGGCGCCGACCATGCGCGCTCCCTGGATCACGTTCAGGCCGATGCCGCCCAGCCCGAACACGACCACGTTCGCGCCGGCCTGCACCTTGGCCGAGAACACCACGGCGCCGACGCCGGTGGTGACGCCGCAGCCGATGTAGCAGGCCTTGTCGAAGGGCGCGTCCTCGCGGATTTTCGCCAGCGCGATTTCCGGCACCACGATGTAGTTCGAGAAGGTCGAGGTGCCCATGTAGTGGAACAATTGCTGGCCGTCGATGGAAAAGCGCGAGGTCGCATCGGGCATCAGGCCGCGGCCCTGGGTCGCGCGGATCGCCTGGCACAGGTTGGTCTTGCGCGAGAGGCAGAACTTGCACTGCCGGCATTCCGGCGTATACAGGGGAATCACGTGGTCGTCGCGCTTGACGGAGGTGACGCCGGGTCCGGTTTCCAGCACGATGCCGGCTCCCTCGTGCCCGAGGATGGCCGGGAAGATGCCTTCCGGGTCGGCGCCGGACAGGGTGTAGTAATCGGTATGGCAAATGCCGGTGGCCTTGATTTCGACCAGGACCTCGCCGGCGCGCGGGCCCTCCAGGTCGACCTCGGCAATGGAGAGCGGTTCGCCCGCCTTCCAGGCGATGGCTGCTTTCGTTTTCATGGTGTCCTTGGTGTGAAGTCGTTATGCGTTCGTTCCTGTGGCCGGGGCCGGCAATTGCGCCAGTTCGGCATCGCTGAACAGGCGCGAGCGTGTCAGGAAGCGTTGCCCGGTGCCGTTGTCGAGCGAGAACATGCCGCCATTGCCGGCGACCACGTCGATGATCAGCTGGGTGTGCTCCCAGTAGGCGAACTGTTCGGCGCCCATGTAGAAGGGCGCGCCGTCGAGTTCGCCCAGGCGCACGTCGGTGTCGCTGACGCTGAATTCGCCGACCGGGTAGCACATCGGCGCGCTGCCGTCGCAGCAGCCGCCGGACTGGAAGAACAGCAACGGGCCATGGCGCGCGCGCAGTTGCCTGATCAAGGCCAATGCCGAGGAGGTGGCGACCACCCGCGCAGGCGCGGCGCCCCCGCCCCCACCATCGGCCCGGCTTGCCACGCCGCTGCCTGCACTGTCTGCGCTGTCCATGGCCGCCCCGCTCAGAAGAAACCCAGCGCTTTCGGGCTGTAACTCACCAGCAGGTTCTTGGTCTGCTGATAATGGTCGAGCATCATCTTGTGGTTTTCGCGGCCGATGCCTGATTGCTTGTAGCCGCCGAAGGCCGCGTGCGCCGGGTACAGGTGGTAGCAATTGGTCCACACGCGCCCGGCCTGGATCGCGCGCCCGACGCGGAAGGCGCGGGAACCGTCGCGCGTCCACAGGCCGGCGCCCAGCCCGTACAGGGTGTCGTTGGCGATCGCCAGCGCATCGGCTTCGTCGCGGAAGGTGGTGACGGCCACCACCGGGCCGAAGATTTCTTCCTGGAAGATGCGCATCTTGTTGTGGCCCTTGAACACGGTCGGCTGCACGAAATAGCCTTCCTTCATGTCGCCCTGCAGGGTGTTGCGCTCGCCGCCGGCCAGCACCTCGGCGCCTTCCTGCTTGCCGATGTCCAGGTATGACAGGATCTTTTCCAGCTGCTCCTGCGAAGCCTGGGCGCCGAGCATGGTCGAGGCGTCGAGCGGGTTGCCCTGCTTGATGGCGGCCACGCGCGCCAGGGCGCGGTCGATGAATTTTTCGTAGATCGATTCCTGGACCAGCACGCGCGAGGGACAGGTGCACACCTCTCCCTGGTTCAGCGCGAACATGGCGAAGCCTTCCAGGCATTTGTCGAAGAAGTCGTCGTCGGCATCCATCACGTCTTCGAAGAAGATGTTGGGCGACTTGCCGCCCAGCTCGAGCGTGACCGGGATCAGGTTCTGCGCGGCGTAGCCCATGATCAGGCGGCCGGTGGTGGTTTCGCCGGTAAAGGCGATTTTCGCGATGCGCTTGCTCGAGGCGAGCGGCTTGCCCGCTTCCAGGCCGAAGCCGTTGACGACGTTCAGCACGCCCGGCGGCAGCAGATCGGCGATCAGTTCGACCAGCACCATGATCGAGGCCGGGGTCTGCTCGGCCGGCTTCAGCACCACGCAGTTGCCTGCCGCCAGGGCCGGCGCCAGCTTCCAGACCGCCATCAGGATGGGGAAGTTCCAGGGGATGATCTGGCCGACCACGCCCAGCGGCTCATGGAAGTGGTAGGCATAGGTTTCGTGGTCGATCTGCGCGATCGACCCCTCCTGGGCGCGGATGCAGCCGGCGAAATAGCGGAAGTGATCGATTGCCAGCGGAATGTCGGCGGCGGTGGTTTCGCGGATCGGCTTGCCGTTGTCGATGG
>Ga0308166_1002188_pt1 | contig 18655 bp, 19 predicted proteins | sample PhyCR2_2_FD_202137 | JGI IMG/M metagenome (GOLD analysis project Ga0308166, IMG submission 202137) | Phyllosphere microbial communities from UC Gill Tract Community Farm, Albany, California, United States - DLSLCC.R2 | ecosystem: Host-associated > Plants > Phyllosphere > Unclassified | place... | reverse complement strand
GTCGTACGTCGCCACGTTGTTGCGCGAGCGGAGCACCTCGCTCTTGTTCTGGCGGCCGAGTTCCACGCCGTACAGCAGCTTGTGGTTCGTCGTGCCCCAGTCGACGGTCTGGGACAGCTCGTTCTGCAGGTAGCGGCCGTCCTCGTCGCGCAGGCGGTGGCTCTGGCCGATGGCGACGGTCGGGTTGGCGCCATCCTTGATGGTGCCGATCGACGTGTAGTTGCGGTCGAGTGCGTAGTCGTACGCGCGCAGCACGGTGTGCAGCTTCAGGTCCGGCGTGAACGCGTGGTCGAGCGTCGCGGTGGCGCTTTTCACGTCGCTCTGCACGAATGCGCGCGCGGTGGCGTTGGCGGCGCCGAAATAGGTCTCGACCGGCACGTCGACGGGCCGGCCGTGGTAGCTGGGCACGCCCTGGTCGGCCAGGCGCTTGTCGTGCAGGTAGTCGGCCTGCAGGGTCAACGTGGTGGCGGGGGACAGCTTGAACGTGGCCGACGGAGCCAGTGCCTGGCGGCGCAGGAAATAACGGTCGCGGAAACCGGTCGAGTCCTCGACGGCGCCCGTCACGCGGAACAGCGCGTCCTTGTCGGCGCTGGCCATGCCGGCGTCGAACTCGCCGCGGCGCTGGCCGTGCGAGCCGAGCGTGACGCCCGCTTCCAGCAGCGGATCCGCGAGCGGCTTCTTCGTCACGCGGTTGACGAGGCCACCGGCCGAGCCGCGGCCGTACAGCACGGACGCCGGCCCTTTCAGCACCTCGACGCGTTCGATGTTGGAGAGGTCGCGGAAGTACAGCGCGTCGTCGCGCACGCCGTCCACGAACTGGTCGCTGATGGCGGAGAAGCCGCGGATCGTCACCTGGTCGCGCTGGCCGTCGCCGACGGAGAACGACAGGCCCGGCACGTTCTGCAGCGCGTCCTGCAGCGACAGCGCGTTCTGGTCGTGCAGCACGACGGCCGGCACCACGTTGACGGTTTGCGGAATGTCGCGCAGCGGCACGTTGATCTTGGTGGCCGTGTTGGTCTCGGTGACTTCGTACGAGCCGGCGTCGATCTTCCGGTCGCGGATGACGACTTCCGGCATCGCGGGTTCTTCGGCACGGACCGGTGTCCACACGCTGCAGGCAAGGGCGACGAGGCAGGGGAGGGGGCGCAGTACTTGTTTCATGGTGTTCCTGTTGTTGTTTGAAGGTGTTGGAAATCGGACGAGCGAGTCCGGATCGCGCGCATGCCGACGGCGGCGACGGCGTACAGCAGCGCGACGGTCCAGAACATGGCGGCCAGCGGCACCCACGCGAGCGCGAGGCCGCCCGCGCCGGCGCCGACGAGCGCGCCGGCCTTGGCGGCGCCGTTGCCGGCGCCGAGCACGCGGCCCTGTTCGTCGTCCGCCGCTGCGCGCGCGAGCAGGCCATAAAAGACGGGCAGCAGCGCCGCGAGGCACACGCCCCACAGCACGCGCGCCAGCACGAACAGGGCGATGTTCGTGACCAGGGCCTGCACCGCGACGATGGCGGCGCACGCCCAGAGAATCCATTCGACCTGCGCGAGCACGCGTGCATGCGCCAGGTGCGCGAAGCGCCGGGCCCAGTACGGCGCGGCCACGCACAGGCCCAGGGCAGTGCCCGCATAGCACAGGCCCGTCACGCGGTTCGATACGTGCAGGACTTCGTCGGCATACAGGCCGAAGAACGTCTGCGGCATCATCTTCCCGGCTTGCACCAGCACGATGCCGAGCAGCAGGCCATACAGCCCGGCCGGGAGCGCCGCCTTCCGCTCACGCACGCCGGGGGAGCGCGTGGCCGGCGGCGCGACGGCCGGCAGGACGAGGAAGGCCAGCGCCGCGCACAGCAGGCACGCGGCGCCCGCCCACGCGTTCACGCTGGCGAAACCCCGGGCATCGAACAGCCAGCCGCCGATCACCGGACCTGTGACGGAGCCGATGGCCGTCGCGGCCTGCAGCTGCGCCATCAGCGCGCCGCGCGCCTCACGCGTCACGAGCCGCGCGCCGTAGGCCTGGGCGGCCGCGATGTAGCCGGCCAGGGCGCCCTGCAGCAGGCGCACGGACAGGATGACGGCGACGTTGTCCGTCGCCGCGATCCACCATTGCGTGGCCGCCAGCGCAAGCAGCGCGCGCAGCAGCATCGGCTTGTGGCCGACCTGGTCGCCCAGGCGGCCCCACCACGGCGTCGTGCACATCGCCATGGCCAGCGGGCCCGCATAGGCGATGGCGCTGACCCACGCCAGCGCATGCGGCGCCAGGCCGCCCACGCGGCGCAGGTGCAGGGGCCAGAACGGGCCGCTCATCTCCATGGCGCCCATCGCCACGAGCTGCAGCGCGAACAGCCAGCGCGTGGTGGTCATGCGAGCGGATTGGGCATGGTGCCGTGCACGTCGTCCTGCGTGTCGGACAGGCGCATGCGCAGGAACGCTTTCGCCGGCCAGTCGTGCTCCAGCAGCGCCGCGCGTTCGGCGTGCCAGCGGGCCGCGTCGACGCGGCCGCGCAAGGCCGTGAAGACGGCGTCGATCGCGCGCCGCAGGACGTCCCAGAACGGCTGCTCGGGATGGCCGTACGCGCGCGCCAGCAGCAGCGCCAGTTCGGACAAATGGCATAGCAGCACGGCATGCAGCAGCTTGTCGCGCACGGGTTCGTCGTCTTCGTACACGGTGGCGCCGGCGCGGTAGGCGTCGAGCGCGCGACCCGCGCCGCGCAGGGTGGGACCGTGGATGCGCAGGTCGCCGAAGTCGCGCGCGAGCAGCTGCACGGGCGCGTGGTCCGCGTCGAGCATGATGAAGCTGTTCTGCTGGTGCGCCTCGAACGCGATGCCGTACACGAGGTAGGCGGACAGCAGCGCCGTCAGCACGGTCCGCGCGTGGCGCTCGAAGTACGCGACGGCGCCCGCGGCGTGGTCGCCGTACGCGAGCGCGACGGTCTCCGTGACGAGCGGCCGGCCGCTGAACGGCGATTCCGCGAACAGTGCGCCGACGGGGACCGGAAAGCGCGCGCCGTCCGCCTTCGCCATCGGATTGGCGCGGTACAGGATCGCCAGGTGGCGCGCGCGGTCGTCGTTACCGTCCGGGTCGAGATAGTGGAGGCCCACGTCCTCGCGCACGATGTCGAGCGTGCCGCCGAAACCCGCTTCGGCGTCGAGGATCGTCGCGAGCAGGCGCGTGATGCGCGGCCCCATCACGGCGGACTTCGGCGACACGGTCCGCTGCACGCTCGTCAGGCGCAGCGACACCGGCAGCTTCAGGTGCGGCAGGGTCGGCGAGCCGGCCGGGACGACGGTGCGGAACGACATGGTCGGGGTCGCGTCGAGCGCCACGTCGTCCGGCAGCAGCAGGTCGCCGCGCGCGATCTCGGCCGCGAATTTTTCCGGGATCACCCGGCCGGCCTGGAACGGATGCAGGGGCAGCGGGAGCCAGTCGGACGGCGACCTGCCCAGCGCCGCCAGGGCGACTTTCCAGCGCAGCAGCGGCTGCGGGAAGTGCCGGCCGAACCACGCGAGGTAATCGCCGTCGCCGGTGGAGAAGGTCACGTGCGCCTTGTCCGCGCGGATCGCGGCCAGCGGCACGGCCAGCGTCGGCTGGAATTCCGGCGACAGGGCCGTGACCTCGTCCGCGGACAATCCCAGCTTCGTCTTGAACGTGGGATGCCACGGGTGGCCCAGCGTGCCCCATTGCTCCAGCAGCAGGGCGGGATTCGCGTGGTTCGACTTGCGCAGTGCGGCGATGAAATGGATGTCGGCCGCGCCCAGTTCGGCGCGCAGTGCCCGCGCCCAGCCGCGCCGGTAGCCGAGGCACAGCACGTCGTTGGCGAGGCTGTTGTCGAGTTCGTGGATGAGCCGTTGCAGGTCTGCGCCGTCGCCCGGCAGGGAGGGCGCCACGCAGGCCAGCAGCGCCGCTGCGTGCGCGACCGGCTGCGGCCGTTCCCCGGTCGCGTAGTACGACACGCCGCCGGCCAGCCGGCAATCGCCGATGCGGCCGAGGCTCAGGCCTTCGAAGCGCAGCATGCCTTGTTGCGCCCACAGCGGCAGCCACGATACCGCGCCCTCCGTGATCAACTGGTCCCCGTTCAGGAGGCGTTCGCGGAACAGGGCCTGCAATGTGCGCTGCAGGCTGCGCCGGCGGGCGTCGGACGATGCCAGCTCGGCGGCAACGGCGTCCAGGGAGTGATCGACGGGGTCGAGCAGTTTCGGTATCGCGTTCATCGGCTTGCCTTCTCAATAACGACGGGAACGCAGCATAACGTAAACGCGAATCATTCTCAATACGATTCTCAATATTGCCCGATATGGATCAAGGCAGGGGCGTATGTTAAGGTTGCGCCGATGAACACCCGATCCAACGGCGGCTACGTCGGCCGCTTCGCTCCATCGCCCACGGGCCCGCTGCACGCGGGGTCGCTGGTCGCCGCGCTGGCCAGTTGCCTGGATGCGCGCGCCCACCACGGCACCTGGCTGGTCCGCATCGAAGACATCGACGAGGGCCGCAGCGTGCCTGGCGCCGCCGGGGAGATCCTCGACCTGCTGCACCGGCTGGGCATGGAGTCCGATCGCGAGGTCGTGTGGCAGAGCCGCCGCAAGCACTTGTACGAGGCTGCGTACGACCGCCTCGCCGGCCACGTCTACCCGTGCGGCTGCAACCGCCGCGAGATCGCCGATTCGCGCCTGGGCTTCGCGCCCGACGGCGCCGCCATCTACCCGGGCACGTGCCGCCATGGCCTCGCGCCGGGCCGCAGCCCGCGCAGCCTGCGCCTGCGCGTGCCGGAGGCGGGCGCGGACGTCATCACATTCCAGGACCGCGTGGCCGGCGTCGTCACGCAGCGGCTGGCCAGCGAGTCGGGCGACTTCGTATTGAAACGCGCGGATGGCTACTGGGCGTACCAGCTGGCCGTCGTCGTGGACGATGCGGAGCAGGGCGTGACGGACGTCGTGCGCGGCGCCGACCTGCTCGACTCCACGCCGCGCCAGATCTTCCTGCAGCGGCTGTTGAACGTGCCGACGCCGCGCTACCTGCACGTGCCGGTGGTGCGCAATGCGAATGGCGAAAAACTGTCGAAGCAGACGGGGGCGCTGGCCGTGCGGCCGGGGGACGAGGAAGCTGCAGTGGCCGCATTGCGGCAATCGGCGGGGTTTCTCGGGCTGGAAGTGGGCGAGCCAGGGTCGCTGGAAGCATTCTGGCGGGTCGCGGTGCCCGCGTGGGCTGCGTTGCATGTAAGTTGATGCCTCCCCGCATCAACCATCGATCTCACACCATCGGCCGCCTCCGGCTCATCCACATCAACCCGGCGAGACCAACGGCCAGCATCGACCACTCGGCCGTCTCCGGCACGGGCGGTGCGGCCACCAGCCAGCCGCGGATTTCCCCGTTCGGATAGAGACTCGTGTGGATGTTGACGTAGGCCTCGTTGGCATTGATGGCGTCGATGAGGGCCGTTTCGGCACTCGACGCCGTGCCGCCGTGCGTGCTCACGAAGGCGGGATCGTAGGACATCGCGTCATCCAGCGCGACGGCGTTGGTGTAGGTGCCCGCGCGGACGCCTGGCGGGAAGTCCTGGAACGGCACCGCCACCGGCGCCGTTCCCGTGAAGGCCGTGCCGGTGCAGCAATGGATGTGGGCGTCGGTGGTGGTGCCGTCCAGGTCGCGGAACGGCATGTCGACGAACATTTCCTTCCCGCCCAGGTCGATCGTCACGAGGCTGGTGCCGGGCGAGGGGTTGGGCGGGCTTTCCAGCGCCCCGCTGGCGACGGCCCGGTAGCTCGGGTCGGCCGGCGCGGCAGCGGCGGGCACGGCGATGGCGGTCGACGCCGCCGCCAGTGCAAGGACTGACAGAACACGTTTCATGAGTACCTCCTTTGAACAAAAGTCCTGCGCGCACCCCGTCCTGGGGTGCTGACTAAAAACTTAGCACCGAAGACATGGGCGGCCTCACACCATACGGCTGAGATAGTGCCTATGGGCGACTTTGATTCGGAAAGCTTGGCATAATCACCAACTGATCCTAATTGACTCCATTCATGCGCTATCTTTACAGTATCTTTACGCTTTTCACTATTTCCTCTGTCGTCCAGGCGCAGGACGCGTCCCTGCTGGCCGGTGCGATGCGCGCCGACACGGATGTCGGCAATACGTCGTTCGCGGTCAACGTCGGCTATACGCAGCACCTCCACAAATACTTCTCCGTAAGCGCCGATTACCTGAACGAGGGCCATCCGAAGCTCCACCACCGCGACGGTCTCGGCGCCCAGCTGTGGGCACATACGGCGGTCCCGCAACGGGGCTGGTCGTTCGGCGCCGGCTTCGGTCCCTACTATTACTTCGACACGACGACGGGCAATGGCTCCGTGGCCGACTACCGCAACGAGCACGGCTGGGGCCAGCTGATGAGCGTGAACGCGATCTACCACCTGCATTCGCGCGCCTACGTCGAGGCGCGCCTGTCGCATACGCACGGCATCACGTCGCACGACAGCTCGATGCTGATGGTCGGCATGGGCTACGAACTGGGCAGCGTGCCGCGCTCGATCCGGCTGGAAAATGCCGACCGCGGCGACAACCTCGTCATGCTGCTCGCGGGGCGCTCGATCGTGAACAGTTTCAAGTCGGAGACGTCGACGTCGACGGGCCTGGAGTATCGGCGCACGTTCACGCCGAACGTCGAGGGCAGCGTCATCCTGATGAACGAAGGGAAGGTGGACGCGGCCGAGCGCAAGGGCGTCTCGGCCCAGGTGTGGCTGCTGCGCCCGTTCACCGAGCGCACCGTGCTGGAGATGGGTTTCGGCGCCTACGCCATGCGCGACCAGCTCGACCGCACCGATCCCCACGCGGCGCGCGAGAACCACGTGGCGCCGCTCGCGTCGATCGGCATGCGCTACCGCATCGACGACCACTGGCGCGGCCAGCTCACCTGGAGCCGCGTCATCACGAATTACGCGCGCGATTCCGACGTGTTCCTGCTCGGCGCCGGCTACGCGTTCTGAGCGCCTTCAGGTGCGCACCGGATCCGTCGCCAGCGGCCGCTTCATGATCGTGATGCTGCCGTCGGCCTCGAGGAAGGCGCACTGCATCTCGTGCTGCGCGCAATCGGCCTGGCGCAGGGCCTGCCGGACGTCCGACTCGCCCACGCGGTTGCGGCGCAAGACCTTGTCGAAGAACACGCCGTCGCGGCCGATGAGCAGCGAGTCGCCGTCCAGCAGGGATTCCATGCGGTGGCTGTTGGCCGCGAGCATCCCGAAGCCCGCGTTCAGCACGATCAGCGTGGCCGCGATGATCAGGCCGCCGCTGACGGAATCGTCGCCGCCCGACAAGCCGTTCGACACGGCTTCCGATAACAGCATCACGACGAGCAGGTCGAACGGCGTCAGCTGGCTGATCGTGCGCCGTCCGGACAATCGCACCATGGCGAGCAGGGCGACGTAGACCAGCGCGCCCCGCGCAACAAATTCCCACCAGGGAAGATCCATATCGAACATAGCGGCCTCGCTGGAATGCGGCGGATGCATCCATCGTAATGACGGGGCCGGCGGTTGACTGTTCGCTGGGGAACGTTGCGGGCTCTACAGCTTGCCGATCTGCCGGTCGATGGCCTTGCGCGCCCGTTCGCTGCGTTCGCTGTAGCGGTCGGTCAGGTAATCCGTGCGGCCGCGCAGCAGCAGCGTGAATTTGACGAGCTCCTCCATCACGTCGACGAGACGGTCGTAGTAGGCGGACGGGCGCATGCGGCCGGCGTCGTCGAATTCCTTGTACGCCATCGGCACCGACGACTGGTTCGGGATCGTGAACATGCGCATCCAGCGTCCCAGCAGGCGCAGCGTGTTGACCACGTTGAACGATTGCGAACCGCCGCAGACCTGCATCACGGCGAGCGTGCGTCCCTGGCTGGGCCGTACCGCGCCCTGTTCGAGCGGAATCCAGTCGATCTGGTTCTTCATGACGGCCGTGACGGCGCCGTGGCGTTCGGGACTGCACCACACCTGGCCCTCGGACCACAGGCACAGTTCGCGCAGTTCCACGACCTTCGGATGCGTCTCCGGCACGCTGCCGACCATCGGCAATTCCATCGGGTCGAAGATTTTCACCTCCGCGCCGAAGTGTTCGAGGATGCGCGCCGCCTCGTACGTGAGGAAGCGGCTGAACGAGCGCTCGCGCAGCGAGCCGTACAGCATCAGGATGCGCGGCGGATGATCGAGGCTGCCGACGGGTTCCAGCTTGGCTGGCGTCGGCAGGTCGAGGCGTTCGAAGTCGATGTTGGGGAGTTTGTCCATGGTGGTGTCAGGAAAGCCGCAGCGCCAGCGCGGCCAGCGTCACGAGCAGGATCGGCAGGGTCAGCACGACGCCGGTGCGGAAGTACTGGCCCCAGGAAATACGGATGCCCTTGTCCGCCAGCACGTGCAGCCACAACAGCGTGGCCAGGCTGCCGATGGGCGTGATCTTCGGACCGAGGTCGCAGCCGATCACGTTGGCATAGATCATCGCCTCGCGCACGGCGCCGGTGGCGGGAACGGCGTCGATCGCCAGCGCGCCGACCAGCACGGTGGGCATGTTGTTCATCACCGACGACAGCAGGGCGGTCGCGAAGCCGGTGCCGAGCGCGGCGCCCCAGGTGCCGTGCGCCGCGCTGCGCGCCAGCAGCGCCGTCAGGCCGTCCGTGAGGCCGGCGTTGCGCAAGCCGTAGACCACCAGGTACATCCCGAGCGAGAACACGACGACCTGCCATGGGGCGCCGCGCAGCACGGCGCGCACGGAAATGACGTGGCCGCGCGCGGCGACGGCCAGCAGCACGAGCGCACCCGTCGCGGCCACGGCGCTGATCGGCACGCCCGCGCGTTCCAGCCAGAAGAAACCGGCCAGCAGCAGCGCCAGCACGTACCAGCCGGCGATGAAGGTCGCGCGGTCGCGGATGGCATCCGTCGGGCGCTTGAGCTGGGCGAGGTCGTAGCGGGCGGGCAGGTCGCGGCCGAAGTACGCGACGAGCGCGGCGAGCGTCGCCAGCACCGCGACGATATCGACCGGCACCATGACGGCCGCGTAGCGCGCGAAGCCGATGCCGAAATAATCCGCCGACACGATGTTGACGAGGTTCGACACGACCAGCGGCAGGCTGGACGTGTCGGCGATGAAGCCGGCCGCCATCACGCACGCGAGCGTGGCGCGCGGCGGGAAGCGCAGCGCGGCCAGCATCGCGATCACGATCGGCGTGAGGATCAGCGCCGCGCCGTCGTTCGCGAACAGCGCCGCGACGGCCGCGCCGAGCAGCACCAGCAGCACGAACAGGCGCCGGCCGTGGCCGCCGCCCCAGCGCGCCACGTGCAGCGCGGCCCATTCGAAGAACCCGGCGCGGTCGAGCAGCAGGCTGATGACGATGATGGCCACGAAGGCGCCGGTGGCGTTCCAGACGATGTGCCAGACGACCGGGATGTCGTCCACGCGGATCACGCCCGCGAGCAGCGCGACGGCGGCGCCGGCGGCGGCGCTCCAGCCGATGCCGAGTCCGCGCGGCTGCCAGATGACGAGGACCAGTGTGGCGAGAAAGATGAGCAGCGCCGGCAGCATCACGGCGTCGATCCGCCCAGCTTGCCGATATGGTCGAGCGCAGCCTTGAAGGCCGCGCGGTCGCCGGCCAGGCGCTCGGGCGGCAGCGCCAGGAATGCCTCGATGCGGGCGCGCAGGATCGCGTAGGCCCGCTCGAACGCGGCATCGATCTCGGCCTCCGTGCCGGTCACGTGGCTCGGATCCTCCACGCCCCAGTGCGTGCGCAGTACCGGGCCGAGGTAGGCCGGGCAGGTTTCGCCGGCGGCGCTGTCGCACACGGTGACGACGATGTCCGGCGTGACGGGCAGGCCATCCCACGATTTGCTGTAGTAGCCGTCGGTCGGGATGCCCTTGGCGGCCAGCAGGGCGAGCGCGCGGGCGTTCAGCCGGCCGGTCGGGTGGCTGCCGGCGCTGAGGGCGTGCCAGCCGGCGGGGGCCAGGTGGTTGAAGACGGCTTCGCTGATCAGGGAGCGGCAGGAGTTGCCGGTGCAGAGGAAAAGTACGTTCATGGTCATGGGAGTCAGCAGCAGGAGGTGTCGCGCGAGCAGGGCGTGCCGCCGCAGCAGTTTTCGGTGAGGAAGCCGACAAGGGCGTTCATCGCATCGAAGCGGGCGGCATAGATGACGAAGCGGCCCTCCTGGCGCGGGACGACGAGGCCGGCGTGGGTCAGCTCCTTCAGGTGGAACGACAGCGACGAGGGCGGGACGCCCAGCGCTTCCGCGATCCTGCTGGCGGCAAGTCCGTCCGGCCCGGCCTGCACGAGGAGCCGGAAGGTCGCCAGCCGCGATTCCTGCGCGAGGGCGGCGAGGGCCGCCACCGCTTCCTTGTTGTCCATGGTCGTTCCGCTTTCAATTCGATAATTCGATTATAGTCGAAATGACTTGACACGGTCGAATACGGGAATCTATTCTTTATTCGTCGAATAACGAATAAAGGAGAGAACGACGATGGACACGAACGAACGACAATTTACGGTCGCGGTGCTGGGCGCCGGTCCGGTGGGCCTCGCGGCCGCGGCGCACCTGGTCGCGCGCGGCCTGGCGCCCCTGGTGTTCGAGGCGGGCGCGGCGCCGGGCGCGAACCTCGCGACCTATCGGCACGTGCGCCTGTTCTCGCCATGGCAGTACGACGTGGACAAGGCCGCGCGCCAGCTGCTGGAGCGCCACGGGTGGACGGCGCCGGCGCCCGACGCCCTGCCGACCGCCGGCGAACTGCTCGACGACTATCTGGCGCCGCTGGCCGCCACGCCCGAGATCGCGCCGCACCTGTTGTTCGGCCACCGCGTCAGCGCACTCACGCGCGCCGGCTTCGACAAGGTGAAAACGCAGGGCCGCGAGCGTGCGCCGTTCGTCATCCGCGCCGACACGGCCGCCGGGCCGCGCACGTACCTGGCCGATGCGGTGATCGATGCGACCGGCACGTGGTCGCACCCGAACCCGTTGGGGGCGGACGGCATTCCCGCGCTCGGCGAAGCGGCGCTGGCCGCACGCATCGATTACGGCATGCCCGACGTGCTGGGGGCCGCCCGCGCGCGGTTCGCGGGGAAGACGATCCTCGTCGTGGGCGCCGGGCATTCCGCGGCCGGCACGCTGCTCGCGCTGGCCCGGCTGGCGCAGGACGACCCGGCGACGCGCATCGTGTGGGCGACCCGCGGCCGCCGCCTCGACCGGGTGTTCGGCGGCGGGGCCGCGGATGGTTTGGCGGCGCGCGGCGAGCTGGGGCTGCGCCTCAAGGCCTTGCGCGATGCGGGCGGCCTCGAACTGCGCCAGGACTTCCGCATCCAGGCCCTGGACGAGATCGATGGGCGGCTGCGGGTGACGGGTGCGCCGGTGGACGGCACGGTGCCGGTGATCGACGGCATCGACCGGATCGTCTGCGCGGCGGGCGCCCGGCCCGACCTGGGCCTGGGCCGGGAGCTGCGCGTACGCCACGATCCCTGGCTCGAGAGCACGGATGCGCTGGCGCCGCTGATCGACCCCAACGAACATAGTTGCGGCACTGTCCGGCCGCACGGACACCGCGAGCTGGCGCACCCGGAGCCCGGCTATTACGTCGTCGGCGCCAAGAGTTACGGCCGCGCGCCGAACTTCCTGCTGGCGACCGGGTACGAGCAGGTGCGTTCCGTCGCCGCCGCGCTGACGGGCGACCTGGCGGCCGCCGACGACGTCCAGCTCGACCTGCCGGAAACGGGCGTCTGCAACACGCGGCTGGCCTTCGACGACGCCGCGCCAGGGCCGGCCGAAGGGTGCTGCGGCGTGGCCCCGGCCGTTGCCGCCGCCTGCTGCGTGCCGGCAGCGGCCGCGGGCGGTGCGTGCGGTTGCCGTCATCCGGCCCCGACGGGCTGCTGCGCTTGAGCGGAGTCCGCATGCGCCGCCCATCGACGACCGTCGGCATCCTCGCCGTGACCCAGATCGTGTCCTGGGGTTCGCTGTACTACGCCTTCACCATCCTGGCGCCCGACATCCGGCGCGACCTCGGCCTCGCGCCGGAGGTGGTGTTCGGCGCGTTCTCGTGGGCGCTGCTCGTCGCCGGGCTGGCCGCCGCGCCGGTCGGCATCCTGCTGGACCGTCACGGCGGCCGCGCCATCATGGCCGGCGGCTCGTTCCTGTGTTTCCTGGGGCTGGCCTGGCTCGGCCGCTGCACGGGCGTGGTGTCGTACTACGCCGCCTGGACGCTGGTCGGCCTGGCGATGGCGCTGACGCTGTACGAAGCCGCCTTCGCGACGATCCAGCGGCAACTCGATAGCGGGGCAAGGCAGGCCATGTCGACGCTGACGCTGTTCGGCGGCTTCGCCAGCACGCTGTTCTGGCCGTTGACGGCGTGGCTGCAGGCGGCGCATGGATGGCGCGACACGTACCTGTTGTACGGGATCGTGCAACTCGCCGTGTGCATGCCGCTGCACCTGGGCCTTGGCGCCGGCGCGCCCGCGGTGACACGCGTCGGTCCGGCGCGCGGACACACGCTGGCGGAAGCCGTGCGGCATCCCGCGTTCTGGACGCTGGCGCTGGCATTCGCGGCGAATACCTGTGTCTTCTCGGCGCTGGCGGTCCACCTGATTCCGCTGTTCGAACGTCTTGGCCTGGCGAGGGAGACTGCGGTGCTGCTGGCCGCGCTGATCGGTCCGATGCAGGTGGCGGGACGCGTGGGCGAGATGGCGTTCGCGCGGCACACGGCACCGCAAACGGTCGGCAAGGTGACGTTCGCGCTGCTGCCGGCGGCCCTGGCCGTCATCGCGCTGGGCGGTGCGCAGGCCTGGGCGGTGGCCGCGTTCTGCGTGCTGTACGGCATGAGCAACGGCATCCTCACGATCCTGCGCGGATCGTTGCCGCGGGCGCTGTTCGGCCGCGACCACTACGGCGCCATCGCGGGCGCCATGGCCGGGCCGGCATTGTTGTCGAAGGCGGCGGGACCGTTGATCGCGGCCGCGCTGCTGGGCCGCGCCGACGGTCCCGCCCTGCTGCTGGCCGCGCTGCTGGCCATGTCGCTCGCGTCCCTCGCGTTCTACCTGCGCGCAGTCGCGCCGGACAAAACTTTTGACAAGCGTCCCGCCTGACGTCTATCCTGCGTTCGCCCAACCACGAACGCACCATGTCCAAGTCCTGCTGCCCCCCGGCGACCGAGCGCGCCCGTACGACGGAATTCGATGCCGACGACCTCGCGCGCATGTGCAAGGCGCTGTCGCATCCCGCGCGCGTCCAGCTGCTGCGTCACCTGATCGATCACGGCGAGTGCTATTTCGGGAACCTGGCCGACGTGTTGCCGCTGGCGCCGTCGACGATCTCGCAGCACGTCACGATCCTGAAGGGGGCGGGCCTGATCGAAGGCTCGGCGGACGTGCAACGGGTCTGCTATTGCGTCAACCGGGACCGGCTGGCGCAGCTCAAGCAGGCGATCGGGGCACTTTAACCCTGTCCGTCCCTGGCCAGGTTCAGTTCCCAATAGCCCACGTCGACCCAGCGGCCGAATTTCATGCCGACTTCCGAGAAGTGGGCCACCTTGCGAAAGCCCAGCGCTTCGTGCAGGCCGACGCTGCCGGCATTCGGCTGGGCGATGCCGCCGATCACCAGGCGCAGTTCGCGCTTGCGCAACTCGTCCAGCAGCGCGCCGTACAGGACCCGCCCCAGTCCCCGGCCGGTGCAATCCTTGTCCAGGTAGACGGTGCTCTCGACGGAATGGCGATAGGCCGGCCGCACGCGCCACTTCGTCGCGTACGCATAGCCGGCGAGCGTGCCGTCGACCTGCAGCACGAGCCACGGCAGGCCGGCGGCGCCGACGTCGGCGATGCGCTGGGCCATCTCGGCTTCGCCGACCGCGTCTTCCTCGAAACTGACCGTCGTGGTCGTGACGTAGTGGTTGTAGATGGCGCAGATGCGGGCGGCATCAAGCGGTGTGGCGGGACGGATGCGGGTGGCGGTCATGGTTGCTCTCCGGCGGCTTCCGGATGCCGCGCCTCCCACGCCGCCAGCGCTTCCTTGTAATTGGCAAGCAGCATCTGGTAGACGTCGAAGATGCAGTTCGGACAGCCGGAGCCGCAGCAATCTTCCAGCGCAGGTTCGATGGGCGGCAGCGGCCGCGGGTCGGGCAGGGGTGTGACGGGATCGGACATGCGGGCCAGCATACCGCAAACGCGTCCTGCGCGTCGAGTAGGCCTATCCGTTCAGCTCATAGCTGCGCAGCACGAACACTGTCTTGCCGTTCCGTTGCGCGCAGACGCCTTTCATGACTTCGCCCCCGCCCAGGTCCCATGTGAGGGCACTGCCCGCCGGTTTGCCGGCGCAGGCCGCGTGCGCCTCGGCCGAGACTGGCGGCAGCTTCGGTGGCGGCGGCGGTGCGGGGACGGCCGGGACGCCGGGTACGGCCGGGATGGGCGGCAGCGCGGGCGGCGCGCCGGCTTCGCCCACGTCAGGGACGGACGGTGCGGGCGGGGCCGGTGGTGCGGGCGGCGTTGGCGGGACAGGGGGCACGGGCGGGGCCTTGCACTTGCCGGTGGCGGTCTTGCAGTGGATGCTCACGTGGACGTGCTCGTCCGTCGCCTGCGCCAGCGCGGGCAGCATGACGGCGCCCAGCAGGATGCCGAGGATGGTGGGTTTCATGGTCTTCTCCTTGTCGAGGCCCGCACGACGCGGCGGGCCATGTCGGTATCGTGCATGCCGATTGTGGAGAAAAAATGAAGACCGCCTGTCAAAGATCGAAGCGGTAGCCGAGCCCGTAGATCGAACGGATGGCGTCCACGCCCGGCAGCGCGGCGTCGAGCTTGCGCCTGAGGTTCTTGACGTGGGTGTCGATGGCGCGGTCCGTCACGTCGAGGCTCGCGTTGCCCTCGCGCGCGAGGTCGAGCAGCTGGGCGCGCGAAAAGACCTGGCCGGGGCGGCGCGCCAGCGCGGCCAGGATGCCGTATTCGGTCGGCGTCAGGTCCAGCGGCTTGCCGTGGACGGCGATGCGGCGGGCCAGCGTATCGACGGCGACGACGGGCGCGGGACGCCCCGCGCGGCGCAGGATCGCCTTGATGCGCGCGACGAGTTCGCGCGGGCTGAACGGCTTGCACAGGTAATCGTCGGCGCCCGCCTCGAGGCCCAGCAGGCGGTCGATTTCTTCCACGCGCGCCGTCACCATCACGACGGGCAGGCCGGCCAGCTGCGGGTTCGCATCGACCCGCAGCGCGCGGCACAGGGACAGCCCGTCGAGCCCCGGCAGCATCAGGTCCAGCACGACCAGCGCGGGCGGATCGCGCCGCAGCGCCTCCAGCGCGGCGGCGCCGTCGCCGCACACGTCGGCCGTGTAGCCGGCCGCGCGCGCGTAGTCGGCCACCAGCGCAGCCAGTTCCGGCTCGTCCTCGACGATGACGATGCGGTCGCTCATGCCGGGTCTTCCGCGCGCGCCAGCGTGATGGTCGCGCGCAGGCCGCCGGTCGGCGCATGCGCGAAGGCGAGCGTGCCGCCCTGGGCTTCCACGAGGCGCCGGCACAGCGCGAGCCCGAGGCCGGCGCCGCCGTGGGCGCGGCTGCGCGACGCGTCCACGCGATAGAAACGGTCGCCGAGGTGCGCCAGCGCGCCGTCCGGCACGCCGGGCGCGCTGTCGTCCAGGTGCAGCCGGATGCCGCGGCCGTCCGCGTCCGCATGCAGGTGGACGCGGCCGCCGGCAGCCGTGTAGCGCAGGCTGTTCTCGAACAGGTTGGCGAGCACCTGGCGCATGCGGTCGGGGTCCGCCATGACTTGTGCCGCTACCGGGCCGGGGCCGAGATCGAGCGCGAGGCCAGCTTGTTTGAACCGTTCTTCGAAACCGCGCGCCTCGGCGCATGCGAGCGTCCACAGGTCGAGCGCGACCGGCTTGCATTCGAGCGCGCCGACGTCGGCGCGCGCCAGCGCGTACAGCTCGTCGATCAGTTTATTCAGCGCGAGCACCTGGCGCAGCATGGCGTCGAGGGTGTCCGGCGTGGCGCTGCGCACGCCGTCCTGCAGCGCTTCCAGCTGGGCGCGCAGCACGGCCAGCGGCGTGCGCAATTCGTGCGACGTGTCCGCGACCCATTGGCGGCGCGCCTGCTCCGCGCCGGCCAGCCGGGCCGCGAGGGCGTTGAAGTGGCGCGCGAGGTCGCCCAGTTCGTCGCTGCGCTGCGCGGGGAGGCGCAGGTCGAAGTGGCCCTCGGACAGTGCCCGGCTGCCCGCCGCCAGTTGCCGGATCGGGCTGCGGAAGTGGCGCGCCAGCAGCACGGCGGCGAGGGCGCTGAGGCCCACCGCGAGCGCGACGATCTGCCACAGGCTGTCGGTGAGCTGCTGCAGGAACGCATAAGCCAGCGCGTCGCCGGGACGGGCATCGCGGACGACGGCCAGGTAGCCGACCGTGCGGCCGTTCACCTCCAGCGCGCGCCGGACCGTGGCGGCGTCGGGGCCCGGACGGCGGCCGGCGAGCCAGGCCCCGTTCGCATCGAGCAGCGTGACGCGGCGCGCCAGCGGTAATGGGCCGGGGTCGGGCAGGTCGGGCACGATGGGAACGTGCGCCACGCGGGGACCGGGCAGCGGCGGTAGCGGCAGGGCCGGCGGCGCGGGTGGCGCAGGCGGGACGGGCGCGGCCGGTGCGACCGGCATGACCGGCGTGGCGGAAGGTACCCCATCGTCGCGCAGCCGTTGCAGGCGCGCGAGCTCCATTGCGATCCAGTCCTGGCGGTCGGTGGCGGGAATGAAACCCCAGCCGTTGCCGGTGCGGTAACGGCGCGCGAGCGTGGTCGACAGCTCGTCCAGGCGGTCCAGTTCGATGCCGGCGGCGTAGTCGCCGAAGCTGGCCACCACGTTCTGGCGCAGCAGGAATACGGCGCAGGCGGCCACGGCGAGGATCGCCAGCAGGACCGAGGCAAACAAGCGATGACCGATCGAGAACTTCAAGGCGGAATGTGCAGGAATTGACGAAGAGGCATTTTAGGGCAAATTAGTGTGGTAAATACGACGTGATAGCGCGCGTCTACCCGATTAGGCTGGACAGTATGTTGATTTTTCGCGAATGATGACATGTGTCCAGAATGCAGCTATATTTTCCTCAAATAAAATCGGCCAGCGAGTCAATAGAGCCGACCACCCGGGAGACAAGTTATGTTGAATTGGTTGAAAACGACGCTCATACCGTCCGCGTCGGCGTTCGCGCCGACCGGACGGTCCGGCATGACGGCCCGCGTCCGCAGCCTGGTGCTGAATGCGCGCGACGGCAGCATCCGCACGGCGATCAACGCGGCGCGCCTGCGCAAGGAAGTCGACCAGTCGCTCGACAAGGCGCGCCAGCAGTACACGGCGTCGCGCGAACTGGCGGCGTCGGCGCGCGAGGTGACGGCGCTGTCGGCCAGCGTGAAGGCCGGCACGGACGACATCGCGGGGACGGCGGGCCGTAACCTGGCCGTGGCGCGCGCGTCGATGGACGAGTTGTCGCACCTGGAAGCGCGCATGCGCGCGATCGAGGAAAAAGTGGATGGTTTCGCGCGCACCGTCGGGCAGCTGGACCACCATGCCCGCTCGATCAGCGAGTTCGGCGGCATCATCCAGCGCATCGCCAACCAGACCAACCTCCTGGCCATCAACGCCGCGATCGAAGCGGCGCGCGCGGGCGAAGCCGGCCGCGGTTTCGCCGTCGTCGCGGCCGAGGTGCGGCGCCTGTCGCAGCTGGTCAACGAAGAGACGACCAAGATCGCGGGCGTCAACAGCGAGATGCGCACGCTCGTCGAGTCGACCACCGGCGCCACCCAGGAGATCCTGGAAGGCGTGAACGTGTCGGCCCGCGAGGTCGGCCTGGCCGCCGGCCACTTCAAGACCTTCGTCGCCGATTTCGAGCGCATGACGGGCACCGTCAACGAGATGGCCGTGGCGATGCAGTCGCTGGACAGCATCAGCCAGTCGATCGGCCGCCAGGTCACGGACATGGCGACGAATGCGTCGGAGACGGGTAAATCGATGGCCGACGCGTCGCGCCGCGTCGACGAAGTGCGCGCGACCACCGAGGAAATGCAGGGCGTGCTGGCCGAGTTCCGCACGGGCGGCACGACGTTCGATGGCCTGGTGGAAGCGACGACCCAGCTGCGCGACGCCGTCGGCCGCTGCCTCGCCGGCCACCTGGCGCGCGGCGCGGACATCTTCGACCAGGACTACCGCCCGATCGAAGGTTCGGATCCGCCGCGCTTCACGACGGGTTACGACCGCGCCGTCGAGCGCGACCTGCAGGCGCTGTACGACCGCGTCCTGTCCGACCTGCCCGGGTGCACTTACGCGCTGTCCGTGGACACGCGCGGCTACGCGCCCACGCACAACAGCAAGTTCTCGCAGACGCCGACGGGCCAGCGCGAGCACGATCTCGTCTACTGCCGCAATAAACGCATCTTCGACGACCCGGTGGGCGCGAAGCTGGCCGCCAACCGCAAGCCGTTCCTGTTCCAGACCTATCTGCGCGATACGGGGGAGGTGATCAACGACCTGTCGATGCCGCTCGAGATCGGCGGCAAGCACTGGGGTGCGGTGCGGGTCGGGTTCGATTCGTCGAAACTCTAGAATCCCGTCGTTCCCTATACGTCATGTAAGACGTTATGATTTCCGAGGACGCTTGGAAAACGGAGTACATGCAGGCTGTGTCGTTCCCGAGGCTTCGAGCCTGTTACGCAG
>Ga0308166_1002187_pt1 | contig 18665 bp, 16 predicted proteins | sample PhyCR2_2_FD_202137 | JGI IMG/M metagenome (GOLD analysis project Ga0308166, IMG submission 202137) | Phyllosphere microbial communities from UC Gill Tract Community Farm, Albany, California, United States - DLSLCC.R2 | ecosystem: Host-associated > Plants > Phyllosphere > Unclassified | place... | reverse complement strand
GCGGCATGAAGCCGACCTTCAGCTCGGTCTTTTCCGGCCGGTCGGCCCCGCCGACATATACGCCCTGCCCCGGCAAATCCGTCATGTATGTCCTCTCGACGCCGGGCCTAGCCCAGCAGGTCCTCGACGTCGAGGATGCGCTGCGCGACCTCGGCCAGTCTCAGGTTCTTGTTCATCGCCAGGCTGCGCAGGCGGCCGTAGGCTTCTTCTTCCTTCAGGCGGTAGCGCGCCATCAGCACGCCCTTCGCGCGCTCGACCACCTTGCGCTCGGCCAGCTTCTGGCGCGTGTCGGCCAGTTCACCCAGCAGTTGCTGCTCGCGCCGGAAGCGCGCCAGCGCCACGTCGAGCACGGCGCGCACGCGCTCGGCCTGCAGGCCGGCCACGATGTAGGCCGAGACGCCGGCCGCCATCGCCGCTTCCATCGCCGGCGCGCTATGGTCTTCGGTGAACAGGACGATCGGACGGCGTTCGTCGCGGGTGGCGATCACGATGTGCTCCAGCACGTCGCGCGCATCGGATTCGCTGTCGACGATGATCAGGTCCGGCTGCAGCTGGGCCACCCGCTCGGGCAGGAAAATATCCGGCGGCAGCGAGGCGACGATGTCGTAGCCCGACTCCAGCAAGCCGATGCGCAGCGCCGTGTTGCGCTCGTGCCGGGCCGCGAGCGCGGCCGCATCATGGCCGGAGGTGTCGGCGGTGACGACGACGATGCGCAGGCTGCGGGAGGGGTGGCTGGGTTTCATGCCTGCATCAATGCAAGAAGCGGGCCACGGCTTATACGGTTGAGTTGCACTCGAGATATTTCATCCGTAAATATCCCGACGCTTGGCATCCACTCAAGTATAAGAGCAGCTTATCGCGGACATCATGAACATAAAGTTTATTTATGAGACCAAGGGTTTTATACTGCACCGCAACATCGCAACATCGCAACATTGTCCAACCCAGCGCGCATCCAGCGCATGAAAGGTCCTACCATGATCGCTCTCGAATACCTGCCAGTTGGCCTCGCCGTTCTCGCCGTCGTCGCACGCATCGCCATGTTCCTGCCGCGCCAGCCGAAATCGCCGAACCAGGCTGCCTGAACCGCTGTAAATAGACCCAACTCCCGCGTAAACACAGCAATACGCGGGTAAAAATTCTTCCGGATTATTCATCCGCGAAGTGCCCCGTCGCATGGTGGCTGAGCTAGAATGCATTCGCAATTTCTAGCCAGAAAGCTATTCTTGGCTAATCCTCATTAGCTGATTTCGTTCACCCACCACCATTCACGATGCGACTTCCTGCTCTTTCGATCTCCGCCGCGTTCATCGCTGTCTCCGGCATCACCGCGGCCGCGGCGGCGCCAACGCCCATCACCCTCGACCAGGCCATGGCCAACCCCGACTGGATCGGCAATCCCGCCGAACAGGCCTGGTGGAGCTGGGACGGCAAGCAGGTCTTCTTCAAGCAGAAGCGCACCGGTTCGCAGCTGCGCGACACCTTCGAGGCCGTCCAGGGCGGCCAGCCGCGCAAGGTCCAGGACGCCGAACTGGCCAAGCTGGACAGCCCGGCCGTCGTCTACGACCGCAAGCACACGCGCGCCGTGCTGGTGCGCAACGGCGACCTGTTCGAGCGCGACCTCAAGAGCGGCGCCCTGGTGCAGGTCACGCGCGGCGTCAAGGTCGAAGACCCGCAGTTCTCCAGCGACGAACGCGCCGTGCAGTTTCGCGTCGGCCATGAGTGGTTCAGCTGGGACCGTGCCAGCCGCGTGCAGGGCCCGGTTGCCCTGCCGCGCGCCGCCAAGGACCCGGCAGTGAACGATCCGGACGCCCTGCGCGACATGCAGCTGCGCCTGATCGCCACCCTGAAGCGGGCCAAGGACGACCGCGACGCCGGCCGCGCCCGCGCCGAGGAAGAGCGCCGCGCCGACCCGACCCGCGCCCCGAGCCCGATCTACCTGGGCGACAAGCTCACCATCGAAGGCAGCGCCCTGTCGCCCGACGGCCGCTGGCTGGTGGTCGTCACCGCCGCGAAAGGCGCGGACAAGGGCCGCGTCGGCAAGATGCCGCGCTACGTGACCGAATCGGGCTACGAGGAAGCCGACGACGAGCGCACCCGCGTCGGCCGCAACAACCCGGCGCCGCACGCGCTCAAGCTGATCGACCTGGCCACCAACAAGGTCCAGGACATCGCGTTCGATCCCCTGCCCGGCATCGCCACCGACCCGCTGGCCAAGCTGCGCGCCGACGCCAAGCTCGATCCGCTCAAGGGCAACCGCCCGCTGCGCATCGCCGACCGCGCCGACGCCGTGCGCTGGACCGCGGACGGCAAGGCGGTTGCGGTGATGCTGCGCGCGGTCGACAACAAGGACCGCTGGATCGCCACCATCGACCTCCCGAACGCCAGGCTCAAGCCGGTGCACCGCCTGAGCGACGAAGCCTGGGTCAACTACGACAACACCGACTTCGGCTGGCTGCCGGACAACCGCACCCTCTGGTACCTGTCGGAAGAAAGCGGCTACTCCCACCTCTACACCTCGACCACCGGCGGCCAGGCGCGCGCGCTCACGAGCGGCAAGTGGGAAGCCGGCGACGTCCAGTGGAACTTCGACGGCAGCACGGCCTACATGCTGTGCAACCGCAAGAACCCGGGCACCTATGAAGTCTGCGCCGTCAACGCCAGGGATGGCGCGACGCGCGAAGTGACCGGACTGGAAGGCGTGGAGCGCTTCGCCCTGTCGCCGGACAACCGCAAGCTGCTGGTGCACTACTCGAGCAGCTACACGCCGATCCAGCTGGCCACGGTGCCGGTGTCGGGCGGCGCGGCCGTCAAGCTGACCGATACCCGCACCGCCGAGTACAAGGCGCGCGAATGGATCCAGCCCGAATACGTGGCGGTGCCCTCGAGCGACGGCGGCGACCCGGTGTGGTCCAAGCTGTACCGCCCGGCCAGGCTGGAAGCCGGTAAACAATATCCGATCGTGATGTTCGTGCACGGCGCCGGCTACCTGCAGAACACCAGCAAGCGCTACCCGAACTACTTCCGCGAGCAGATGTTCCACAACCTGCTGGTGGAACGCGGCTACATCGTGCTCGACATGGACTACCGGGCCTCGAAGGGCTATGGCCGCAACTGGCGCACCGCGATCTACCGCCAGATGGGCCACCCGGAACTGGTGGACTACCAGGACGGCGTGAAGTACCTGGTGCAGAACCTGCAGGGCGACGCCCGCAACGTGGGCATCTACGGCGGCAGCTACGGCGGCTTCATGACCTTCATGGCCCTGATGCGCGCACCCGAGATGTTCAAGTCCGGCGCCGCGCTGCGCCCGGTGACCGACTGGACCAGCTACAACCACGAGTACACCGCCAACATCCTGAACACGCCGGACCTCGACCCGCAGGCCTACAAGATCTCCTCGCCGATCGAGTACGCCGAGAACCTGCGCGGCAACCTGCTGATCGGCCACGGCATGGTCGACGACAACGTGTTCTACCAGGACTCGGTACGCATGGCCCAGCGCCTGATCGAGCTGCGCAAGGATAACTGGGAACTGGCCAGCTACCCGCTCGAGCGCCACGCCTACACCCAGCCGGAAAGCTGGTTCGACCAGTACCGCCGCATCCTGAAGCTGTTCGAACGCACGCTCAAGAACTAAGCGATTGCAAGGGCCCCACGGGGCCCTTTTTCGTTGACGCGCCCGTGCGGCTGTCCAGCGCCGCGCGGCCCTGGCGCCGCTTTGCGTTACTCTTCGCCTTATGCATCCCAATCGACGACTGAACATGACCGCTTGCGCTTCCCTGCTCCGCTCCCGCGTTTTCCGCCCCATCGCCCTTGCCCTCACCTTGATGTCCTGCGCCGGCGCGCAGGCGCAGGACACGAGCAAGACGCCGCCCGGCTTCGTCGGCCTGCCGCAGACCGGCACCATCGACGCCGGCCGGGTCGTCTCGGCGCGCCATGGCGACGCGGGCAAGGCCACAGCACCGGCAGCCAAGGACGCGCCGGCGGCGCGTGAGCCATCCGCATCGAGGGAAACGCCGGCGGCGAAGGAAACAAACGCGTCGAGGGAAGCGCCGGCGGCCCGGCCGGCGCAGGCGGCCGCCATCCCGCGCGGCGGCCTCACCGGCGTCGTGGTCGAGAGCACCGCGCGCGACGAGCAGACCAGGGTGCCGCTCACCTTCGGCCAGGTGTTCGCGCCGGGCGACCTGCCGGCCGGCGCCGGCCTGTCCGGCAAGCTGGCCGATGGCGCCGTCCTGCCTTTGCAGGTGGACGTCAAGGCCACCCATCCGGACGGCTCGGTGCGGCATGCGGTGATTTCGGCGGTCCTGCCGCGGCTGGCGCCGGGGCGCCCGCTCGGCATCGCCCTGGTCAAGGACAGCAAGGGCGGCAAGGGCGAGAAGGCGGCAGAAAAAGCGGCCGCGCGGCTGGCCGCGCCTGGCGCGACGGTCAACGTGAGCATCGACGGCGAGCGCTATGGCGCCTCGCTCGATGCCTTGCTGAAGGAGGGCGAGCCGTCCCGGTGGCTCGATGGCCCGCTGGTGACCGAAGTGCAGGTGGCGGCGCCGCTGCGCAATGCGAAGGGCGAGGCCCATCCCCACCTCGCGGCGCGCTTCGCGCTCCGTTCGTACGGCGCGGCCGGCAAGGCGCGCATCGACGTGGTGGTGGAGAATGACTGGGCCTACGAGCCGGACCCGCGCAACTTCACCTACGACGTCGAGGTCACCGCCGGCGGCAGGCAGGTGTATGCGAAGCAGGGCCTGGTCCATTACCACCATGCGCGCTGGCGCGTGCTGGCCTGGAGCGGCGAGGAACCCGCCCTGCACCTGCGCCACGACAGCGCCTACCTGATCGCCTCGCGCGCCCTGCCCAACTACGACCGCTCGGTCGTCGTCTCGGACAAGGCGCTGGCCGCGCTCGCGGCGCGCTACGAAGGACCGAACGCGGAACCGATGGGCATCGGCGCGGCCTCGCGCGGCATGCCCAGCACCGGCGGGCGCAACGACATCGGCCTGCTGCCGGGATGGGGCGCCATGTACTTGCTGAGCATGGACCCGCGTGCGCGCATGGTCACGCTGGGCACGGCCGACCGCGCCGGCAGCTGGTCGATCCACTACCGCGACCGCCAGACCGGCCGTCCGATCAGCCTGATCGACTTCCCCTACATGACCATCCTCGGCAACCCGGGCGACACCCGCAACCGCAAGACCGGCAAGCTGGAAGCCTTCCCGCGCTGCCCGAAGAGCGCCTGCGGGACGCCCTATGCGCACGACAGCGCGCACCAGCCGGCTTTCGCCTACCTGCCCTACCTCGTCACCGGCGACCACTATTACCTGGAAGAGCTGCAGTTCTGGGCCATGTACAACGTGTTCGCCACCAATCCAGGCTACCGCAAGAACATCGAGGGCCTGGTCATGTCGCACCAGGTGCGCGGCCAGGCCTGGAGCCTGCGCACCCTGGGCGAGGCGGCCTACATCACGCCCGACAGGCATCCGCTCAAGGACGACTTCCTCGCCATCCTGAAGACCAACCTGGCCTGGTACAACAGCACCTACACCGACAACCCGCAGGCCAACGGCCTGGGCGCGATCGTGCACCGGGCCGCCGCCTCGTACAAGAAGAACACCGCGATCGCGCCCTGGCAGGACGACTTCTTCACCGCCGCCGTCGGCCACCTGGTCGACCTCGGTTTCAAGGATGCGCAGCCGCTGCTGAAGTGGAAGGCCAGGTTCCCGCTGGCGCGCATGGTCGGCGAAGGCACCTGCTGGCTGGCCGCCGCCAACTACTCGATCTCGGTGCGCGATGCGCCGACGGCGCCGATCTACAACACCATCGCCGAGTCGTATCCGAAGACGGTCGGCCCGGAAGTGGCGGCCCTGCCCTGCGGCAGCGAGCAGATGGCGGCAGCCACCAATCGCAAGCCGGGCGACATGGGCGGCTATGCCGGTACGCCGCTCGGCTTCCCGTCGAACCTGCAGCCGGCGCTGGCGTACGCGGCCGACATCGGCGGCGAGGCCGGACGCAAGGCCTGGGAACGCTTCATGTCGCGCAGCGTGAAGCCGGACTACGGCCGCGCGCCGCAGTTCGCCATCGTGCCCCGGACTTTCGGCGCGCAGGCCGACGCGCGCTGATGGGGCCCATCTGACGCGGGCGATGCCGGCCGCATAAACGATTACAGCTTGTAAGCGCCGTTGCAAATCGGGCGTCCTTGTTGCACCTTATCGGTATAACAATCCGAAGGAGGTCCAGTCATGAGATGTCCCCCGAATACGCCCGCGCTCCTGGCGCTGGGCGCCGCGCTCCTGTCCGGCTGCGGCGTGCAGGCGCCGGGCCGGCAAGAGGCGCAAGGCATTGCCGCGCCGGTGGCGGCGCCCGCCCCGCCGCCGCCCTCTCCTTCGGTGTCGGCTTATGCGCCGGCGCAGACGCAGAGCGTGACCGTGACCGGGTCGTCGATCGCCTCGCCGTACGCCATGGCGCGGCGCGCGCCTGCGCCGGGTTTCGTGGTCATCGCGCCAGCGCAGGCCGACAAGTTCCCCGACAAGGCAGCGAACGCCACCCAGCTGGTGGCCGAGCAGCCGGTGTCCACCTTCAGCGCCGACGTCGACACCGCCTCCTACGCCTTTGTCCGCCGCCAGCTGACGGGCGGCCGGCTGCCGCCGCCCCAGGCCGTGCGCGTCGAGGAGATGGTCAACTACTTCCCCTACCGCTACGCCGCACCGAAGGCGCGCAACCAGCCCTTCGCCGTGACCACCGAGGTCATGCCCAGCCCTTGGCGCCCCGGCAACCAGCTGCTGCACGTCGCCGTGCGCGGCTTCGACGTGGAGCAGGCCGAGCGCCCGCCGCTGAACCTGGTGCTGCTGATCGACGTGTCCGGCTCGATGGCGGGACCGGACCGCCTGCCGCTGCTGCAGCAGGGCCTGCGCCTGTTCGCCGACGGGCTGCGCGAGAACGACCGCGTCTCCATCGTCACCTATGCCAACGGCACCCAGGTGGTGCTCGAGCCGACGCTCGGCCGCGACAGGCAGAAGATCGTCGATGCGCTCGACGGCCTGCGTGCGGCGGGCGGCACGGCCGGCGGCGACGGCCTGCAGCGGGCCTATGCCCTGGCCGAGCGCCACCGCGACCCGAAGGCGGTGAACCGCGTGATCCTGGCCACCGACGGCGACTTCAACATCGGCATCACCGATCCGAAGCAGCTGGAACGCTTCATCGCCGACAAGCGCAAGAGCGGCGTCTACCTGTCGGTGTTCGGCGTCGGCATGGGCAACCTGAACGACGCACTGATCCAGCGCCTGACCCAGTCCGGCAACGGCAACGCCGCCTACATCGACTCGCTGCTGGAAGCGCGCAAGGCGATGGGGGAAGAGCTGGGCTCGACCATGTTCCCGATCGCGAACGACGTCAAGATGCAGGTCGAGTTCAATCCGAAGCAGGTGGCGGCGTACCGCCTGATCGGCTACGAAACGCGCATGCTGGCGCGCCAGGATTTCAAGGACGACAAGGTCGATGCGGGCGACATGGGGGCCGGCCACACCGTCACCGCCATCTACGAGATCACGCCGGCCTCGGAGGCGGGCAAGCTGGTCGACCCGCTGCGCTATGGCGAGAACAAAAAAGCGGCGCCGGCCGGCAAGGGCGATGAGCTCTGTTTCGTGAAGGTACGCTACAAGCTGCCGGGCCAGGGCGCCAGCCGCGAAACCGCGCACGCGGTGCGCGCGGCGAGCGTGCGTACCAGGCTCGACGCGGCGCCCGAGGATGCGCGCTTTGCGGTGGCGGTGGCGGCCTTCGGCCAGCGCCTGCGCGGCGAGGCGCCGCTGGCGGATTACAGCTATGCCGACATCGCCGACCTGGCGAACGAGGCGCGCGGCAAGGACCCGGAAGGCTACCGCGCCGAGTTCGTGCGCCTGGTGCGGATGGCGGAAGCCCTGGGCAAGACCAGCCCGGTCGGGCAGCCGTAGGGTGGGTTCTTGAACCCACCATGATGGTGCATGATCGTTGCCGGTGGGTTCGAGAACCCACCCTACGACGCTACGGTGTGCTGAGTCCGGGCGTGCCTGTTATAAGATTTCTACAGACACCTCAGGCATTCCGCCTGATGCACCATTATTCAGGAAATCCCATGCGCCTCCTTATCGCCCTGCTCCTCCCCTGGCTCACCTTCTTCACCATCGGCCGCCCGATCGCCGGCGTCATCTGCCTGATCCTGCAGGTGACCCTGATCGGCTGGCTGCCGGCCGCGATCTGGGCGGTCTATGCCCTCAGCCAGTACAAAACCGACAAGAAGATCGCGGAATCGATGCGGCAGCGCTGATCAGGCCTCGGCGTCGCCGGCAGCCTTGCGCGGCGCCGCCTTGTCCTTCGCGGCGCCGGCGCGCTTGCCCCTGCCCTTCCCCTGGGCGCGCTCGGCCAGCAGCTCGTCGACCGGGATGCCGGCTTCCTGCGCGATCGCCAGCACCTGCTCGCGCGCCTTGCGCAAGTCGTCCTTCTGGCGTTCCTTGAGTTCCTTCTCGACGTCGAACTGCAGGCCTTTCAGTTCGCCGAGGTTGTAGTTCGACAGATCGATCTTTGCCATCGCTTGCCCCTGTTCGGTTGGAACCGCTAGGCTATCACGCTCCGGGGTGTGCGCAGCGTCGATCCGCGAGCAAATCGAAGAGCGTCAGCGCCACCACCTTGGTCGCCTTGCGCAGGTCCTCCAGCGCCAGCTTCTCGTCGGCCTTCTTCGCATTCGATTCGGGTACCGTGCGCGGGCCGGCGCCGTACATCACGGCCGGGATGCCCTGCTCGCCGTAGAGGCGCGCATCGGCGTACAGCGGCGTGCCCACGGCAGGAATCTCCTCGCCGAGGATGGCGCGGCCGTTGCGCCGCAGGCTCTCCACCAGCTCCGCGGCGCCGGGCAGCGGCCGCAGGGCATGCGACAGCAGCAGGCGCCGGATCTCGACGCGGATACCGGGCAGGCCCCGCACCGCGTCTTCGATCAGCGCGCGCACCCCGGCCTCGACCGCCACCGGGTCTTCTTCGGGAATCATGCGCCGGTCCATCTTGAGCACGACCTTGCCCGGCACCACGTTGGTGTTGGTACCGCCGTCGATGCGCCCGACCAGCATGGTGGGCGAATCGATGCCGGGCACGCCCGACTTGATCTTCTTGAGCTCGGGCAACTGGCCGTAGATGGCGTTCAGGATGTGCGTGGCCGCCTGCAGCGCATCGATCGCCGTCTCGGGCATGGCGCCGTGGCCGGCCTTGCCGTGCACCGTGACTTCCAGCTGCAGGCAGGCGTTGTGGGCGGTGACGACCTGGTAGCTGAAGCCGGCCGCGATCACCAGGTCGGGCTTTGTCAGCTTCTGCTCCAGCAGCCAGCCCGGTCCCAGCAGGCCGCCGAATTCCTCGTCGTAGGTGAAGTGCAGCTCGACCCCGCCTGTCAAGGGCAGGCCGAGCGCTTCCAGCGCGCGCACGGCGAAGATGTAGGTGGCGAAGTCGCTCTTCGAGACCGCGGCGGCGCGCCCGTACAGGTAGCCATCCTCGATCTCGGCGCCGTACGGCGGCCTGGTCCAGCCCTCGCCCGGCGGCACCACGTCGCCGTGGGCGTTCAGGGCAATCGTGGGGCCGTCGCCATACGGGCGGCGCACGATCAGGTTGGTGATCGATTCCATGCCGTAGTCGTGCACCGCATCCACCGGCACCGCATGCCGTTCGGCTTCCCAGCCGAAGGCGCGCACCATCCCGGCTACCGCCTCGGCGTGCGGCGCGTTGTTGCCCGGCGGGGTGTCGGTGGGGATGCGCACCACGCCCTGCAAAAAGGCGACCTGCTCGTCGAAGTGGGCGTCGATCCAGTCGAGCAGCCCTTGTCTGGCTTGAGTATCCATCAGTTCTGTCCTGTCTTGGCGCCGGCTTCGAACCAGGCGCCGACCTGTGCCCGTTCGGCCTCGGTCATGTTGGTGAGGTTCGCCAGCGGCATCGCCTTCAGCTGCACGGTCTGCTGGTAGATGCGCGCGGCGTTCTGGCTGATCAGCTCAGGCGATTCGAGCATCACGCCGGCCGGCGCGGTGGCGAAGCCGGGTTGCGTCGGCTTCGCGGCGTGGCAGCTGACGCAGCGCTGGTCGACGATGTGCTGCACCTGGGTGAAGCGGGCCGCCGTGTCCGCATTTGCATCCGCCGCGGGCGCCTGCGCCACCGGCGCCGACGGTGCGATCAGCACCGCCAGCACGGCCAGCAGCGCGACGCCGGCCGCCGGGTACTTCCACTCGATGCGGCCCTTGTGACGCAAATTGAAGAAGTGGCGGATCAGCACGCCCGCCGCCATGATCACGGCCAGCACGGCCCAGGCATGCTCGTGGCGGTAGGTCATCGCGTAATGGTTGCTGATCATGAGGAACAGCACCGGCAGCGTGAAGTAGTTGTTGTGCACCGAGCGCTGCTTGGCCTTGATGCCGTGGACCGGGTCGGGCTTCCGGCCGCCCATCATGGCGTTCACCATCTTGCGCTGGCCGGGGATGATCACGTGGGCGACGTTGGCCACCATGATGGTGCCGATCATGGCGCCGATGTGCAGGTAGGCCGCGCGCCCGCTCAGCAGGTGGGTGAGCACCCAGCTGCTTCCGACCAGGAAGCCGAAGACGACGACGCCGAAGGCCAGGTCGCGCTTGCCCAGCGGGGACTTGCACAGCAGGTCGTAGACGATCCAGCCCACCACCAGGCTGCCCAGGCCGATGCCGACCGCCTGCCAGCTGGACAGATCGGCCACGCTGCGGTCGACCATCATCGCCTGCGCGTTCAGGTAGTAGACGATGAACAGCAGCGCGAAGCCCGACAGCCAGGTGGAATAGGCTTCCCACTTGAACCAGTGGAGTTCCTTCGGCAGCGTGGCCGGGGCCACCAGGTATTTTTGCGGGTTGTAGAAACCGCCGCCGTGCACGGCCCAGAGTTCGCCGGCCACGCCCTTTTTGGCCAGGTCGGAATCCGGCGCGGGCGGGCGGATGGTGTTGTCGAGCCAGACGAAGTAGAAGGAGGCGCCGATCCAGGCGATGCCCGTGATGATGTGCAGCCAGCGCACGAGCAGATTCAGCCATTCGAGGCCGTAGGGCGCCAGGTATCCGAACACGTCCATGCACAATCCCTCATCGTATTTGTAGCGATATTTCAACGAAGATACGCGGTTTTCATTTTCTACAACATGAAAAATGCCGTATATTCGACATAATCGAACCGATATACACACGAACTCAGCCAAACCGCCCATGGCCAGCCTGCCCCAGCACCTCGACCTGCACCTGATCCGCATCCTCTACCTGCTGCTGGTGGAAAAAAACGTCTCGCGCGTGGCGCTGAAACTGAACCAGCCCCAGCCCTCGATCTCGGCCTCGCTGCGCAAGCTGCGCGAGCTGACCGGCGACCCGCTGCTGGTACGCGGCGCGCGCGGCATGGTGCCGACCCAGCACGGCGAAAGCCTGCTCAAGCCCGCCAAGCGCATCCTCGACGAAACCGAGAGCCTGTTCGTCAAAAAGTCGCCCTTCGTGCCGGAAGCGGCGGCGCGCACCTTCCACATCGCCGCACCCGACTACCTCGACACCCAGTTCCTGCCGAATGTCGTGGCCTCGATCCGGCGCGGCGCCCCGAACAGCCGCGTGTCCATCCACAGCCTGGGGCCGGGCACCGACTACCTGCGCATGCTGTCCGACGGCGAGATGGACCTGGTGATCGCCAACTGGGACGAGCCACCCGCGCACCTGCACATGTCGAAGCTGTTCGAGGACCCGATCGTCTGCACCATGCGCGCCGACAGCCCGTATGCCAAGCGTACCGAGACCGATGCGATGACCATCGAAGATTACCTCAGTTTGCCGCACGTGGCGCCGTCGCAGATGCTGCCGGGTTACCACGGCGTGATCGATTCCTTCCTGGCCAGGCAGGGCATGCACCGCAAGATCGCCGTGGAGTCGCCCTACTTCGGCCTGATTCCGTACATGCTGACCCAGACCGACCTGGTGCTGACCACCGGCCGCCAGTTCATGCGCTTCTACGACAAGTCGCTGCCGCTGAAGACCTTCACCATGCCGATCAAATTCCCGCCGATGCGTTTCTACCAGCTGTGGCACCAGCGCGTGCACCAGTCGACGGAACACAAATGGCTGCGCGACCAGGTCAGCCAGGCGGCGCGGGCCCTGGTGCAGAAGTGACTATATCGGTGGCCGTATAAGCGCGGGCGCCGTCCCGTTTTATCATCGAAGGCTCGAACCATGCGAGGCCGAACATGACTACCCTCTCCAGCCTGAACACCTTGGATGCCGCCGATTTTGTCGCGGCCCTGACCGGCATCTACGAGCATTCGCCCTGGATCGCCGCACGCGCCGCCGCTCGCCGCCCCTTTGCCAGCCTGGCCGCGCTGAAGCTGGCCTTGCAGGACGTGGTCGCCGGCGCGGGCGAGGACGAGCGCCTGGCGCTGCTGCGTGCCCACCCCGAGCTGGCGGGCAAGGCGGCGATTGCCGGCGCGCTGACGGCCGAGTCCACCGGCGAACAGGCCGCCTCCGGCCTGAACCTGTGCAGCGCGGAAGAATACGCCACGCTGCAGCGGCTCAATGCCGAATACAACGACAAGTTCGGCTTCCCCTTCATCCTGGCCGTGAAAGGCCCGACCGGACGCGGGCTGACGCGCACCGCGATCATCGCCACGTTCACGCGGCGCCTCCAGAACGGGCGCCCGGACGAGATGGCCGAAGCCCTGCGCCAGGTACACCGCATCGCCGAGATGCGCCTGAACGCCCTGCTCGGCGTGACGCCATCGATCGGCGCGCAGGCGATGGACTGGGCCGAGACGCTGGGCGCCTGGAGCGATGCCGACGAGGGCCTGACCTGCGCTTACCTGACGCCGGCCCACCGCCGCACCGCCGGGCAGATCGCGGCATGGATGGCCGATGCCGGCATGCAGGCGCATATCGATGCGGTCGGCAACGTGGTCGGCCGCTATGCCGCGCTCGACCCGAACGCGAAGACCCTGATGACCGGCTCGCACTACGACACCGTGCGCAACGGCGGCAAGTACGATGGGCGCCTGGGCATCCTGCTGCCGATTGCATTGGTGCGCGCGCTGCACGCGCGCGGCGAGCGCCTGCCCTATCACCTCGAAGTGGTCGGCTTCGCCGAAGAAGAAGGCGTGCGCTTTCGCAGCACCTTCCTGGGCAGCAGCGCCGTCACCGGGCAGTTCGACCTGGCCAGGCTCGATACGCTCGACGAAGACGGCGTCAGCATGCGCCAGGCGCTGCTGGAAGCGGGACACCATCCGGCAGCGATTCCCTCGATTGCGCGCCGGCCCGAAGACCTGCTCGGCTTCGTCGAGGTCCACATCGAACAGGGACCGGTGCTGCTCGAGCGCGGCTTGCCGGTGGGCGTGGTGACGGCGATTGCCGGCAGCTCGCGCTACCTGGTCGAACTGGCCGGCGTCGCCAGCCATGCGGGCACCACGCCGATGGGCATGCGGCGCGACGCGGCCGCCGCCGCCGCCGAGATCGTGCTGCTGGTCGAGGCGCGCTGCAGCGGCGTCCCGTCGCTGGTCGGCACCGTCGGCCAGCTCGAGGTGCCGGCCGGTTCGGTCAACGTGATTCCCGGCGCCTGCAAGCTCTCGCTCGATATCCGCGCGGCCGACGACGCCGTCCGGCTGGCGGCGGTGGACGATATCCTGGCCGGTATCGGTGCCATTTGCGCCAGGCGCGGCATCGACGAGAAGCTGTGGAAGATCGTGGAAGCGCAAGCGGCGCCCTGCTCGCCGCGCCTGATGGATGCGCTCGGCGCGGCGGTGGAGCGCGCCGGCGTGCCGCGCTTCGACTTGCTGTCCGGCGCCGGCCACGATGCGATGCAGATGGCGCAGATCACCGAGGTCGCGATGCTGTTCACGCGCTGCGGCAACGGCGGCATCAGCCACAACCCGCTGGAGACCATGACGGCCGACGACGCCGAGCTGGCCGGGCAGGTGCTGCTGGACTTCCTGCGCGGCGTCGAGGCCGCTGCATGATCGCGCTGCGTCCGGCACGCGGCGACGAGGTCGCCGCCCTGTGGGCACTGCGCACGCGCGCGGTGGCCCAGGCCTGCGCCGGACATTATGCGCAGGCCGTGCTGGACGCCTGGCTGGCGTCTCCGGTGCCGGACAGCCTGGCGCGCCTGGTCGCGGCCGGCGCCGCCACCGTCGCGCAGGAAGCCGGCCACACCCTCGGTTACGCGGCGGTCGATGTGGACAGCGGCGAAGTCGATGCGGTGTTCGTCGAGCCCCGCGAACACGGACGCGGCATCGGCGCGCTGCTGCTGGCAACCTGCGAAGACATGGCGCGCGCGGCCGGTTGCCGGCGCCTGCACCTCTCGGCCTCGCTCAATGCGCTGCCCTTCTACCGGCGCGCCGGTTTCGCCGCCCTGCGCGAGGAACTGTACGCGCACCGTTCCGGCATCGGCATCCCGTCCGTGTACATGGAAAAGCGGATCGGCTGATACCGATCACTTCCCGGCGCGGCCGGCCAGCACCAGCGCGATCCCGCCGAGGATCGCCACCGACGCCAGCACCAGCCGCAGCGTCGGCGGCTCGGCCAGGAACAGCACCGCGCCGAACGCCGTGATCACCGGCACCGATAACTGCACCGTGGCCGCGCGCATGGCGCTCAGTTCGCGCAGCGCGGCGTACCAGAGCGCGTAGCCGACACCGGAGGTGATGGCGCCGGAGACCAGCGCCAGCGCGACGCCCCTCGGGTTCGCATGCGCGGCGCCGATGAAGGGAAGCCACAGCAGCAGCGCCAGCGGCGCCGCGCGCAGGAAGTTGCCGGCCGTGGCGCCGAGCGGATCGACGGCGCCGCGCCCGCGCAGCGAATATCCGCCCCAGGCCGCGCCGGCCAGCGCCATCGATGCGGCGCCGACCAGGGGCGGCGCGCTGACACCCGGCAGTACCAGGTAGACCAGGCCCAGCGCCGCCAGCGCCAGGCCCGCGCAGGCCAGCGGCGCGAAGCGCTCGCCCGCGCGCAGGGCGGCGCCGAACATGGTCAGCTGCACCGCGCCGAACAGGATCAATGCGCCGCTGCCGGCCGCCAGGCTCGCGTAGGCGAAGGAAAAGAAGGCGACGTAGGCGAACAGCATGGCTGCCGACAGCCAGTCGCCGCCGGCGTCCCCGGGCTCCCTGGCCGCCCCGCGCATGGTGCCCGCACGCCAGCGCACGATCAGCGCCAGCGCCAGTGCGCCCGACACGATGCGCACCGCGCCGAAGCTGGCCGGATCGATCGCGCCGCGCAGCAGCGCCAGCCGGCACAGCAGGGAGTTGGCCGCAAAGGCCAGCATTGCCACCGCCGTGAAGGCCAGCGTCGACAGGCGCGGCCGGCCGGTGGCGAGGTCACGCATGGCTGGCCACCAGCAATGCCGACCAGGCCAGCAAGGCCGCCCCCAGCGGCTTGCCCACGAATGTGTCGAATTGGCGGCCCCAGGGCATGTTCTTCTCGATGGCCATGATGGCGGCCAGCACCAGCATCCAGCCCAGGCTGCCGGCGCCGACGGCGAACATCAGCAGCATCAGCGCCCAGCAGCAGCCGACGCAGTAGGCGCCGTGGTGCAGGCCGAGCAGGAAAGCGCGGCGGCCGTGGGCGCGGCCGCGCCAGTGCGTCATTACGAAGCCGAGCGGGGAGCGGCAGCGCTCCAGGCAGGTGTACTTCAGGCGGCTGAACTGGAAGGCGCCTGCGCCGGCAATGACGGCGGCGCCGACGATCCAGGCGTTCCAGGCCAGCTGCGGCGCCTGGTCGATGAGCGCCAGCAGGCCCGTGTGCAGGCCGTGTGCGAGTACCCCGAAGGCGCCCCAGGCAGCCATGTAGCCGAGGCCGAGCAGGGCCAGCAGGCGGCCATGATCGGGCCGGCTGCCGGTCAGGCGGTCGAAGGCGTCGAACAGCGGCAATGTGGTGGGCAGCATCATCGCGGCGGTCATCAGGATCCAGGCTGCAGCATACAACAGCAGCGGCACGACGATGTCGCCGGCCGGCAGCGCGCGGCACAGTGCGGCGGCCGGGCCGGAAGCGGTCCAGTCGCCGTGTTCGAGATAGCGGCCCCAGGGGCTGCGCGCCCAGGCCCAGAGCGCCAGCCAGGCCAGGCCCGCCAGCGCCAGGAGCAGCGGCACGAACACGCGGGTGTGGCGCCGCAGCGGCGGCGCATTCGCCGCCGCACTCATGCCTCGAACACGAAGGTGCTTTGCAGCGCATTATGGTCGCGCAGGTTGAGGTGGATGCCGAGCGTGTCGTTGTGCGAGCGGTAGACCGGCGCCTTGCCGACGAAGACCGGGGCGCCGGGTACGGTCGAGAAAATGGTCTCGGTGAGCGTGGTGGTGCCGCCGCCCGGGCCACGGTAGGGCTCGAGCTCGGCATAATAATTCTCGCCGATGGACAGCTCGCCCCTGCCCTCGTTCACCGTGAAGGTGATCGGCGCGCGCTCGATCGACACCACTTCGCCGATCAGCTTGGACAATTCGGCCACGGCGCCGCCGGACTTGCCGCTGTACACCTTGAGCAGTGCATCCATTTGTTCGTCGCTGGCGCCCTCGTCGACGAAGAAGGCCACGCGCCAGTTGCCTTTCAGGATGTTGCCGGGCAGGTGGGACACGGCGGCCAGCGTGTGGCCGCTGACGTCGATGCCGTCGATGGCGCCCTTGTCGATGTGCCAGGCGACGATGGTGTCGCAGGTGCCGTGGTCGGGGTCTTCGCCGATCCAGCATGGGCACAGGACCTTGCAGTTGCAGACCTCCAAAAGCCTGCCTTCGAGACGATAGCTCATGATGACCTCCCCAAGGAGCGGGAATTGAACCAGCTACCCAAGTTAGGCGCGCGGAGGTGGATGAGGCAAGCGGGGCGGGTGTGACGCAGATCAAACTACCAGCGCCCGATTGTATTGTGACGAATTTTGACGCCGGGATTATTGCTCCAGCGCTTCGTCCAGCCGCGCCATCCCGCGCCGCGCCTGCTTGCGCGCACGCAGCCAGTCGCGGCCGCCGCGTTCCAGCGCCTTGGCGATCACGTTTTCGGGCAGGCTATAGACCGTGGCCCAGGTGGCGCGGCCGTCCACGGCATTCGAGGGAAAGCTGCTGGTCTCGATCGGCCAATGGTATTTGCGCTTCAGCGTGCGCACGATGGCCGCCAGGGTCACGCGGCCCTTCAGCGGCTCGGCACCGGTCTGGTCTTCGTTCGACAGCAGCACCGCCAGCACGGCGCCGCGCGCGGTCAGCGGACCGGGAAAGGTAGGGAGTTTGCTCGGCATGCGGCCATTCTAGCCGCGTTTGCCGGCATGCAGCGGACGCGTCCCTGCCCTGCCTCGCTCTGCTGGCCTTTACTCCACCGCCTGCGCCCGCTCCAGCATCGCATGCAGCAGCACGTTGCAGCCGGCCTCCAGGTGCTCGGGCTTGGCGTCCTCGATCTCGTTGTGGCTGATGCCGTCCTTGCAGGGTACGAAGATCATGCCGCTCGGGGCCACCCGCGCGGCGTAGATGGCGTCGTGGCCGGCGCCGGAGACCACGTCCATGGTCGAATAGCCCAGCTTGTCCGTGGCGGCGCGCACGGCGTTCACGCAATCCGGATGGAAAGGGCAAGGCGGATAGTAGGACACGCGCTCGACCTCGATGCCCAGGCCGCTCTCGGCGCGCGTCTTGGCGACAAAGGCGAGCACCTCCTCGTGCATGGTGTCCAGCAGCGCGTCGTTCACGTTGCGCAGGTCGATGCTGAACTTTACCTGGCCGGGGATCACATTGCGGCTGTTCGGGAACACCTGCACCATGCCGACCGTGCCGCGGCCATAGGGCGGGTAGCGGTTGGCGATGGCCACCACTTCCTGCATGATGGTGGTCGCCACCTGCAAGGCGTCGCGGCGCAGGCCCATCGGCGTAGGGCCGGCGTGCGCTTCCATGCCACTGACCGTGCAGTCGTACCAGGACAGACCCATCACCGCCGGCACCACGCCGATCACCTTGTCGGCGTCTTCCAGCACCGGTCCCTGCTCGATGTGGGTTTCGAAATAGGCGCCGATCGGGTGCCGGCCGGGTTCCTCCTCGCCCAGGTAGCCGATGCGTTCCAGTTCCTCGCGCACGCTCTTGCCTTCGACGTCCTTTGCCGCGTAGGCCGCTTCCAGGCTGAAGGCGCCGCAGAAGACACCGGAACCCATCATCACCGGCACGAAGCGCGAGCCTTCCTCGTTGGTCCAGAAGGCGACCTCGATCGGGGCCTCGGTGACGATGCCGTGGTCGTTCAGGGTACGCACGACTTCCAGGCCGGCCAGCACGCCGTAGTTGCCGTCGAACTTGCCGCCGGTGGGCTGGGTGTCGACGTGGCTGCCGGTGACGATCGGCGCCAGGCCGGCGTTACGGCCCGCGCGGCGCATGAAGACGTTGCCGATCTTGTCGACGGTGATGCTCATGCCGGCCTCGCGGCCCCATTGCACGACCAGGTCGCGCCCCTGGCGGTCGAGGTCGGTCAGGGCCAGGCGCTTGACGCCGCCCTTGTCGGTGGCGCCGATGCGGGCCAGTTCCATCAGGGAGTGCCACAGGCGTTGGCCGTTGATGCGCAGGGTGTCGGGCATGACGTTCTCCGGTGAGAAGTTAGACGAAAGCCGGGCGGTCGATGTGGCGGCCGGCGCCCTCCTCGGCGCGCAAATCGCCGCGCTCGAAGACCAGCTTGCCGGCGGCGACCGTGTGCGTC
>Ga0308166_1002183_pt1 | contig 18672 bp, 8 predicted proteins | sample PhyCR2_2_FD_202137 | JGI IMG/M metagenome (GOLD analysis project Ga0308166, IMG submission 202137) | Phyllosphere microbial communities from UC Gill Tract Community Farm, Albany, California, United States - DLSLCC.R2 | ecosystem: Host-associated > Plants > Phyllosphere > Unclassified | place... | reverse complement strand
ACGTCAATCACATCCGGTACGCTTACGTCCAATGCTTCATGCGAGAAGCCCATACCGGTCGGGTTGTCCAGTTTGTTAATCAACGCCTGCACAATCGGCTCGTTGATGCATGGGTCAGTGTCAACCGGCACTAACTGCCAATCTTCCTTCACTTCTTGCACCGGCTGAATTTGGTTGTTCTTCAACACATCCTGCACGAACGGCTGAATCACGTTACGGGAGAAGTCCAGCATTCCCGCACAACGCTGACTGATCATACGCTTCAGTTCATACAGCGTCGGCTCGTGGTCTTCCACACGGATAGACTCAGCGCCTGCGGCGGTGTCCACCACAACGTTGTCTTCGCCTGTACCGTGTGCAGGCTGACGCAGCGCAGTAATCTGCGGCAGGGTTTGGAAGAACTGCTCATCGGTAATGGCAGAGTCAAACACCGAGCCTTGGTTCGTGGCTTTGTTCAGCAGCGCAATCGGTGAACCTTCGTCCGCACTTAAACGCAGGTTTGCTTGTTTGAGCAAACGCATGGCGTTGGTAGTAGCGTTAACAGAGTACAGATTAATCATTGGTTGTTCCCCTTCACGGTGCTGATAACATCCTGCACACGACCTGCCAGACGACCACCGACCATGTCGGCAATATCACGCTTGAGCAGACGTTGCTCACCGACATGGCTGTCAAGGCCGTTGTTCCCACGCATCAACCCGTGGATAACTTCCGTGGTCAGTTCCACGGCATTTGCCAGTGTAATCGCATTCATGCGTTGCACCGGGGAGAAGCTGTCCGTCTCTTGCGACTGCACATTGCCTGAAACCGGCAAATTGTGGCGCATACGGATTTGTTCTAAAATTGACATACCTTACTCCGGAGTTTGACTGGGCGGTAGCGACCCGCCCAGAGTGTTATTTGATTTTAGCAGGGAGTTCAGGAACGGCCTCACCGTCTAAAATCTTCCCGACACAAAGACCACCGTGGAAACCGGCGGCGTTACATGTTCCGATGCGCATCAGTGAACCTACGATACGGGCATCTACCGAGTTACGGCCAAAGATGATGTCCAGCTCCTCTCCACGTTCAGTGTAGTTCTCGCCACGCATCAACTCTTGTACCGTTGTTTTCAACTGGTTAGCGATAACCATTTTGTCGGCGGCTGCCATGTCAACCCGGTGCGTGATATAGAACTTCACACACATCGTGTTATACGCCAGCGGCACACCGTCTACACGGTAATCCCCATTTACGCTTCCCGACGTAGGAATATCCTTGCCGAGTGCGTTAGCCAGTTTACGACGTTGACGGTCTTTCCCATTCACCAACGTTTTCAGCGATGGAGTCAGGTCTTCTGGATCACCATGGTAAACCACTTCGATTTTGTCGACGTGTCCCCGCACACCGGCTTGCGGTGAGAACGAACTGAGTTCGTACAGGGTCTGGGCTGCCTCTTTACTGAAGCCGCTCATATCGTCGTTCAGGTTGTCGCTGAAGGTGCATAGAATTGACTCCACGTCAACGTGGTCGCCTTCTTTCACCATTTCCAACATGTTCTGGTTAAAGCCAATCGTGACTTCTTTGATTTTGGTAACATCAGACTGTGCTTTCGCAGCGAACCGCTCACTAATTGCATTCGAGTCTTCAATTACCTCTTCCGCTTCAATCAACGCGACGTTAGCCAGAATGGATTCTTTCAAACAAACCTGAGTGGGATCGTAGAGATCCGGTTCAAAGTGATCGCCGTTAAAGGTGATGATAGAGCCCGCAGGGAGTTTGTCACCCTGCTTCCATTTACTGATAACCGTGTGCGGGTAATACGTACCCTCATGTGCCCCATACCAGCGACCCAGTGGGAACGTTTCTTCTTCCCCGTCTTCGTACTTGATACGGATAAACTCATCCGTCTTCATCACAATTTTACCCGGCTTATCGATACCACGGGCGTGCTTCACAGACGTACGATGTGCAGCCGCTTTCTCCTGTTCAGTACGATAAGGTGGTACCATTGCCCCCACGACCGTTGTGGTCGAACCGTATTGGATACCTACGAAGTTTTGACGCTTCGCATCATCCATCAACGTATCCGGTACGAGACCATCGATAAACGACAGCACTTCACCCGGCTTGTGATCCTCACCCTCTTTACTGCGAATGAAGGTGGTGCCGTCAACCGTATCAAAGCGTGGGTTGTTGGTCAGGAAGGCGGTAATACCGACGTCCCCATTATCGACCGTGTTACCCGACACGATACCCAAGTCAGATTCTTGGAACTCACGCGTATGGTACACCATCGTCTTACGGTTACGACCACCTGTCCCGCCCATGGTAACAACGTCTTTTTCTTTGGTGCACTGTATCGGGTTTGCACCCGGTGCCAGCAACACACTTGGGTCAGAGTTAATAGCGCCCCACACCATATCCTGACTCAATTCAAAGCGACGGTTACTACCCGGTGCGTTTTGATAGTTACGCATTGCTCTCACCATCGCCGTGTAGACGTGATACGCAATACGTTGGTTGCCGACGAACATCATTTCATCGCCGTTGATTTCCGGTTTCGTGTAGTCATTCAGCAGCATTTCGTTCGCGCGTTCTAACAACCCGATAAAGGTTTCCGGTTCCCCCATCTTCCTGAGGATACGAGCGTGCATGTCATCGACGAACGCGGTCCGCATTAATCGAAGCTCATTGATGTACCGTGGTGTCAGGCCATCTGCATCCCGAATCAAGTTCAGGTAAATGTCTTCACGATCGACTTCCGATTCCGTGTAGGTGGTCAGGAGTTTCAAATACTTATCCAGACCATTGACAATCATCCGCTGCTTGTCATTGTCACAAATCACAACAATCTTCGAGTCTGCTAAGCGAATAACAGAATCGTACAACGTTTTATCGATGCGGTTACCCGGTGGCAGCACTTCGTAACGAATCCCGAAGTGTTTCAGCATTCCGGTCAACCCGAGGTAGTAGGAGAAAATGAAGCCCAGCGTCAGCGATGTCCCCATCAGTGACAACTCGGTCATCTCGCGTGGGGATTTAGCTGCATCCACCCCTAAGAAGTCGGCTAGGTCGCCCTGCGGTTCCATCTTGTCACCGTCGACTTTATAGAGTTGCGAGTTTTCATCCATCCCGATGAACTTACCGCCACGCATTTTCGCAACCGGTAATAGCTCTTTCGCTTCAAGGTTCTTCACGCCCTCTTCCCCGAAGAACTCGTTGAGTTTCTTCGAATCAAAGTTCCACTGATAACCCATGGCGTTAAAGCCGGATACCCGACGCGCTACCATGGTGTATTGCCGTGGTAGTGTATTGAGTGGGTCGAACACGTTTGCCAACTTGGCATCGGTGACGTTGGTGTTCTTCGGGTCTACTGCCTGAATGATAATGGCGTTCGTTAACCAACGACCGTAATCGTTCGCTACCTTATCGCTACGCCTTACAAAGTTTTTACCGTAGGCAGTGGTTAAAGCGACCGTGTCGAAATCAACTTTACGAATCGGTAAATCAACACGCTGACGACGCATGGTGTACTCGGTACCATTTGCCATCCACGTTCCATCTTCGGTCAATGCAGGAGTCTGGAAACGGACCGTTACTGGCTCCCCGCCGATTGGTTGAAGACGAATCGTGTGGTGTTCGATATTCCCGGTAACGGAAATCTCTTTCTCCACTTTGTGGTCATGAATTGCCATCCCCAAACGCTGGGACGACGCAACAGCAGATAGGATGTCTTTCGGCAACACGACGCTGTTGTACTGCTTGTCCATGGCATCAACAGTTGACTGCGTCCAGTCTTCGGTTGTGACAAGGGGTTTAACCAGCGTCTTCTTCGGCTTGACTTCAATGTCTTTGACCGAATAGGTTAACGCTTGCTCGTACGTCTCTTTTGGATTGTACGGGTTCGGCAATTGGTTGAAGCGTTGGTTGGATTCGTTTAAGAACTTGTATGCTTTCGCAGTGACACGTCCGGCTTCGGCCAACTTCTCGACTTCTTGCTTAATCACTGCCGCATGATCAATGGTTTTCTCAACGACGATGGTGGTCGGTTTGATGTCTTCTTTCGGGGCTTCAATCACCAAGTCTTCGTTGGTGTCAAAGTCCACAACATCATCATTCACGACCGGTTCTTCGTTGACGATATCTTCGTCGGTGATGTCATCAGACCCTTCAACGATGTCGTCGTTTTCAACATCGTGCATGACGGTCTGTTCTTCCCCTTCCGGCGTAACAAACTCAGTTTCGAACTTGTCAGACGGTTGGGTGGTCATCACCTGAATCAGGGTACGATAGAAGTGGCGTGACATGACATCGTCAGTCAGGCGGCCACCGGCAGATTTACGCATACGCTCCACCACACCCATGTTCATCGACGTAAAGCCGCTGTTGTGGGTGAAGATGAAGTTCATGCGGGACAGTTGGGTCATGTCCATACCTGCGAACAAAGTATCTTTCTGGTCACCACGCGCCCAACCGAACAGGTCGAGTAGCCACAGCAGCTCGATAGACTGGAAGTGCTCCAGTTTGTTCTTGATACGGTTGTTGTAGGTGGTTTTGAACTTATCAAATGACGGCAGTGTAGAACCGAGATTAACGATGATATAGTTCTGACGCAGATACTCTGCGGTGTCGTACTTAAACTGGTTAGCGATTAACACCTGAATGTTACGCAAACGATCGTACCATGACATCAGGGTGTCAGGGTAACGGTAGTGCGGCAGCATCGGGGTGTAGTTCTCGATGAGCAGCACTTTTGGATCGCGGCGGACTAAGGTGTCATCCGTCAGACGACGGAAACGACGGTTCGCACGGTGATAGGCCAGAATCTGACGTTCCTGACCTTGTACCGGTACCGGAATAGGCTTACCGGAAATCCCATCTTCCGGCAGACGATAATGGTGGCGAATCTGAGCAGGCTTCTCCAGCTCTTGGAAATACGGTGTGGTCACCGGCGGTGCCAGCACCACTTGGTCAAGGTCGACCGTATGGAAAACAGACCCGCGTGGGATCTGGAGTTTCTCAAGCGGGATGATGCGCGGTTTCCCGAACTCATCCGTGCGACGCACAGAGAAACGCTGGTTGAATTGTTTGATGAGAAGCATTGGTAGTCCTTAAAGAGACGTTACAACAACAGCGCGTTAATCGACCGTTCTATCACGTCATTTATAGGCTGCACTTTAAAACTGCCATCCGTCGAGAACCAATAGTTCTTGGAGCTTACCCAACGACGGTTTTCCTCTAATGCTTCAATTGAGAACGGCACGTTGCCTGAACCCATATCGCCATCGTAGTCCCCGTTCAACCCTTTCAGTCGTGAAGGGTGCGGTGCCATAGATTCGACCCACGTCGCAACGCGGTTGTCGGGGAAGGAGATTGCCCCTTTCTTCTTGGGCGTTAACCAGTCATCTTCCAGCTCGTGGATATAGAGGGAAGAGATGGTGGTCTCCAATCTTATGGTCGAGGAGTACGTCGAACCGCGCCCGATAATCGGATAGCGCGTAACGAACATGAAGTAGTCATTCCAGAGGTCATACCCTGACAGGTATAGCAGTTCACCTAAACTGATGCCCCGAACGTTTTTACGGTCGAAGGCTTCTGGCAAATCGTCGATGTCGAAGAACACTTTGAAATGTTTGTTGTCCTGATAAATCAGCGCAACATAGTGGTCTTTGTCAATCATCAACGGTTGGTGGCGAGCCTCAGTCACTTCCAGTCGGTTAATCAACCGCTCAATACCGTCATCGGTGGTAAACAGGTCATAGACCTTTCCGCGCACTTCGAGGAGTTCGCGTTTGAGCGTTTTGGTGTTGATGCCATAAAGGTTGCCATCACCGGCACGGATTTGGGACAGATAACGTTCGCGAATGTTATACTGCGCCACCGGCAAGAGTGATTTCAAACCTTGGTATAAACCGATACGGGTGTCTGTGGCACGCACTTGGTCTTCACGACCCATGACCTTCGACCCGGTCGAGAACGAGGACAACACGTTACGTGTGCCGTTCTGCAACTTACGAGAGGTTACCTTGCGTCGAGCAAAGCCACCTTTCCCATCGAGGATGTTAAAGAAGTACATCCAGATGTCGTTGTACGCTTGCTGGAGTTTCCAGCGAACCGGGTCAGTCAATTCGGTACGGACGTTGCGGTCAGGAACTGCACGCGCCAGCGAAATGAGTCGGCGATACATCCCCCCAATCTCTTCTTCTTGGTCGCGACCGTCTTCGCGCACAATCAGGTCACGCAGACCTGCGGGCAGAACCAGCACATAACGGCTGAGACTAACGTCGCGGAATTTGAAGAAGAAATCAAGTGAGTCATCACGGCGTAACGAGTCGTTACGGGCGGGGGCCAGATCCTTGTAGTGGGACAAGAAGAAATTATAACCGGTGTCTGCGCCTTTATCACTGGGCAGGGCCGGTTCGAAATCTTTTTCTTTCTCATTCCATACCGCAAAACGTTTGCCTGCGCAAATGTCCTCATAGAGTTTCTTTAGGCCAAACAGCCCTAAGCAAACCGTTGGAGAAATGATGTCTAATTTAACATCGATGTATGCCCAGCTTGCGTCACGTTGCTCGCTACCTGTCAGGCCGAAGATTTCGGTTGAGTAAAGTCCTTCCGGGTGGAAGTTTTTCGTCATGCCCTGGAACGTGTCGGTAGTAGTAATTTGTCTTAGCTGAGACACCAGGGACTTGTTGACGTTTAACAAGTAAATGTCAACCCAGTTTAGCTTCTTCACGTTAAGCTCCTGAATTGGAAGTAAATACAATGGCAAAAAAGAAAAATGGTGTCGATGATTTTAACTTCGACAACCTTGATCTTGATTGGAATGACTTTGACGAGCCGCCTCGGAACAAAGACAAAAAACGTAACCCAATCATGGAGACCGGTCGGACGATTAAGCGTTCCGCGCTGTCAGCAATTTGGCCAGAAGGCAAACGTGACCAGGTCATTTTAAAGGGTATGCCCGATTCTGCTACCGATGCGTACAAAGGCTATCAGGACGCCAAATCGGTCGCAAAAGATGTTTACGCTCATACCAAAGACGAGCTGGTCAAGACTGAGCGTGTAATTAAGAACCAAGCCCGTCAACTTGGCCCAACAATGAAGAAATATTTACCCGATGCGATTACGCGTCGTGTAGATAAGTGGGCACGCAGTGACGAGATTCAGGGTGGTAGATACGACCCTGAGCAGGCGGGCTTAGACCGCATGATGGCGGAAGTCTTTAACGGTCAAGGTGGTGGCGGTGACGCCCCAATGACCGCACAAGAACAACGCGATGCCCAACAGCAAGCCACCGAAGATCGTATTCGTGATGGCGTGAAGGACATGAAGTCCGACGCGATGCTCAATGCGGTACTGAGTATTGCCCGTGATACGAACACGACTACTGCATTAACACGCGGTGTGTTGCTGAACGTTGAACGTAAACAACTCGAACTCGGTTACCGTACTCTGTTTGCGTTGCAAGATTTATCCAAACTCAAACAAACTGAGTTTGACCGTAATACCCCAGCGTTAGAAGCCATCGTCAAAAACACCGCGCTACCGGACTATGCCAAAGAGGACTTCTCAGAAGTTCGCTGGGCACATATACGCCGCCAAGCGGCTGACTGGATGAACCCCCTGCGTTATGCCGAAGGGTTCATGGATTCCATTCGTCAGAAAGCCACGAAGAAAATCTCAGGTGCCTTCTCAGACGGTCGTGGGATTCTCGAGACGATAATGGGGATGGGTGTCGAAGATGATTTTGGGATGGAAGACAGTTCCTCCTTATCACCCGACGCTCGTAAGAAGAACGGTAAAGACAAGGCCATGGGTTGGGCGACCAAGTTCCTCGCCAAAAAGCTGTTGGGTCCACTGGTTGAAAAAGGCCAAGGGAAATCCAAAGCGTGGCTGGAAGATAACCCACAGGCAATGTCCGCAATTGAGCGTGCAAAATTCTTAGCACGCGGGGCGACCGACGGTTCGATTGCGAACTCGGCGATTGCCGGAGAACGCGAAGGCTTCTTGGCTAACCTGTTCCGCATGGGTAATGCTGTGGGGGTGGTTGACCCACTGAAGCGTGAGAGTGTGTTCCTTGACGAGCGTAACGTTGAGAACTTGAACCGTTCGGCGAAGTTTGACCGTAAGTTCTATCTCACCGTGGTGGAATCACTCCCCGCGTTACTGTCTGAAATCAACAAATCTATTCGTCGTGGTTACGGCGAACATGCAGATGTTGAATACGACATGACCACGCGTGGTATCACCAGTCGTCGGGATTTGGCTGACCGTGTCCGTAAAGGATTGGCGGATGACAAAGGTCGTCAAAAAACACAAGAGTCCATCAACAGTGTTGTGGATTACATCGACCAGAAGAAGACGCTTGAACCTAACGAGCGTCAGCAGCTGGCGGACTACATCGAGTCGCGTGCGGCGACCGGTAAGTCCATGGACGTCGATGCAATTATCAAAGACCAATCCCAACTTTTCCGCTACATGGGCGGTAACACGGCGCGTAAGGTGGTCGATGCCCTGAAACATGTGGCGGCTGGCACCGCAGGGGAAAACTGGGGACTGTCGAACGAACTGCATGACCGCATCTCGTCGGTGCAGGTGCATTACAAACGTCGTCAGGAAGCGGTTGACCAAGCGGCGACCATTTACGGGGAACGTATCCTCCGTGATGCAGGTATCTTTAACTACGACAAGAAGAACAATGTTTTTGGCGTGGATAAAGACTTCGTTGACCCGTACACGATGTTCAACGACACCCGCATGGGCAAGACCCGTTCTGGTCGTGCTTTGACCCGTGAGCAGGAGCTGCAACGTAAACTGCAAAACGGTTCCGCAACCGCCGATTACATTCGTCGGAAGTTCGGTGAAGAAGGCGGGGTGGAAGACACCTTATCAGCCGGTTCTGCATTAAACGACGTGGCGGGCGGTAAAGGGCGTTACGGTGGTGGGATTACAGCACGTCAAATGGCGCGTGTGCTCTACGGAGAGACCGAGACGAACTTAGTCGACCTGTTAGGTGGTCAAGACCGTAAAAACGCGTCAGGAGAGACTGACAGGCTTATAGAGGCTATTCGTGCAACGAACGTAACCACCTACGTCCAAGAGATTCTCAAACATGTCAAGAACATGGATGAGGAAGGGGTATTACTGGCCTCCTTGGAAGGTGGTAGCGGCCCTGACGGTGCCGGTGCAGGTGGTGGGGAAGGCGATGGTCCGTCTCCACGCGGAGGTGGTCCACGCCGCCGTCGTATCGTGCTCGGTGAATCGGGACTGTTGCGTCGCTGGGGTGGGATTCTGTTTGATACGGCCAGCGGTGGCTTCAATCTGGCCAAACGCGGCGTCATGGGTGCCAAAGACCGCTTAGGGAAGTTCGGCAGTTGGGCAAAGGGCAAGTTCTCCACGGGCGACGGTCCGGGAATCTTCTCCAAACTCAAAGGTCTGGCGACTGGCGGTATTTCGGGTGCCTTTGGTTCTGCGGTGGAATTCGGGAAAGGTCTGCTTGGTGTACGCGATGTGTACGATGAGCGAGGCAAGGTAGTGTTGCAAGGTAAGCGTTTAGAAGCCGGGGAATACTGGCAACTGAGCGAAGACGGCAACCACTTACACAATCCGAAGACGCTGGATGAGATTCAGTTGGGGATGGATATCCTCGATAACGCCGGTAACGTGATTCTCTCTGCGGCTGATTTAGCAGCAGCGGGTAAACTCAGTTACTACAAAGGCGGGAAACTCCAATCGCTGTTCAAAGCCATGTCCCACAAATCAGGTAACCTTCTGCGTAAGATCATCGGCGCACCGAAGAAAGTGCTTGACCGGTTAGCCCCAAAAGCCAAGAGTATCAAGGAGTGGTTCACCACCGCACCAGACATCTATGTGAAAGGGGAAACCTTCCCACGTATGACGTCCATGCTGATGCGTCAAGGCAAGTACCTGTTGAAAGCCACGAAGACCCCGGTCTTCTCCGTGAAAGATATCACTGGGCCAATAGTGGATGATGCAGGTAATGACATTATTACCGCACAAGAGATGCAGAACCCAGACTTCAAACTGGTGGACAAGTGGGGTCGTGATATCAAGTCACCACTTCAACGTATCATCGGTCGTGTGGGTAGCCTGTTATCTCGTGGTAAAGATTTGGTCATGGGTATCCCGGACATGCTCCGCAAGGGTGCGGGGAAACTCAAGCATCTGGCAACCAACAACCCAATTGCCAACTGGTTTAAAGGGAAGGGTGGTGGAGACTTCTTCAGCAACAACTCCCTGTTCGGTGGCTTGAACACCACCGGCAAGAAAACCAACCATATCCTTATCCGTATCTACAAACTCTTGAACCGACGTATGCCGGGGGAACCAGAGGATGAAGGTTGGACTGAGGAGATGGAGAAAGGTACTGGGGGCGGTAAGGGTGTGAATGACGCACTCAAATCTGCACAACGTTTCGGGCGTGGGGTGAAAGCCCGTCTGAATCGCCGTTGGGGTCGTCGTTTCCGTAACGGCCGTGCCAGTGTGTCTGATTGGTTCCGTGGTAAGCGCGATGGCCTCGCGGGTTGGGCAGGCGGTGTCCGTGACCGCTTCAACAACTTTTCCGATTCCATGCGTGAGTCTGAACATGACATCGGTACCCGTTATGAAGTGGAACGTCGCTTAGCGGGCCGTGACGATGAGACCGCTGATTTCTACCGCAGTCGTCTGCACCGTAAAGGCAAGTTCAGCCGGAACAAGTTTAAAGATGCAATCCACGACGATATCTCCGCAGCCGGTGAAGCCGGTTCAGAGGCGCTCAATGCGGCCAAAGGCAAAGCCCAGTCTATCGGGTCGAAGCTCTTAGACCGTATGAACCGGATGGTGAACCTGCAAGAAGTGAGCTGGTTCAACACCATGCGTTCGTCGCTGGAAGAGAACGGGGCACAGGAAGGCTTCATTCGTGGCATGTACGCCAAGTTCTCGCGTCGTATGAAATTCAAAGAGGGGGGTGAGAAGCGTGACTACCTCCAATGGTTCCGCCGTAAACGTACCGACCACGAGGGAGCGACTGCTTCGGGTGGACGGTCAGGTGGAAAAGCCAAAGGGATTATGGACCTGTTCAAGTCTATCCCGGTCATTGGGCCATTGGTAAGTATTCTGGGCACGGTTGCGTCAGTCATGGGTACCATTGCGAAATGGGGCATTATGAAACCGGCGAAACTGTTAGGTCAGGGTGCGTGGTGGTTAGCGAAGGGTGGTGCTCGTATGCTCGGGGGTGCTGCGATGCGTGGGCTTATCATGCCGGTTGCAACAGCAGCAGGTGCGGTGGTCACCGCAGTGGGTTGGCCAGTGATTCTGGCTGTGGGCGCAGTAGTCGGTCTAACTTGGGCTGCCTTTAAGATTGCCACCACAACCTACACGGAATACCTCGATACGTTACGTCTGGCACAGTACGGTTTCCAAGACTACGATAAGTGGTCATCGGACGACGGTGCCAAAGCTCGCTACCTTGAGAAACAGTTGAAGCAATACGTGAGCTTCAATGAAACGGGACAGGCCACTTGTCGTGGTTTAGGCGCGAAAGAGGTGCAGGAGTTAGCCGTTGGGTTCGGTGTGGCCGAGGATGACAAGTCCGGTATGCTCGCCTTCCAAGCGATGATGCTCCAGCGTTTCATCCCGATTTATCTGCGTTGGTTGTCTGCACTCTACGCACAAGAGCGCGATATCCAGTTAGCGGATGTTGGGAACGCAAACAAAGTCAGTAAGTCCGAGATGAAGTCTATCTTCAATAAAGTCCAACTCACCAAAGATGCCCCACATCTGCGTGCGTTGACTGACCCTCGTAATATTGACCGGAGTTTGTGGCAGAAGTTTAAGGATGCGGTGACATTCACCTCACCTGACTTACTCGACGCCGATGATGTCATGGACATTCAGGAAGATGTGCTCCGTGGTATTAACCGCCGTATGGAAGACAAGAAGAACCGGAAGTTCAACAAGGGCGCAATGGAAGCCCGTGGGATTGAAGAGTCGGGTGTGAAAGAAGCCTTCGGTGCACTGGCAGCCAACGACAAAGAAACCCGTGAGAACGCCCCACGTCCAAACGGGTGGGAGGATGGTACGGAGCAGATTCAGATTCAGGTCGATAATTTTGCGGTCTTGAATCAGAAAGATGTGGATGCCCTTGAATCCCTGCGTTTCAAAACGTATGGTTTGAAGGAACTCGACCCCGCGATTGTGGGCCAGCTGAAAATGCTGGAACGTTTCGTGTTGCCGAACATCGACATTAAGAATGCGTCGTACAAAGGGAAATGGACTGAGGCGATGGACGTCATCGAACCTCAGGGATGGAAAGACCCGCACCGCAGCGAGAAACTGCGTCTGTGGTTCACCAGTCGTTTCCTGCCGACCTTTATGTTCTACGTCTGTGGCTTCCATCGGTTCGTACCAACGGGCGACCCGTTAAACCTGAAGCTGACCGGTGGGTATCTGTTTGAGCTGGGCTTACTGACCAGCCGTGCTTACAACATGAAAGCCGATATTCGTCAGTCTGTCTGGGAAGTGGCGATTAACCCGTTCGGTCAAGACCCCAACATGGACCCCGGTTCTGTCTCTAAAGAACTGGAAACCTTGAAGGTGCTCTCGAAAGAGGCTGACCTTGCGGTGCGTAACTTACTCAACGACAAAAAGCCGATGGGTAAACGTGCGAAGTGGGCAGAGAAAAACACCAACACGAGCTTCTACCAAACCAAGGATGATGGTGAGTCAACGTCGTTTACGGCGGAAGACCAGAAGGCTGCAAAAGCGGCAGGTGGTTTCGGTGGTGGTGCCTTTACGGGCACGCCTACCGACATCAATCAAGCTGTGGATGCAATGGGTGGTGCGAAGAACTACGCAGCTATCTCTACGGGCAGTGTCGGTATTAAGCTCGGGGATGTGCAAGCGGGTGACTACAAACAGTTGGCAGAGAAGTACCCGATTGGCTCACTGAACAGTGAGGAGCGCGTCAAGCAGATGATTGCGGACGTGGCGAAATCCATGGGGGTACCACCGAGTGTGGCGTTGGGGATGGCGTATGCCGAGTCGAAGTTCAACTACAAGGCGAAAAACCCTTACGCGTCTGCTGCTGGTCTCTTCCAGTTCATTAACTCCACTTGGGATTCCCAGTTGGGGCAGTATGGACGACAGTTCGGTATTCCTGGACAATTGATGGCAAGTTCAGGGGGGCAATTCGATCCTCATGCTAACACCATTCTGGGCGTGCAGTTCATTCGTGATAATATCATGAAAGCCCAGAAGGATTTGGGTGGTAAAGCACCACCGCCTGCGGTGGCGTATCTCTACCACTTCTTAGGTCCCGGTGGTGGACGTCAGTTCATGCAAGCATGGGCGAAGAACCCGAACGCACCTGCGACCGCTGCACCTCCGGTTACACGGAAAGTGCTGGCAGGTAATAAGAGTGTGTTCTTCACCAAACAAGGGAGACTTCGTACGCTGGATGAGGTCATTCGTGAATTGAATGGCCGTATGGGTGCGGTAACCGCGAATGAGATGACGGCTGACCCGTCCAAGACAAAACAAGCAGTCAGTGGTTTGTCGCCGGATGCGCCATCATCATCAAGTCCTGCGGTTTCCTCGGGTGCTGCTGCAAACGACCCGTCCATGGAAGGTACTGCGGCCGGTGCAGGCCAAAACCTGCCAGCCGATAACGAAAACCGCCGAGACGGGGCACTGGAGACAAAAGGGGCAATGGCCGCAGACAATGCAGTCGCCACCATGTCATCTGGCCCTGCACTGCCGGGCGGTACGGCGTCGGGCAGTTCCGATATGTCAAATGTTGCCGACGATGTTGCGAAGCAAGCTGCTGCGGATGGGCTCTCTCCGAAGGATGTGGAGAAAGTGAAAGCCGGGGCGGCGCAGCGTGCTGCACAAACAGGCGGTGGCGGTCAAGTGCCATTGTCGTCTGATATGTCGCCAGCCGCTGGCGGATTCTCTAACGCCACGGTTGCGGATCAGCAACTGCAAGTCACGAAGGACATCAAAGCGATTCTGGAAGACATGCGGAAACTGATGCAGACGGGTACACCGATGGGACCATCCAGCCCGCCGAGTGGCCCGACACCGAAAGCAACGCAGACATACCCACAACCAGCCCCAAGTCTGAACGTCTCACGTAAGACGGGCTAATAACGGGGGAGGGAAACCTCCCCCATTTCCATAAGTGAGGTTAACGTGGATACACGATCGCTCAACGACACAACGTGGGTGAACGGATTGTTTGGCAGTATGAAGTTGCCACGGGATACCCGTTTCTACAACACACGCACGTACTCCGATGCCTTGCTGTCATTCAGTGACACCACGGTGGGCGGTAACGCCGCGTTAAATGCACCACCCCAATTTACGTTCTTTGCTGACCCACCCATTACCGGTGCGTTAGCGGTACCCAAAGACGCCCCCGGCCCGCAGAGTAACCGTCGGTGGTTTGAGTCGTTCTCCGCACAAGGGTCGTATCGCCTAGGCGCGTATTATTACGAATCCATTGAGCAGAACGCCTTCTATCTGCACTGTCGTTTCGGTAAACCACGCTATCTGGGTGTGGCCGCATTCTTTGCCAACATGTACGATTCGAAACTCGCTTATCTCGCCCGCACGGGTGACTATCCGGGTGTCATTCGTTCACTGGCCTCGTATACCGCTGCTGCCGCCATTTGGGCAACGGTCGGTACAGTTGCGTTCGCGCTTATCTTGATTACCCCACGAATCATGAAAGCCGTTCTCGACAAACAGTCTTCGAAGTATTACTACGTGAAGCCGACCATGCACCTGTACTTACGTGCTGTGCAGAACATCGTCAACACGCAGCTGCTTTATCGTCGTCTGGTACCAACCAACATATTGGCATCGTTCGGCTTGGCTAAGAATGACGAAGACAAAAATAAAGAATTCAACGCAAACAAGGAAGACATCTACGCGGGTCTGCCGGATATCTGGAAGTCTAACGGCGAGTTCGATATCTATCGAATGATCAACCGTTACCAGACACTCGCAAACTTCCAAGCGAAGACGATTGCAGAAATCAAAGCCACCTCGAACACCGAAGCTGAGATGGCCACGAAGATTCAGTCGTTCTACAAGACCATGACGTACAGCCGCCAGTATCTGGATAAAGCTGCCTCGTTTGAAGTCTCGCTGTCAACACTTGAACAACTCGCACGTACCAGTGCCGGTTATAAAGGTGTTGAAAACCCGGACATGAATGAAGACCAAGTGTTGGATAACATGACCGCGAAGTTTGCTGATGCAGATAGTGCCGGTGGTGGTGAACAACAGTTCTTGAAATCGGCAGACGTTGCCCAACAGCAACTCCAAGCCCAAACCATGGCGGAAAGCAATGGCGCGGACGATAACGGGGAAGCGTTGGCGAAGGATACCGGTAAGATTGAGAACTGGATGCGTGAGGGTGAGAAGAGTACCTTTGGTACAATGTTCGGGGAGTTCTCGAAGATTACCGATGGGATTGTTCAGCAGGCTGGCGACGAACTCAGTAACGGTTCCCAGTGGGTGACATGGAAGATTAATGGCCGTGATACTACCACCCGCACGTTCAGTAACTCCACCAAAGAACCGGAGATTTCGGGTACTGTGAACTCCGCGACCCAGAAAGCCCGTTCGCTTGAAGTGAGTCTGGCTGGCGGGAAAACCGGTATTGATGGCGTCGACGGTTTAATCACCGGTCTGAAGTCTGCGTTCGCAGGCGCATTGGACTTCCTTCATCTGTCAGGGATTATGTCGCTGTACAACTCGTCAGTGATTGATTTCCCGGAGGTGTGGGATTCATCCGATACGTCAGGTGATGATATCTCGTTCACTATCCCGTGTCGTTGTTGGTCAGGTGGGGACTTAGACGTCTTCCAAGACCTGATTTTGCCTGTGGCCTTCTGGTTAGCCGCAGTCTGCCCATTAGCCACTGGTAAGCAGTCGTTCACACACCCGTTCTATCTGGAAGCCTACTCTCGAGGTCGCTACTCGATGCGTAATGCCATGGTGACGAACGTGAGTCTGAACTTCGGTGTCGGTGGTTTGGGTTGGCGTACCGACGGTGTCCCACTGTCTTGCGACATCAACGTTACCATTCGTGACATGTCTCGCACTATGTACATGCCGATTGTTACTGATACCGGCGTGTGGGATGACGATAACAAGTTCTCCGACTTCATGGCGGTGTTAGGTTCCGCAACCTTACACCAACGTACCAGTGGTTGGGCGAAAGCCACGCAGAATGCGAACGTGCAGTTCCAGTCATGGAAGTCTGCCTTCTCGCAAGGTGCGATTATGAACAAGTTCTTCGACCTCCCTCCGGCTCGTATGGTGGCGAACGTCTTTACCGCGTTCACCGGTACTGCGCGTGGCGATTTATAAAGTACACCCACCTGCTTCGGCGGGTGGGGCTTTTCTTTTTTAACCGTAACCCCCACAGATAGTATGGTGTCTAGTTTTGACACGTTGACAAAAAAGAGGGAATTAAAATGAGCTTGTTTGGAAAATCCCCAAACGAATTGGTCTATGACCTAATCGTTGCGAATAATCCGTTGATGACCAAACTCAACGTGACCATTGATAAAGTTAGTTTCGCCACGCCCTCTCACATTGCTGCGCAAGACGCCACTGATGATGAGAAATACGGGCGACTGAATACCAGTCTTAAAGTGTCGGGCGTTACCGACAAAAATGTCATCGGCTCTGTGAACCTGTCGTACCGCCGTATCTACGTCGACCATCTTTTCGATGGCCGTGTTATTTCTGTAGACGGTACCGGTAAAACAAGCACGACTGACCTGCTCCCCCTGCTGCAAGAAAAATACGGTATCGTTATCCCCAGTACGGATATTCGTACCGCGGCTATCAGTGGGGAAAGTGCCACAATTACCTTTAATGGTAGTTCGTTGGCGTGGATTGGTAATCTGAAAGTGTTCTTAACGGACATGAATGAAGACACCACTGACCTGACGCAGATAATCAAATCTACGTCACTCGAAGGTATGTCTTACGAAGAAACACCGCCAGACGAAGCCACTGCCTAGCAAAAAAAAATAAAGCTACCTACTCCTTCGGGAGTAGGTAGTCTTTTTTATTTAGCGCATCTGATGGAGCATCGTCCACTGGAATTCGCTGTTTGGCTCCGCATGGTCATACGAGAAGAAGAAGACCAGTGCATCTTCCTCGATATCAGCGGGTACCTTGTTCAGCAACGGCACGGCCGTGCCATACTTCTGGCTGGACGTCAGGGCAAAATGCTGGTTCGTAAATCCACCGCGGTAGTTTTCCTCACCCAACACTTTTGCCACAATCATATTCGGAATGGCGCTATACATTTCGATAGCGTGGAAGTCCTGCCATGCGCCGTACGTAATGGGGGTATCGATGACAACGAAATCCAACCCATCAAAACGTGCAGAACGATTAGCCAGTCGCTCCAATACCCAAGCGGCCAAACCAAGGTTCCCCCAGTTCTTTCCGTTTACGCTGATAGTCTGACTATCCGCATTAAAGGTCAGATGGTTCTTTTTCTTCGACATTGTCATTCTCCGGCATTTCGATAAACATCAGTTCGATGAAGACTTCACCTGTGCGGGTATTGCGGTCGGGATGGATAAGGATAAACGGCACACCTTTCGGGTACACGTCATCTTCGTCAAGCCACATGCTTTGTGATTCAACAATCTCCTCAGCACCCTGCCGTAACGTACGCATGATGGTCGGGTCAATCTCTACCCAGCCCACATGGTTATCATGATCGAGATGGTCGTACGTGTAAATCACCTCGTTGAGGAACGAACGCATCTCAGCTTCCGTGATGCGGAACTTGCACAGACGCAACGGTTCTTCACCAAAGGAGACACCAACATCACAACTAACGAAAACCTTATCCGGTTGGGTACAACACCGCCAGAAGTTAGCGCGTGTCTCATCGCAAACCGCAATCGTCTTACCGTTTAACTGGACTGCAAACAAATCGTCGCCAGAATCGACGATGTTGATATCAAACATGCTACTCTCCCGTTTTCAGGGTGTGGCAGTTGGTACCTGCAATCGGCTTTAGACTATCTTCCGCAATAGTGCGGTCGAGTGTGATGACCTGCGGAAGCGACATTACCCACAACACCAGTTTACTGGAATCGGTAACTGATAGCTTCTGACCCGGATAGTAACTGATGCCCGTGTCCATGCTATTACGGTCACCGCCTTCCGTGAAGAAAGATTGCAGTTCATGCAACAGTTCTTCCGTGCGCTTGTTCTGGTACGCCAATTCCGTATTACGGATAATCAGCGAGCGGAACAGCAACACATCCTCACGACCAAACAGGTTAATGTATTCGGTGGTAAAGACCTCACCTTTTGGAACTTCGGTGTATGCCGTCGGGGAGTGAACCGTGTAGAGCTGAATCGATGTGGCTTCATTCGTCACACCCACTTCTTCAATGACCGTTGGTACCTTGGTCTTGAGTGTGCTACGAATCAGCACAATACGTGGGTGTTCTTTGCTGGCGAAGCATTTGACGATCGCACCCGGCACCGGCGGATGGATATTCTGCGTCGGCTGAATACCACCGTGTAACTCAACCTCAATAAACTCGTCACGGAGTTTATATTCATCGAGGCTGAGCACCGGGAAGCGGTTACGTCTTCCATATTCGAACGAAATTATTCCCTCGGCAGGGGCTT
>Ga0308166_1002182_pt1 | contig 18685 bp, 12 predicted proteins | sample PhyCR2_2_FD_202137 | JGI IMG/M metagenome (GOLD analysis project Ga0308166, IMG submission 202137) | Phyllosphere microbial communities from UC Gill Tract Community Farm, Albany, California, United States - DLSLCC.R2 | ecosystem: Host-associated > Plants > Phyllosphere > Unclassified | place... | reverse complement strand
TCGCGCCTGGTGGGCGAGGCCGGCACGACGATCCAGGAAGTCGTCGCCAGCGTGCGCCGCGTCTCGGACATCATGGCCGAGATCTCGGCCGCGTCGGGCGAGCAGAGCGCCGGCATCGAACAGGTCGGCGCCGCGATCCAGCAGATGGACCAGGTGACGCAGCAGAACGCGGCCTTGGTCGAGGAGGCCGCCGCGGCCACGGAATCCATGCAGGAACAGGCGCGCAGCCTGGCCGAGGCGGTCAGCGCGTTCAAGCTGGACCATGCGGCCGCAGCTGCATCCCGTACGCCGTCCCGGCCGCAGCCGGCACTCGCCGCACGTCGTCTGGCAGCTGCTCGCGGCACAGGCTTTTAAGCGACAACGCCGGCTTCGCGCCCGCCGCTCTGCCTTCCGGCAGCGGCGGGCGCCGCCGTTTACGGACGTGTATTTTGCGCCATCCTGGTGCGCATTGCCGCACCGGAATAGTGATGCCCGCTCCGCCTTGGTGCGGATAGCTTGAAATTGCGTGATTTTGTGGACTGATGGCAACAAATGAGTACCGGTAGCCGTTAAACTGCTCTACAGTTTGGTAGCGCCACCATACCTACAAACAGTCGCTTCTGCCTGCCATCGCCATGTTCAAACACTTCAGCATCAAGACCCGTCTCATCTTCCTGACCGTACTGTTGAGTGCGGTTGCTATCGTCGTGGGCGTGGTCGGCCTCGTCAACCAGGGCGCCACGAATGCCGCGCTGGGCACCGTGTACAACGACCGCCTGGTACCCCTCAGCCAGCTCAGCCATATCCTGTCGCTGATGCAGCAGAACCAGAATGCCCTGTCGAGCGCCGCGCTGGCGGCCGAGCCGGACAACGGTCCCGTGATCGCGGAAGTCGAAGCACGCATCCAGGAAATCAGTACGCTGTGGGACCGGTACAAGGCAACCTACCTGACGCCGGAAGAAAAAGTCCTGGCCCAGACGTTCATCGAGAGCCGCCTGGCGTTCGTCCGGGACGGCCTGAAGCCGACCATGGCCGCGCTGCGTGCCAACGATGCGGACGAGGTCCGGAAGTTGGTCAAGGGGCCGCTGGCGTCGCGCTATCTGCCGGCGCAGAAGAACATGCAGGCGCTCGTGCAATTGCAGCTGGACGTGGCGCGAGCGCAATACAGCGCCGCGCTGGCACGCTACGAACGCACGCGCAATCTCGCGATCGCCCTGATCGTCATCGGCGCGCTCGCGGGCGCCGGCGTCGCCACGTGGCTGATCCGCGGCATCGGCGCATCGCTGGCCGAAGCCTCGCGCGTGGCACGCAGCGTGGCGGCCGGCGATCTCACGCAAACCGTGCACATCGAGCGCAACGACGAGATCGGCGAGCTGCTCGGCGCGCTGCGCGCGATGAACGCATCGCTGGCGGACATCGTCGGCGAGGTCCGCGGCGGCACCGATACGATCGCGACGGCCTCGCGCCAGATCGCGGCCGGCAACCAGGACCTGTCGGCGCGCACCGAGCAGCAGGCGTCCTCGCTGGAAGAGACGGCCGCATCGATGGAAGAACTGACGTCGGCCGTGAAGCACAACGCGGACAACGCGCGCCAGGCCAATGCGCTGGCCGAGGCGGCGCGGGGCGTGGCGGAGCGCGGCGGCGCGGTCATCGACGACGTGGTCGGGACGATGGGCGACATCAGCGACGCGTCGCGCCGCATCGCGGAGATCATCGGCGTCATCGACGGGATCGCGTTCCAGACCAACATCCTCGCGCTCAACGCGGCCGTGGAAGCGGCGCGCGCGGGCGAGCAGGGGCGCGGATTCGCCGTCGTGGCGTCCGAGGTGCGCAACCTCGCCCAGCGCTCGGCCGGCGCGGCGAAGGAGATCAAGGGACTCATCGAGAGCTCGGTCGAGCGCGTGGAGACGGGCGGGCGGCTCGTGGGTCAGGCCGGCGCGACGATGCGCGAGATCGTCGACAGCGTGCGGCGCGTGACGGACATCATGGGCGAGATCACGTCGGCCAGTGCCGAACAGACGGCCGGCATCGGCCAGATCAACGTCGCGGTGGCGCAGATGGACCAGGTCACGCAGCAGAACGCCGCGCTGGTCGAGGAAGCCGCCGCTGCGGCCGGCACGATGCACGAACAGGCGCAGCGCCTGGCGGCGTCGGTCGGCGTGTTCCGTGTGGGCCCGCGGCCGGCGCAGGCGACGCGGCCAGTAGCGGACGCTCAGCCGCGTCCGGCACTGGCACGGGCCTGAATCAGAACTTGGACTTCTGCGCCTGCAGCTGTTCGCGCAGCTGGTGCGCGTTGAAATGGCTGTAGTCCTTGTTCAGTTCAAGGTCGACGAGCGGCTTGAGCTGGTTGTCCAGCTGGCCGCGCAGCACGCCGAGGAACTTCGGCTCGGCCACCAGTTCCAGTTTCTGGAAGCGCTGCTCCTGCCAGCTCTTCAGCAGGTAGTTGCAAATGTCCCTGGCAAAGAACTCGGCGTCGTGCTGTTCCGGTGTCTGCGCCGGCTGGTATTGCTTGTTGGGCGTGGCGCCGCCCGTGTTGTGGATGCTCTGGCCGGCCGAGGTCGGGCCGATCCGGTCGGTGTTGATGTCCGCGTCGCGCAGGCGCGCGTTGGCGCTGACCATGTCCTCGACTTCGATGTACGGCTGCTTCGGGTCCGATTCGGCGAAGATGCGGGCGCGGCCCGCGTCGGCGGATACGATCCAGGTGGTAGGCATGCTTTCCCCCTTTTTGTCCAAAATAAACTTGAAGATGTAGGCCCCACCGGGGCCATACAGGCTGAGGGAGAGTCTATCCCAACCAGGATTTTCGGGAAGTACGAAAGGCGCTAGACTGGCGCCATGCAAAAACTCCTCATCGTTCTCGGCCTCGTGCTGCTCGCCGCGGGGCTCCTCTGGCCCTGGCTGCGCCGGTTCCCGTTCGGCCGCCTCCCCGGCGACATCCACGTCGTCCGCGAAGGTTTTTCCTTCAACTTCCCCATCGTCACCTGCCTCATCATCTCGATCGTCGTCTCGATCGTGCTGTGGTTCTTCCGCCGCTGATTAGCAAGATTTGACAAACACGGTCGGAATTTCAACGAGACAATGCGCCCCATACGAAGACGAGAGACGCTGCAGCGTCCACGAATTCGAAACTGGCAAGGTTCTTTGATTACCACAGTTTTGGGAGAGCACATGAGACAGTCGATGGGACGGACCACCGCAATCGCGGGCGCGGTGACGATATTGGTAATGGGCATCGCGGCACAGGCGCGCGCGCAGGACGGCGGCACGCCGGAGGCGCAGACCGTGATCGTGACGGGCGTGCGCGCGGCACTGGAACAGTCGCTGCGCCAGAAACGCAACGCGGACGCCGTCGTCGAGGTGGTGACGGCCGAGGACATCGGCAAGATGCCCGACAAGAACGTGGCCGACGCGATCCAGCGCCTGCCCGGCGTGAACACGCAATCGTCCGCGGGCGGCGAGGGCGGCTTCGGCGAGAACGACCGCGTCAGCCTGCGCGGCACGAGCCCCAGCCTGCAGCAGACGCTGTTCAACGGCCACGCGATCAGCACGGGCGACTGGTTCGTGCTGAACCAGTACGGCGGCAACGTGGGCCGCTCGTCGAGCTTTTCGCTGCTGCCGTCGGAACTCGTCGGTTCCATCGTCGTGCAGAAGAGCGCCACCGCCGATCTCGTCGAAGGCGGCGTGTCGGGCGCCATCAACGTGATCACGCGCCGTCCGCTCGACTTCCGCCAGCCCCTGACGGTGGAAGCGTCGGTGCAGGCCAACTACAACGACCTCGCGAAAAAGACCGAGCCGCAGGTGTCGGCCCTCGTGAGCTGGAAGAACGCGACCAATACGTTCGGCGTGCTGCTGCAGGGCTTCTCGGAAAAGCAGAGCGTGCGCCGCGACGGCCAGGAGATCCTCGGCTACACGCCGATCAGCGCGACGAGCGCCGCCGCCGTCGCGAATCCTGCGCTGGCTGGCGTGAAGGTCCCGACCTTCATCGGCGCCGCGTTCTTCGAGCAAAAGAAGAAGCGTGAAGGCGGCGCCTTCGACATCGAGGCGAAACCCACGCGCGACATCGGCGTCGACCTGAACGGCTTCTATTCGAAGCTGAGCGCGCCGCACCAGAACACCAACTGGCTGGCCGCGCCCGCGAACTCGATCAACAGCGCGAACCTGATTCCGGCGAGCCCCGTGATCCGCAACGGCACGCTCGTCGGCGCGACGTTCTCCAGCAACTCGGGCGAGGTCGACAACATCTACCGTCCGGATGCGGGCGGCGAATCGTGGTACATCGACCTGAACGGCCGCTGGCGCGTCAACGAGGACCTGAGCTTCACGGGCAAGATCGGCCGCACGCACGGCATCGGCTGGGACCACGGCGACGTCTACTACCAGAACAACGTCGACGGCGGCATGATGTACGCGCTGAACGGCATGACGCCGGCCACCGTCAGCTACCCGGGCGGGAACACGACGAAACCGGGATCGACGGCGTGGGCGGGCGGCGGCGAGGCGCAGTCGGTCGACAAGGAAAAGTATGCGCAGGTCGACGGCACCTGGCGCGTGCGCGACAACCCGTGGCTGCAGGGCGTCCGCTTCGGCGCGCGCTGGACGGACCACAAGCGCACCGCCGAGCACCCGCTGGAAACGCGTCCTGGCCCGAACGGTTTCAGCAATCCGGGACCGGTGTGGAACGGCGAGATGTACCCGGGCGACTTCGGCTCGGACCTCGGCGGCAGCGTCTTCAACAACTACTTCAAGTACAGCGGACCGGCCCTCGGCGCCTGGGGCGCGGTGCCGGGCAACCGCCTGCTGGATTTCACCCTGCGCCACAACTGGCTCGACGAATTCAAGGTGGGCGAGAAGACGGCGGCCGTCTACGGCATGGCCGACATCGGCGGCGACAGCTGGAGCGGCAACTTCGGCCTGCGCGCCGTCGAGACGCGCCAGACGACCGTCGTGAACCTGCCGGGCGGCCAGAACCCGATCACCGGTTCCGCATTCGGTCCGTACACGCCGACGACGTACGAGCGCAAATACCGCGACTACCTGCCGAGCGCGAACGTGAAGTTCGACGTGCGCCAGGATCTCGTCGTCCGCGCCGGCATCGCCAAGACGATGGCGCGTCCCGACTACAGCGCGCTGGGCGGCTCCGTGTCGCTGAACGACGATGCGCTGTCGGGCAGCGGCGGCAACGTCAAGCTGGATCCGATCCGCTCCGTCAACTACGACCTGTCGGCCGAGTGGTACTACATGCCAAAGGCGATGCTGTCGGCGGGCCTGTTCTACATGGACTTCAGCTCCATCGTCGCGCAGGGCACGAGCACGGGCAGCTACTACAACAACAAGCGCGGCGCGTTCACGGACTACCAGATCACGTCGCCGTACAACACGACCGCCACCAACAAGGGCATCGAATTGTCCTGGCAGCAGCCGCTGTGGAACAACTTCGGCATGCTCACCAACTACACGTGGGCGGACGGCGAGCTGGATGGCGGCGGCGAGATGCTCAACGCGTCGAAGAACACGTACAACGTGACGGGCTACTACGAGAACGACCGTTTCTCCGCGCGTCTCGCGTACAGCCACCGTTCGGCGTACAAGGCGGGCGTCGACCGCGGCGCGAGCCAGCACGTGGATGCGATGCCGTCGCTGGCGGCCTCGGTGAACTTCAAGATCAACGAGCACCTGACGGTCACGTTCGACGCGCTGAACCTCACCAACGAGACGATCAAGATGTACGCCGAGAACAAGGACCAGCCGCGTGCGTTCTACTCGAACGGCCGCACCTTCTACCTCGGCCTGCGCGGCAAGCTCTGATCGTGTCGCAACAACAGAAGCGCTACGGCGCGCCGGTCGTCGTGACGTGGGCGTGCTTGTCCAACCTCGTCGCGGACGACGCGTTCGCGGCGCGCCTGACGCTCACCAACGTGTCGGACGCGCCGATCGCGGCAGGATGGACCGTGTACTTCAACGCGTGCCGGCGCGTGCTGGCCGGCAGCGTGAGCGCGGGCTTCGCCCTGGAGCACGTCAACGGCGACCTGTTCGCGCTGCGCCGCACGGCACCGTCGCCGTGGCAGCCCGGCGAGATGCTGGACGTGCGCTACGAGGCGCAGTTCTGGGCCATCAGCCTGACGGACGCGCCGCTCGGCTTCTACCTCGTCGCAGCGGACGGGCGCACGGTCGACCTGGGCGACGCCGACGTCACGCCGTTCGCGCGGCCGGAACAGCTGCAGCGCCATGCGCGCGACGTGCTGCCGCCGGCCGACGCGGCCTGGCGCTGGCGCGAGAACGGCGGCCTGCGCCTGCTGCCGGATGCGGAAGTCGGCCGCATCACGCCGACGCCGCTCTCGGCCCGCTTCACGGACGCGCGCAGCCGGCTGTCGGCCTCCAGCGAGATCATGGCCGGCGCCGCGCTGGCCGGCGAGGCGGCGTTGCTGCGCGCGCTGCTGGACGATCTGCCGGAGGGCGACGGCGCCCGCATCCTGCTGGAGATCGGCACGGTAGCGACGGACGGGCCGGAAGCGTACCGGCTCGACATCGATCCCGAAACGATCCTCGTGCGCGGCGCCGGTGCGCATGGCGTGTTCAACGGCATCCAGACGCTGGCCCAGCTGCTGGATGCGGATGGTGTGCTGCCGTGCGGCCGCGTGCTCGACGCGCCGCGCTTCGGCTACCGCGGCATGATGCTCGACGTGGCGCGCCACTTCGCCTCGGTCGCCACGGTCAAGCGCCTGCTCGACTGCATGGCGCGCTATAAACTGAACCGGCTGCACCTGCACCTGACGGACGACGAGGGCTGGCGCCTGCGGATCGACGCGCTGCCGGAACTGACGGACATCGGCAGCAAGCGCGGCGCGGCGCGCGACCACACCCTCCCGCCGTCGTTCGGTTCCGGCGCGGACGTGGGCACATCGTCCGGCACGGGCTATTACGGCGCGGACGAGTTCATCGAGATCCTGCGTTACGCGCACGCACGCCACATCGAGGTCATCCCGGAATTCAACATGCCGGGCCACGCGCGCGCGGCCGTGCTGGCGATGCGCGCGCGCCACGACCGCCTGCGTGCGCAGGGCGATATCGAAGGCGCGGAGCGCTACCTGCTGAGCGATCCGTACGATGCCTCCGTCTACGAATCCGTGCAGCTGTGGCGCGACAACGTGATCTGCATCGCGCTGCCGTCGGTCGACCGCTTCATCGACACGATCGCCTCCCACGTGGCGGCGCTGTACCGCGAGGCCGGCGTGCCGCTCAAGACCATCCACACGGGCGGCGACGAGGTGCCGCCGGGCGCGTGGGAAGGCTCGCCGCGCTGCCGGGCGCTGATGCGCGAGCGGGGCTGGACCCGGATCGCGCAGCTGCAGGCGGATTTCGTCGATCGCTGCCGCGCGATCCTCGCGCGCCACGGCCTCGCGTTCGCGGGTTGGGAAGAGACGGCGCTCGTGTACGAGGACGGCGGCCCCGGTTTCCAGGTCTATGCATGGAACAACGCCTGGGGCTCGGGCAAGGAAGACGTCGCGTACCGTCTCGCCAATGCGGGCTACGACGTCGTGCTGGCGAATGCCGCGAACCTGTATTTCGACCTCGCATACGCGAAGGATCCGCAGGAACCCGGTTATTACTGGGCCGGCTTCGTGGAGACGCGCCATGCGTTCGGCTTCTGCCCGCTGGACATGATCGTCAGCGCGGCCACCGACCCGATGGGCCAAAGCGTGCCGCCCGGGCGGCTGGCCGCGATGGCACGCCTGACGGCGGAGGGCCGGCGCCGCGTCAATGGCCTGCAGGGACAGCTGTGGGGCGAGAATGCCCGCACGCGCGACCGCATCGAATACCTGGCCGCGCCGCGCCTCGTGGCGCTGGCGGAGCGGGCGTGGGCGCCGGATCCCGGCTGGTGCGCGATCGACGATGCCGATGCGCGCGCACGCGCCATGGACGACGCGTGGAACGAATTCGCCAACCGCCTCGGCCAGAGAGAGTTGGCACGGCTCGACCGCGCGCCGCTGGCCTACGGCTACCGGTTGCCGCCGCCGGGCGCCGTCGCCACTGGCCGGACGTTCCACGCGAACGTGGCCCTGCCGGGCCTGGCGCTGCATTACACTCTGGACGGCAGCGAGCCCGATGCCGCCAGCCCGCGCTACACGGGACCGGTGGAGGCAGGGCAGGGCGCCGCCGTGTTCAAGGTCGCCACCTTCGACACGCGCGGCCGCAAGAGCGCAACCGTCGTCATCGCACTGGACTCCCATGGATAGCATCCGTCCCGACCACCTCGCACCCCAGGCGCATCGTCATCCGCTCGCGTGGGTGCCCACGCTGTACCTTGCGCAGGGCCTGCCGTTCTACGCCGTCGCCCTCGTGGCGGGACTGATGTTCAAGAGCATGGGCGTGCCCAACGAGCAGATCGCGCGCTGGACCGGCGTCCTCGGCCTCGCGTGGGTGTTCAAGGCATTGTGGAGTCCATTCCTGGAACTCGCGGCGAGCAAGAAGCGGGTCGTCGTCGTGCTGCAGGTCACGGGCGGCATCGCGCTCGCGGCGCTGGCCGTCGCGCTGCAGCTGCCCGCATGGTTCGCGCTGGCGATCGGGCTGCTGGCCATCGTGTCGTTCGCGTCCAGCACGCACGACATCGCGGCCGACGGTTTGTATATCGCGAACCTGTCGGAGCGCCAGCAGGCGGCGTACGCCGGCTGGCAGGGCGCGTTCTTCAACGGTGCGAAATTCCTGTCGCTGGGCGGGCTCGTGATCCTGGCCGGCTTTCTCGAACAGCGCATCGGTCCCCCGGCCGCGTGGGCCACCGTGTTCGGGCTGCTGGGCGCCTTGCTGGCGGGGCTCGGGCTGTATCACGTGTGGGCGTTGCCCGAGACCGCGAGGACCGGCGCCGGGGCGTCGATGCGTGGCAGCGTGGACGTATTGGTGGACGTCGTGCGCGCATTCTTCGCCAAGCCGGGCATCTGGATGGGCATCGTGTTCATCCTGCTGTTCCGTCTCGCGGAAGGGCAGGTGCAGACGATCGGCCCGCTGTTCCTGCGCGATGCGCGCGCGGTCGGCGGCCTCGGTCTCTCCACGCAGGAAGTGGGCGCCATCTACGGCACGGCCGGCACGGCGGCCTTCCTGGTCGGCAGCATCCTCGGCGGCTGGTTCACGGCGCGCGTGGGCCTCAGGCGCGCGATGCTCGTGCTGATCCTCGCGATGAACGTGCCGAACCTCGTGTTCTGGTACCTGAGCGCGGCGCAACCGTCGCACCTGGGCCTCGTCATGGCCGCATTGTCGACCGAGATGTTCGGCTACGGATTCGGCTTCGTGGGCATGATCCTGTTCATCATGCAGGTGATCGCGCCCGGCCGCTACCAGACCGCGCACTACGCGCTGGGGTCCGGGTTCATGCAGTTGGGCTTCGTGCTGTCGAAGGTGGTCAGCGGCGACATCCAGCATGCGCTGGGTTACCGTCACTTCTTCCTGTGGGTGGTGTTGTCGGCGCTGCCGGTGCTCGTACTCACGCGGTTCGTGAACATGGCGCCGGCGGCGCAGGACTGACGTCAGCGGCGGTAGGCCGGACGGCGCGCCGGTGGCGCGTTGCGCTTCTCGATATGGCGGAACGTGATGCGACCCTTGCTCAGGTCGTACGCGGACATCTCCAGCGTCACGCGGTCGCCCGCGAGGATGCGGATATGGTGCTGGCGCATCTTGCCCGATGTGTAAGCGATCAGTTTGTGTCCATTGTCCAGGTCGACGCGAAAGCGCGAGTCGGGCAGGATTTCCTGGACGATGCCGTCCATTTCGATGAGTTCTTCTTTGGCCATGTGGGTTCCTTTGGTGGGCGGCGATCCGCGCGTGCGGATGCGGCGTGGTCGGGCGGGCCGGCATGGTTGCGCGTCGGATACGCACGACGGCTGCCGGGGCGTGGGGTGGGATGAAAAGAAGCACCGGTGGTGCCCGCGCAGTGACGGGGGGCCGGTGAGGCGGTCCGGAGAATTTCTATCCAGAAATCGCATTATAAGGCATCAGGCCCCGGTCTGCGTGTTCGTGCATACGCATATTTGGCACACGATTGATATTTATACGCCGATCATACTCCAATTGGAGTATATTGAGCGTATCGATACCACGGAGGCACCATGAAGCTCGTCGAAACGAAGCCAAAATTTCCTGATACGGACAAGGTCACGATCAACCTGGGCCTGGTCGACCTCGCCCAGATGGACCTGCTCGTGGCGGAGGGTTTTTATACGAATCGCACGGATTTCGTCCGTACGGCCATCCGCAACCAGTTGCAACAGCACGGCGACGTGATCCGCCAGACCGTGACGCGCAAGCGCTTCGTCATGGGCATGCAGCGCTATACGAGGGCGGCGCTTGAAGCAAGCGTCGCCGCCGGCGAGCGGCTCGACATCCATGTGCTGGGCCTCGCCACCATCGACGACGACGTCACGCCCGAGCTGGCACGCGACGCCATCGCGTCGATCCAGGTGCTGGGCGCCTTTCTCGCTCCCGCCGCCGTCAAGTCCGCGCTCGCGGACCGCATCCATATTTGAAGGAACACCATGAAACCCTATGAACAATTTGTTGAAAACATGCTCAGCGCCGTCCGTTCGGGCCAGGGCAAGGACCCGGCCGCGGCCACCGCGCTCATCCAGGATGCGCTGCGCAACGCCGGGTTGATGCCGGGCGCGCCCGCCGCCACGCCGTCCGCGGCGGAAGCGCCGGCGCGCGCACCGTTCGTCGACCTGAACGGCGTGCCGGACTGGCTGCGCCGTCAGGCCACGGCGAAAGGCGGCAAGCCGGCCGACGACTGGCGCGCGCGCCTGGACGCGCTGCGCCCGCGTCCACAGCCGGTCACGCCTGACGCGCCCGGCCAATTTATCGAAGGATCGTTCGGCAACGCAGCCGGCACGCGCCGCTACCGCCTGTATGTGCCGGCACGGGCGGCGACAGGGCCGCGTCCGCTCGTCGTCATGCTGCACGGCTGCCAGCAGAGTGCCGCCGATTTCGCGGCCGGCACGGCCATGAACCGGCTGGCGGAGGAACAAGGCTGCCTGGTGCTGTATCCGGACCAGGAGCGCAGCGCCAACAGTTCGAATTGCTGGAACTGGTTCGACGCGACCCACCAGCAGCGCGAGCAGGGCGAGCCTTCGCTGCTTGCCGGCATGACGCGCAAGATCGTGCAGGAGCACGGCGCCGATCCGCGCCGCGTCTACATCGCCGGCCTGTCGGCGGGCGGGGCGATGGCGGCCGTCATGGGCGCGGCCTATCCCGAGCTGTATGCGGCCGTCGGCGTGCACTCCGGCCTGCCGGTCGGCGCGGCGCGCGACCTCATGTCGGGGCTGAACGCGATGAAGGGCAAGCACCTGCACGGCGCCAGCCGGACGCTGCGCCGCCGCGTGCCGCTGATCGTGTTTCACGGCGACCAGGATGCCGTCGTCCATCCGTCCAACGGCGAGGTGTTGATCCGCCAGTTCCTGGGCGACGGGACCGTACGCGAGATCGAGGAGCGCGGCACGGCCGGCACCGGCCGCGGCCACACGCGCACGACGGCGCTGGACGATGCCGGACGCGCGGTGGCGGAACACTGGGTCGTGCACGGGGCGGGTCACGCCTGGGCCGGCGGCGATCCGTCCGGGTCGTACACGGATGCGGCCGGGCCAAGCGCGTCGGCCGAGATGCTGCGCTTCTTCCTGGACCAGGCCGGCGACTGATCGGCGACTGTTGCGAAACCTCCAGGTTTGCTATGCTGGAGGATTCCCACGATCGTTGATGGAGTACAGGATGGTTTCCCTGCAGGAGCAGCTGATGAAGGCCGGGCTGGTCGACAAGAAGAAGGTCAAGGTCGTCAACCAGGAAAAGGCCAAGCAGCAAAAAATCGAGCGCCGCACCGGTGTGCAAAGCGTCAACGAGACGAAGGAGGCGGTGGCCGAGGCCCAGCGCCAGCAGGCCGAGCGCGCCCGTGTCCTGAACGCCCAGCGCGATGCGGCCGCCGCCGCGAAGGCCGTCGAGGCGCAGATCACGCAGATGATCCAGGTGAACCGCCAGCCCAAGGGCAAGGGCAACCTGGACGTCGTCTACAACTTCACGATCGGCACGAAGATCGAGCGCATCCACGTCTCCGCGGCCGTGCGCGACCACCTGGTGGCAGGCCGTTTGTCGATCGTCGCCCACGCGGGCGGCTTCGAGCTGGTGCCGCGCGTGATCGCGGACAAGATCGCGGAACGGGCGCCGGAACGCGTCGTACGCGTGAACAAGGCAGCCGAAGCCGTCGCGGAAGGCGAGGACGATCCGTACAAGGACTTCAAGATCCCCGACGATTTCGACTGGTGATCAGCGTTTCTTGATCGGGAGCGCGAGCCAGCCGCGCCAGCGGCCCTCGGGCGTGCGTTCGACCTTCTGGATGTGCGGCCGGGTGCTGTCCAGGCGCCAGACGGCCTGCTTGTCGAGCCAGTCCTCGTACATGGAGCGGAAGCGCGGCCACTCGTCGTCGAAGTCGAGGCAGGCGTAGGTGCCGGCCGGCAGGACGCGTAATCCCAGGCCGGGATCGAGCACGGTATCGTCCGCGCACCCGAAGTCATAGCAATATTCCCGTTCACCCGTAAAGCCCGGGTCTTCGTCGAACACGCCGTACCACGGGGTGCTGGCGGGCACGCCGTCGGCCTTCTCGCGTTCCTGGATGAAGTCGTGGCAGGCGAACGACAGCGCCGCGCCGGACTGGCCGAAGAAGCGTTGGTAGCGCAAGGTCAGCGCCGGCAGGTTGCGCACGGCGATGCGCGCGGCGATCGTGCCCGGTTCGGGCGGGCAGTAGGGGGCCAGGATCGCTTCCAGGTTGTCCGGCTCGGCGACGAAGAAGCTGACGTCGCTCTCGCGGCCGACCTGCCGGTCCATGTAGTCGCGCCATCCCCCTTCGCGCCACGCCTTGGCCGACATCGCGAACTGCTGCTTGAATGCCTTGGCGAATGCCGCGTTCGATGGGAAGCCGCAATCCTGGGCGATGCGCACGATGGGCACGTCCGGCTCGTGACGCAGCAGGTGGGCGGCGCGGCGCAGGCGGCGCTTGCGCTGGTATTCGCAGGCCGAGAAGCCCGTCAGTTCGCGGAAGATGCGGTCGAAGTGGAACGACGAATAACTGGCCGACGCCGCCAGCGATTTCAATGCGAGCGGATCGCCGACCGAGTCCAGCATCAGGTCCATCACTTCATACAGGCGCGACACGCGCGCGGCGGTCTTCGACATCAACGGCAATCATTTACAAAATTGAAATAACTAGTTTCCGTAAATAACATGCCGTTGGCAAGCGTTTACCGCTGCCGCCGCCGCCGAGTGTTGTCAGTACGCCGCCTGGGGCGTCATCTCCAGCTTGCTCAGGTCGAACCCTTGCCGCTCCAGCCGCTCGAGCAGGGCGCCGTACGCCTGGCGCGACACGGTCGGGGTGCGTGACAGGATCCACAGATAGTCCCGCCCCGGCTCGCTGACGGCGGCCAGCTGGTAATTCGGGTCGAGGTCGATCACCCAGTAGTCGCCCCACACCATCGGCAGGAACGACAGCCAGGCCGGCGCGAACCGGACCTTCAGCGTGGGCGACGTGGGGCCGCCCAGCTGGCGCGCCGTGCCCACCGCCTCGTCAATGGTGCCGTCCGCGCGCCGGCAGCGGTTGATGACTTGCACGGTCTTGTCCGGCTGCAGGCTGTAATGCGCCGTCGTGTTGCCGGAACATTGTTTCTGAAACCTGTTCGGGTATTTTGCAATTTCATACCAGGCGCCCATGTAGCGCGGCACGTCGAGGCCGGGAACCGGCGTCACGGGCGCGGAACGGGCGCCGCGTTCGGCGGCGAGCAGCGTCGCACTGGCGCCGAGCAGGCCGAGCAGCAAGAGGATCAGGCGGGTATTCGGGAGCATGGGGATACGTTGTTGAACGGGACTGTGTCTATCGTACGACAACCTCGCCCGAGCCGTCGCCCGTCGCCAATCGATTGTCAATAATGCAATTACATTGATTTGCAAGAAAGTTGCTCTGCAGACTTAATGGCAGCCGTCCGGCTGTCGCCCTTCTCTTCTGCTGACAGAAATTTCTTAATGGCAACGCAAGAAACGTCAAGCGCCACGTGGCTGGAAAAGCCGGTCCGGATGAATTATCGAAGGGATAAAAATACGTGGTGGAGAGTGCGTTGTGGAGAAAAAACAACCGAAAATGCCTCAAGTTGGCCGGTTTGTTGCCGTAAAGCATTCGTAAGCGCACCAATAAAATGTATCCTTAGGGAAATAGTCTTTTACTGATATCGCGCATCGGGCGGCGATCATTCGGACAACGTTCAATATATTAAAGGTTCATCGACCATGGCATCAGTTATTACCGGAATGAGCACCGCCCAGATACAGGCGCTGACTACTTCCCAAATCGTCGCCCTCGCGACCTCCGACATGACTGCGTTTTCGACGACGCAGCTTGGTGCGTTGACGACCAACCAATTGCAGGCCATCGAAACCCGTGACCTGGCTGTCCTGACCACGACCCAGATCTCGGCCGGCCTCACGACCACGCAGATCGCCGCCCTGACGACGAACCAGGCGGGTGCCCTGACGACCGGCCAGGTCGGCGCCCTGACGACGAACCAGGTCGCCGCGATCGAAACGGCCGACTTCGCGTCGCTGAAAACGAACCAGATCGCCGCGCTGACCACGGCCCAGGTGTCGGCAGGCCTGACGACGAACCAGATCGTTGCCCTGACCACGTCCCAGGCCGGCGCACTGACCACCGCGCAGACCGCCGCGCTGACCACGAACCAGGTTGCCGCACTGCAGACCGCCGACCTCGCCGCGTTCAAGACGAGCCAGGTTGCCGCGCTGACCACGAACCAGATCTCGGCCGGCCTGTCCACGAACCAACTGGCGTCGATGACGACCGCCCAGATCGCCGCGTTGACCACGGCCCAGGTCTCGGCTGGCCTGACGACGAACCAGATCGTTGCCCTGACCACGAACCAGGCGGGTGCCCTGACGACCGGCCAGGTCGGCGCGCTGACGACGAACCAGGTTGCCGCGATCGAAACGGCCGACCTGGCCGCCATGAAGACGAACCAGATCGCCGCGCTGACGACGAACCAGGTGTCGGCAGGCCTGACGACGAACCAGATCGTCGCCCTGACCACGTCCCAGGCAGGCGCCCTGACCAACGCGCAGACCGCCGCGCTGACGACCAATCAGGTTGCCGCACTGCAGACCGCCGACCTCGCCGCGTTCAAGACGAGCCAGGTTGCCGCGCTGACGACGAACCAGATCTCGGCCGGCCTGACGACGAACCAGCTGGCGTCGATGACGACCGCCCAGATCGCCGCGCTGACGACCGCCCAGGTCTCGGCTGGCCTGACGACGAACCAGATCGTTGCCCTGACCACGAACCAGGCTGGCGCACTGACCACCGGCCAGACCGCCGCGCTGACGACCAACCAGGTCGCCGCGCTGCAGACCGCCGACCTCGCCGCGTTCAAGACGAGCCAGGTTGCCGCGCTGACGACGAACCAGATCTCGGCCGGCCTGTCCACGAACCAACTGGCGTCGATGACGACCGCGCAGATCGCCGCGTTGACGACCGCCCAGGTGTCGGCTGGCCTGACGACGAACCAGATCGTTGCCCTGACCACGAACCAGGCGGGTGCCCTGACGACCGGCCAGGTCGGCGCCCTGACGACGAACCAGGTCGCCGCGATCGAAACGGCCGACCTGGCCGCCATGAAGACGAACCAGATCGCCGCGCTGACGACGAACCAGGTCTCGGCCGGCCTGACGACGAACCAGATCGTTGCCCTGACCACGTCCCAGGCAGGCGCGCTGACCAACGCGCAGACCGCCGCGCTGACCACGAACCAGGTCGCCGCACTGCAGACCGTCGACCTCGCCGCGTTCAAGACGAACCAGGTTGCCGCGCTGACCACGAACCAGATCTCGGCCGGCATGTCCACGGCGCAGTTCTCCTCGCTGACGACCGCGCAGATCGCCGCGCTGACCACGGCCCAGGTGTCGGCTGGCCTGATGACGAACCAGATCGTCGCCCTGACCACGAACCAGGCGGGTGCCCTGACGACCGGCCAGGTCGGCGCGCTGACGACGAACCAGGTCGCTGCAATCGAAACGGCCGACTTCGCGTCGCTGAAGACGAACCAGATCGCCGCACTGACGACCAACCAGGTGTCGGCAGGCCTGACGACGAACCAGATCGTCGCCCTGACCACGTCCCAGGCAGGCGCGCTGACCACCGCGCAGACCGCCGCACTGACCACGAACCAGGTTGCCGCGCTGCAGACCGCCGACCTCGCTGCGTTCAAGACGAACCAGGTTGCCGTCCTGACGACGAACCAGATCTCGGCCGGTCTGTCGACGAACCAGCTGGCGTCGATGACGACCGCCCAGATCGCCGCGCTGACGACTGCCCAGGTCTCGGCTGGCCTGACGACGAACCAGATCGTCGCCCTGACCACGTCCCAGGCGGGTGCCCTGACGACCGGCCAGACCGCCGCGCTGACCACGAACCAGGTCGCCGCGCTGCAGACCGCCGACCTCGCCGCATTCAAGACGAGCCAGGTTGCCGCGCTGACGACGAACCAGATCTCGGCCGGCCTGACGACGAACCAGCTGGCGTCGATGACGACCGCGCAGATCGCCGCGTTGACCACGGCCCAGGTCTCGGCTGGCCTGACGACGAACCAGATCGTCGCCCTGACCACGAACCAGGCTGGCGCACTGACGACCGGCCAGGTCGGCGCGCTGACGACGAACCAGGTTGCCGCGATCGAAACGGCCGACCTGGCCGCCATGAAGACGAACCAGATCGCCGCGCTGACGACGAACCAGGTCTCGGCTGGCCTGACGACGAACCAGATCGTTGCCCTGACCACGTCCCAGGCAGGTGCGCTGACCAACGCGCAGACCGCCGCACTGACCACGAACCAGGTTGCTGCGCTGCAGACCGTCGACCTCGCCGCGTTCAAGACGAACCAGATCGCCGCGCTGACGACGAACCAGATCTCGGCCGGCCTGTCCACGGCGCAGTTCTCCTCGCTGACGACCGCGCAGATCGCCGCGCTGACGACCGCCCAGGTGTCGGCTGGCCTGACGACGAACCAGATCGTTGCCCTGACCACGAACCAGGCGGGTGCCCTGACGACCGGCCAGGTCGGCGCGCTGACGACGAACCAGGTCGCCGCGATCGAAACGGCCGACCTCGCGTCGCTGAAGACCAACCAGATCGCCGCGCTGACGACGAACCAGGTGTCCGCTGGCCTGACGACGAACCAGATCGTCGCCCTGACCACGTCGCAGGCAGGCGCGCTGACCAACGCGCAGACCGCTGCACTGACGACCAATCAGGTTGCCGCGCTGCAGACCGCCGACCTCGCCGCATTCAAGACGAGCCAGGTTGCCGCGCTGACGACGAACCAGATCTCGGCCGGCCTGTCGACGAACCAGTTGTCGTCGATGACGACCGCCCAGATCGCCGCGTTGACCACGGCCCAGGTCTCGGCTGGCCTGACGACGAACCAGATCGTCGCGCTGACGACGGCCCAGGCTGCCGCCCTGACGACCGCACAGGCTTCCAACCTGACGACCAACCAGGTCGCCGCGCTGGAGACCCGTGACCTGGCGGCGATGACGACGGCCCAGATCGCCGCGCTGACCACGAACCAGGTGTCCGCAGGCCTGACGACGAACCAGATCGTCGCCCTGACCACGGCCCAGGCAGGTGCACTGACCACCGCGCAGACCGCCAACCTGACCACGAACCAGGTTGCAGCACTGCAGACCGCCGACCTCGCCGCGTTCAAGACGAGCCAGGTTGCCGCGCTGACGACGAACCAGATCTCGGCCGGCCTGACGACGAACCAGCTGGCGTCGCTGACGTCCGCGCAGATCGCCGCGCTGACCACGGCCCAGGTCTCCGCAGGCCTGACGACGAACCAGATCGTTGCCCTGACCACGGCCCAGGCAGGCGCACTGACGACCGCGCAGACCGCCGCACTGACGACCAACCAGGTCGCCGCGCTGCAGACCGCCGACCTCGCCGCATTCAAGACGAGCCAGGTTGCCGCGCTGACGACGAACCAGATCTCGGCTGGCCTGACGACGAACCAGCTGGCGTCGATGACGACCGCGCAGATCGCCGCGCTGACGACCGCCCAGGTCTCGGCTGGCCTGACGACGAACCAGATCGTTGCCCTGACCACGAACCAGGCAGGCGCCCTGACGACCGGCCAGGTCGGCGCGCTGACGACGAACCAGGTTGCCGCGATCGAAACGGCCGACCTGGCCGCCATGAAGACGAACCAGATCGCCGCGCTGACGACGAATCAGGTGTCCGCAGGCCTGACGACGAACCAGATCGTCGCCCTGACCACGTCCCAGGCAGGTGCGCTGACCAACGCGCAGACCGCCGCACTGACCACGAACCAGGTTGCCGCACTGCAGACCGTCGACCTCGCCGCGTTCAAGACGAGCCAGGTTGCCGCGCTGACGACGAACCAGATCTCGGCCGGCCTGTCCACGGCGCAGTTCTCCTCGCTGACGACCGCACAGATCGCCGCGCTGACGACCGCCCAGGTGTCGGCTGGCCTGACGACGAACCAGATCGTCGCCCTGACCACGAACCAGGCGGGTGCCCTGACGACCGGCCAGGTCGGCGCGCTGACGACGAACCAGGTCGCCGCGATCGAAACGGCCGACCTCGCGTCGCTGAAGACGAACCAGATCGCCG
>Ga0308166_1002171_pt1 | contig 18761 bp, 15 predicted proteins | sample PhyCR2_2_FD_202137 | JGI IMG/M metagenome (GOLD analysis project Ga0308166, IMG submission 202137) | Phyllosphere microbial communities from UC Gill Tract Community Farm, Albany, California, United States - DLSLCC.R2 | ecosystem: Host-associated > Plants > Phyllosphere > Unclassified | place... | reverse complement strand
GCACACCGAGCCTAAGCGAGGTGCCGAGTGGTGGGGCAAGAGCCCTTTGGTTACTTTGGGGCTCTTTTCCAAAGTGACCCGCTGTAAAAGCGGAACCAATAGCAGCCGTTACCCAAATAACGGATATATACCCGGTCTGATCCAGCACCCTGGTCGGCCCTGAGGCCGCCATCGGGAGCAAGTCGAATCCTGCGCCAGCACAGCGACCAAAATGCTTGAGATTGCCTAAATCTACCCGCCCCCCACAATGGCCAGACGACCATTCGAAATAATGGCCTTTTGCCTAATCTGCTGTAGGACATGATCCACATCAAAATCAGGTAAAAGAACCGCCGAACGGGGCCAAAAAACTCACCTTGTACTTGCGAACGAATGCTATTTTTAAACTCTTCGACGTCTTGACCAACGAAGGTCCTGACCCCTGCCGCGAGCTAAAGGAAGCGCTCAATGAACAAGGTGGGCAACATGAACAAAGTGACTTTTCCCAATGCGTGCCAGTTGATGCGCTGGCATTTTCATCCGATGGGCTTCGAGGGGAGTATGGACGCCCCCGGCAGCATGATCGCCCGCCTGTTCGACCGCGCCAGCGGTGAAACATTGATCGCCATCGCCGGCATACCTTGCGCCACGGTGATGAACGCCGCTGATGTGGAACGCATCATCGAGGCCGTGGAGGATGAACTGGAGTGTTTTGTCCCGCCGTTGTCGTTGCGGGCCTGAATAGTATTTGTCAGCCGCCGATTATCTAATGTGGGAGCCGTAATACCTGTAGGAGCGAGCTTGCTCGCGAAAAACCCATAGGTGCCGCGTTTATTCAGGAATCACGCGTTATCGTTGACGTTTTTCGCGAGCAAGCTCGCTCCTACAGACATCAGGGCGAGTCCCCTCCCACATTCAGCGCTGATCGTCGAAAAACGCTTTCTTGCCATCCACCCGCTCGGATGCCCTGGGCACATTTACACCCTGGCCCTCCGACTTTTCCACGTACCAGTAGCAGTGGCTGACCGCTCGGGTAATACCGACGTAGGCCAGCCGTAGTATTTCGTCCTTCTGCGCATTGTCGTACGGCTCGCTGTCACCTTCCTTGCCCAAGCCCGCCATGCGGTAGACCTGGTTTTTGTAGGGCGAGCTGGTGAGATGCTGGCAGTCCCCAAGCAGAAATACTGCGTCGGCCTGCAGGCCCTTGGCGCTGTGGTAAGTGAGCTGTTTCAGGCGGCGCTCGTGGAGCGGCAAGCTAGAATCCACATTAATAACAGACTGAATATGCTCTTGAATCAGCAATTTATCGCTGCTTTTTCGATAAAGCATCAGGATCGTATCCCCACGTTGATAATGCTCCAGCAACCGCCGGCCGAGCGCCGCGTCGTCGCGCTCCAGCACGGTGACCGGCACCAATGCCTTGGGCTCGCCACTGGCCTTGGCCTTCTTGCCGGGGATGGCCGGTGCGGTGCGCACGATATGCTCGGCCGCGTCGATGATGTGTTGGTGGCTGCGGTAGTTCTCGCCCAGCATCACGCGAGTGGTGCTCGGCGCGACAAATTCCTGGTTGAACTCCATGAAGTACTTGGGCGAACTGCCGCGCCAGCCATAAATCGACTGCCAGTCATCGCCGACACACAGCAAGGATGAGCGTTGCGCCCCACGCCCGACGTGCATGGCCGGGCCGCGACTGCGGATTTCCCGCAGCGTGGCACGGATCCACGAGACGATCTGCGGCGATACATCCTGGAATTCGTCGATCATCAGGTGTGACATCGGCCGCAGCAAGGGATCACTGAGCAGCTTGAGGTTCTCCGGGGTATTTTCGCCAAACAGGGAAAACATTCGGTTGTAGGTCATGATCGGCGGTGATTGATCGAGCAGGTGGTCTTCCAGGGCCTTCCAGAAAATGCTCAAGGCCTCGAAGAACAACCGATCCGGGTCGTCCCTGGCGAAGCTCATCTGGCCCACGGCCGTCGGTACGTCCAGCCCTAGGTTCTCGATAAACCCGGCCGCCATGACAAAACTGTCCAGCAGCGGCGCTGAGGCGAGTTCACCCTTGACCTTATAATCAAAGCCCGGCCCGGCCGTGGCTTCGCCGGCCAGACTGCTTAAAAGGCGCTTGGATGATTCGTAGTTATCGAGCCATATCAATGGCTTATGACAGAAAGCTTGAAAAAGTGTACGTTTTACCGCCCACTCTGCGCGCACCGATAGTTTTGAGTTTGGGCGGCTGATCCCGGCGTTTTCCCGCGCATCGAAACCCAATACGACCCAGGCATCCAACTGCGGGATATAGCCGTGGCAATGAAACTTGGCACCGTTGATTTCAAAGGTCTGACGGCTGGGTTCGATGCCTTTGATCGGCCAGGCGCCCGCGCGGAACCACAGGTCCTCGATCACGTCGCAGAGTTCTTCATCACGTTTGGCCGCCAACTCGGTCACGGCCATGCGCTTTTGCACGTCCGGATGATCGCGCTCCAGCTCCTTGAGCTGCAGGCCCTGGCGAGCCAGTGGCGCAATCAACTCGCGAAAACGCGCATGATGCCCCTGCAAACGTTGATAACAGGCGTTCATATGCTGGCGCTGGGCATCACTGATACGTAGATCGAAGGCATTGCTATCGGCGTCTTCAAAGCCGCCACTGAGGTTCTCGAAGGCTTGCAGCCGTTCAAAACCCGGCAGGCTGCGCACCATCGGCAGGATGCGCGAGTGAAACGTACGCACCACCGCCTGGGCTTGTTTGATGTCAAGGGGTTGGCCCCACAGGCTCAGAATCTCCATGAGCTTGTTGATGAAGTCCTTGCGCGACTCGCGGGTAAAGGTCACCACGGTCATCGAACTCAATTCAAAACCCAGGTAATGGGTGAGCAACAGGATACGCAACACCAGGGAGGTCGATTTACCTGCACCGGCGCCCGCAATCACCGAGGTCGAGGGCGTGTCGCTGAAGATCATCTTCCACTGCGCTGCGCTCGGCTGCGCGTGGGCTGGCAGCAGGCGCGCCACATCCATCTTCATGCGCTTCTTCACATCGGCGGTGAGCGGCAATCGCCAATCGTCGAACAGGCTCTCATCCACGCCGGGCGCTCGGTGCTCATCAGGGCGAAAGTCGCGAATCAACAGGACTTGCCGGCCCTCTTCAAGACCATCGGCCTTACCCTCGCGATACCCATATTCCACTCCGGCTTCATGCCCATTGCGGAAACCGTCGGCCTGGCCATGCAGCCAGGAAAACCGGTGCTGAGCGCGCAACCGAGTGAGGCCATGGCCGAACAGGCGAGCGGCCAGCCGCTTCAATAACGGCATTTCAGCCAAGGGGCGCAGTTCAGGGGGCAGATCAGGCTTTTGTTGCGGCACGCGGACTCCTGCGATGAGCTTGGCTTTGACAAGGCCGCCATGGTCGCCGGAATCGGCGCTCAGTTCCAGCCAATTGCTTTGCTGTCATGGAGTTAGGCGATGAAGTGAAAGTTGAAGCAGGTTTCAATGATCGAATTAATGGATAGGAATCAGGCATTTTTTACGCTTTTTATCGATCATGCTCTGCTGGATGATGGGCTCATTCACAGGAGACGATCATGCTTGAACTTCGACCTTTCAACACCCTCGGCGGCGCCCATCATGGCTGGCTCGACGCCCATCACCATTTTTCATTCGCCGAATACCACGACCCCGAGCGTATGCACTGGGGCAATTTGCGGGTTTGGAACGATGACATCATCGCGCCTGGCAGCGGTTTCCCCCAGCACCCGCACCGCGACATGGAAATCATCACCTATGTACGCGAAGGCGCAATCAGCCATGCCGATAACCTGGGCAACAAAGGCCGCACCGAGGCGGGTGATGTACAGGTGATGAGCGCTGGTACCGGGATCGCCCACAGCGAGTACAACCTGGAGGCCACCCCGACCAAGATCTTCCAGATCTGGATTATCCCGAATGAAGCCGGTTTGCCACCGTCCTGGGGCGCCAAGCCATTTCCACAAGGTAATCGTGAAGGCTTTGTAACGTTGGCCAGCGGCAAGGCCGGCGACAGTGAAAGCCTGCGCATTCGTGCCGATGCACGCTTGGTGGCGGCGAACCTGAAAGCAGGGGAAAGCGCCGAATACAGGCTGGACAACGGACGCCGGGCGTACCTGGTGCCGGCAACCGGTGTGATTGAAGTCAATGGTTTGCGGGCGCAGGCGCGAGACGGCGTGGCCGTTGAGGATGAGCAGGTGTTGCGGGTGACGGCGATCGAGGACAGCGAGATCGTGCTGGTTGACCTGGCCTGATCTCAAGCCCTGCAGGAGCGGGCTTGCTCGCGAAAAACCCACCGTCGCCGCGTTTATTCAGGAAGCACGCGTTATCGTTGACGTTTATCGCGAGCAAGCTCGCTCCTACAAAGGACAATAATGCTGAGTGTCAGTTACTGGGAAATTGCTCCGTCTACCAGCACCTGCGCTTCTTCCACCAGTTGCTTGAGGTGTTCTTCGCCGATAAAGCTCTCGGCGTAGATCTTGTAGATGTCCTCGGTACCTGATGGCCGTGCGGCAAACCAGCCGTTTTCGGTCATGACTTTCAAGCCGCCAATCGCCTGGTTGTTGCCCGGCGCATGGCTGAGGATCTGCTGGATGCTCTCGCCGGCCAATTGGGTGGAGGTCACCTGCTCCGGCGACAGCTTGCCCAGCAGGGCTTTCTGCGCCGGGGTCGCCTTGGCATCCACGCGAATGGCAGACGGCTCGCCGAGTGCATCGGTCAGGCCGCGATAGATCTGGCTGGGATCCTGGCCCTTGCGCGAGGTCATTTCCGCCGCCAGCAAGGCCGGGATCAGGCCGTCCTTGTCGGTGCTCCAGACCGTGCCGTCCTTGCGCAGGAACGAAGCACCAGCGCTTTCTTCGCCGCCAAAACCCAGCGAGCCTTCGAACAAGCCATCGGCAAACCATTTGAAGCCCACCGGCACTTCATACAGACGCCGGCCCATACGTGCAGCCACGCGATCGATCAGGCCACTGCTGACCACGGTTTTGCCCACCGCCGCATCGGCTCGCCAGTCCGGACGGTTCTGGAACAGGTAATCGATGGACACCGCCAGGTAGTTGTTCGGCGCCAACAGGCCGCCGGAGGGCGTGACGATACCGTGACGGTCATGATCCGGATCACAGGCAAACGCCACGTCAAAACGTTCCTTGAGACCAATGAGGCTCTGCATGGCGTAGCTGGAGGATGGGTCCATGCGGATCTGCCCATCCCAGTCCACGCTCATGAAGCGGAAGGTGGAATCCACTTCGGTGTTCACCACTTCCAGATTCAGGCGATAGTGCTCGGCAATCGCCGACCAGTAGCGCACCCCCGCCCCGCCCAATGGATCGACGCCCAGGCGCAGATCAGCACTGCGGATCGCGTCCATATCGATCACATTGATCAGGTCGGCCACATAGCTGTTGAGGTAGTCATGGCGATGAGTAGTGTCCGCCTTGAGCGCCTGGGCATGGGTGATGCGCTTGACCCCAGCGAGCTTGTTGGCCAGCAGTTCGTTGGCTTTGGCTTCGATCCACTTGGTGACGTGGGTATCGGCCGGGCCACCATTGGGCGGGTTGTACTTGTAGCCGCCACTCTGCGGCGGATTGTGCGACGGAGTGATCACAATGCCATCCGCCAGGCCGCTGGTACGACCGCGGTTGTAGCAAATGATGGCGTGGGAAATTGCCGGAGTCGGCGTGTACTCATCGCCCTCAGCCAGCATGACGTGCACGCCATTGGCAGCCAGCACCTCCAGGGCACTGGCACCGGCCGGCGTGGACAATGCATGGGTATCCAGACCAACGAACAAAGGCCCTGTGATGCCTTGGGCTTCACGGTACAGGCAGATCGCCTGACTGATCGCCAGCACATGCCATTCATTGAAGCTCAGCTCGAACGAGCTGCCACGGTGCCCGGAGGTACCAAAGGCTACACGCTGGGTAGAGATTGCTGCATCAGGCTGGCCGGTGTAATAGGCCGTGACCAGTCGCGGGATATCCACCAGCAACTGAGCCGGCGCCGGTTTGCCCGCAAAAGGACTGATAGTCATGCATAAACCTCGGAAAATAAGGATTCGGAAAAAATGACAGTTTACTCAGAGTTGGACTACTGAGCGATGTTATCGATCCCACAATTCGGAGAGAAGTTTCACACATTAATCGGTCTGTGCCTGGAGCAGCGCCTGAGCCAGCGCATTCAGGACAATATCCAGATTGGGGTGGCCGCTGAACGTATGACTCAAGCGCATATGCTGGGGATGCAAGCCTATGAGGCTGAACAACTCCCCCGGCGCAATCACGACCTGCTGGGCGAGCATGCGCTGGAACACCAGACGCATATCCACCGGCGCCACCGACTGCAACCAAAAACTCGCCCCGGCGATAGGCATTCGATAACTCACACGCCCTTGCATATGCACATCCAACCGATGGCTCATGGCTTGCGCCTGTTCCTGGAGGCGCTGGCATAACGTCTGCAAGTGCTGATCCAACCGCCCGCTCTCATATAGCCGAGCAATGGCGCGTTGCCGAATGGATGAAAGTCGAAATGAGCGCAGCAAAAACTGGCGCTGCAACTCACTGCCCATTTGCTGCGCCAGCAGGTAGCCAAACGGCGCTTCCGGCCCCAACACCTTTTCGAACGAAGAAAACACCATCAACCGCTGCGGGTTGACCAGATTACGCAAGGCCGTCTGCGATGACGCGAAGCTCAACTCACCAAACGTGTCGTTCTCCAGCAACCAACACCCGTGCCGCTCCAGCAAATGCGCTACCTGCAGCCGTTCGGGTAGCGTCAGCGCGTTACCCGAAGGCATGCTGACCACGGAGGACAGCAGCACAAGGTGCACCGGCTCGTGCTTGAGCAGGTGCTCGAACGTGGCCAAGTCGAAGCTGCCATCGGCGTGCCAGGGCAGTTCGATAACCCGCACGCCAGCGCTCTGTAACAGGCGCAAGACCAGATAATCGCAGGGGGATTCAGCCAGCACCACCGTACCTTCGAGGCCAAGCGTGTCGATCAGGATTTGCAGTACGCCCTGAAGATCGGCGCCGATATAGACCTCATCGGCCTGCCAGCAATGGCTAGGCGACGAGGTATAACGGGCCGCCAACGCCGCCCGTAATTCCCATACACCACAAGGTTGCGACGGTTGCAGGTGGTGTGGATACCTGCGCACCAGCTGGCGTTCCAGCGCGAGCAAAGCGCCATCCAGTGAACCCAGCAACGCCGGCTCATCACCACTGAGCACAACCATGGTCGGGCGTCGCGCCGCCGCATACAGCCGCTCAAGCAAGTCGGCGCCCGCCATGACCGGCGGGTTTGCCGCCACCGGCCAGGCGAAATAGCCAGACTTGGCCACCGAGTAGACCCGCCCTTCCTTTTCCAGCAAAGAGTAAGCGTACTGAATCGTCGAGATCGACACGTTCATCCGTGTCGACAACTGACGCAACGAAGGCAACTTGACCGGCGTCTCCAGGCTGACTTCGTTGATCAGGTTGATCATGTAGCGGTACACCGCCTGATAGGCAAAGTCAGCCTGCCGCTCTCCCCTCAGATTCATCGCCGCTCACCGGCATCTATACGCCAATGCACGGTGCTAGCGCCCCGACACTTGGGCGATCCGGGCCTCGGGCCGGCTAAACAGTTGTTTGTGGAGGCGCGAGCCGTGCGCAGCCTGCAGTGGTCGCTTGCGATACAAGTGCTGCAACAGGGCCAGCGGCAAACCACTGGTGTCTACCAGCCACTGATGCAACATATCCGCAGCAGGCTTGCCCTGCAGAGCCTTGTGCAGTTCGGGCAGTGCCACCAACATGCCGGGATGGCATTGACGCAAGAAGCCCTCCAGCCGTTCGCCATGCTGAACGAAAGGCGCGAACAACAGGCAAGTCAACTGACTTTCGTCCAGACCAAAAAACGCCTGGGCGTAGGTGGTCGACAATACCCGCCCATCCGGACTGGACGCCTCGGTGATCAACTCAATGGGGACGCGTCTGCGCAGCATGTAGTCCGCCGCGTGACGAACAAAACCTTCGACACCGTGCTCGTAGGACAGCTCACGCAGGCATTGGGCCTGCAAGCCATACAAATGTGCCATGAGCAATGGGTTTGGATAGGCTGGATGACTGAACTGGAACTCGAACGGGTCGCGCTTGTGCGCCAGAAACTCCGTAAGCAGCGGCGCGCGGGCGATGTCGACATCGTCGAGCAGGTCGGCAATACCGATGTAGGCCAAATGCCGGTGCCCGCCCCGGCCTGGGCTCTCGGTGCCCGCGTAGTGCTCGCCATAGAGGTCGTGGTAGCAGCCGACGCTCCATTCTTCCATGCGGGCAAACAACCCGTTGAGCGATGTCGGCTTGCCGGGCGCGAACGCGAGACCGGTTGCCAGGGCATTTTTCTTCAGCCACGCGATGTATTGGCTTTGCTTGCGCACCGAATCGCCGCTGACCACAGCGTGCACACCGCCGTTCCAGGTAGCGACCCGCTGATAGAAATCGCCAAGGGCCAGATACGTATCGTTGCACAGGATGGCGCGGATGTCCCCGGACGTCAGGTGCCCTATCATCAGCATATTGCGCTGACTGACTTCACGCCCGGCACTGGACGCCGGGCGCTGATGATTAAACGGCAGTACTTCATGGTTTTCGACCATCAGCAGTTCCACCCGAGAATCATCATGGAAGAACAACGCGCCATAGCCGTGATGCAGTGAATCAAGCGTTGCCTGAGTCATTCCCGGATGCCGCAACGTTGCCACGCGCAGATGAAAAGTCTTCGGTGCACGCCCGGCGATGCTCAGTTGCGCCGCGCGCAGCAGCGCCAGGGTGTAGCTGCTGACCTCGCCCCCGCCGTGGGCAATCAGCACTTTGTAGTTGCCTACTTGTTCCATGCCACCGGCCGCTACCACAATTCGCTGGATCAACAGTTGCAGTGCGGTACGTTCGTCACGGGTAAAGTGCCCGACCAACCGTTGCAGAACTTGCTGGTAAACATAGTTCATGGCTTGCTCATGAATAGCGCTCATCGTTCTACTACCTGAATGGAAATATTAACTTCAAGCAATTATCAATTGTCATTGCTCGACCCATTACATCTATAAATTTGTCGTCAGTTGCATCGTGCGAGGTTGATTCAACATTAGCACCCTGCAACAAAATCGCAGGACCGCTCACCGGAGCTGTCAATGGCGCCATCGATGCTGAGTCGTGGGCGTGCACGGCTTCCAGCGCGGCTGACCGCATGTCTTAGGAATATTCCGACAACGCCCTACACCACTTTAACTAAGCAACTAAAGAAACGTCCGACGCATATTAGTTACCCGCTCATTGTTGGTTCAGGCAAAGCGACTGCGTAGTTGTTTTGCACTTTCGAAAGGGCGACCGGCGCATCGTTAGTTTCAGAGGTGCGAGACGTTAATGTCAGGTATTCAATCATTGCTCAATCCTTGAGATGACAGCGAAGACACAATTATCGGCACTCAAATAATGATTAACAGATACAGAACAACGCCAGAAAGCAGTTCAGATGAGCAGGCGACCGAACTTTTTTGGCGCGCACGCAACAGCGCCGCGCTGGAATTCAGGGCGGCGTAAGGAAAAAAGGTATTGTTTGCGGGGCGAAACACCCTCGCGGCGGCTCAACCCCGATGCGGGTTAAGCCCTGTCAAATGGCGCATATGCCTCATAGGCTCAGACGCCAACGTATTCATTTACGAATACTCCTACAGCTCAAACAGCTTCAACCTGCAACGCCACACGCTCGCGACACGGGCATTCGTCCATGTATCGATGCGCTTCGACGAACTTACCGAACGGAAACACCGTGGTTTTCAGTGGGACCAGCACCCGATCGGCCGTCAGTTGGTTGATCTCACGCAAGGCGCGCTGCACTGCCACCTGGTCCTGGATGATGCCCAGTTCCGGCTTGCCGGTGAAATTGCCGATACAGTGCACGAAGAACTGAATGTTCTTCTGGAACGCCGCACAGGCCGGGAACGGCGTCTGGTTGCCGCCTTGCAGGCCATACAGCACCAGGCTGCCACGCGGTGCCAGCACATCACCGAGCAGCGACATCTGCGGGCCACCCAGACCATCGAATACCACGTCCACGCCACGATTATCGGTGAACTTGTTGATCTGCATGAGCAGGTCTTGTTCTTCGGTGACAATGACTTTTTCTGCCCCAAGGGACAGCAGGTATTCGCGCTCGGCACTGTCTTTGGTAGCGGCAATCACCCGCACGCCCAAGGCCTTGCCCAGTTGTACAAACGATGGGCCGGAACAATGGCTGGCATCAGTCACCAAGGCAAACTGCCCCGGTTTGACCCGCGCCAGATCCATGTAGGCAAAGTAGGCAATCAGCAACGGCGTGTAGTGCACGCTGGCTTCAATCGGGCTCAACACATCCGGATAACGGGTCAGCGCCGAACGGGGCATGACGATCTGCTCGCCGTACACCGGGTAATCATTGGGGCTCTCGGCCGGAAAACTGGCCACCTTATCGCCCACTGCCAAGTCATCCACGCCGTCACCGAGGGCGACAACAACGCCGGCCATTTCATGACCAAGGCCCGAAGGCAGGCGCGCATGGGAAGACGCCAGGTTCTGGCGCCACAGAATGTCGTACCAGCTGATGCCAATTGCCTCGACACGCACCTGCACTTCGCCCGGTGCGGGCTGCGCGGCTGCATGCTCTTCGCATTTGAGCACCTCGGCCGGACCAAACTTGTGAAAACGGATCGTGCGGGACATCGCAAACCTCGTCAAAGTAACCTCTAATGCCATGAACTTTATCTGGGCTTTCCAGGTAAGACCACCGGTCGCCATTAATAGTCGACATGTCTGTCATTGATTCCGCGAAGGAGCAGCAGACCTCAACTATCGTAGGAAAAATCAATTAGCCGGTGCAGAGTACCAGCCTTTCCCCGTAAGATTCATGCCGGTCATGCTTCTGAATAGGACCTCATGGGTTCCTGCGTGACCGCTCACGTCAAGTTTGCAGACTCTTCCAGGACACAAGATGAACCGTAACGACCTGCGTCGTGTCGACCTTAACCTCTTGATCGTATTCGAAACCTTGATGCATGAGCGCAGTGTGACCCGCGCCGCCGAGAAATTGTTCCTCGGCCAGCCGGCCATCAGCGCGGCCTTGTCGCGCTTACGCGGGTTGTTCGATGACCCGCTGTTTGTACGCACCGGGCGCAGCATGGAGCCCACGGCCCGCGCCGTGGAAATCTTCGCGCTGCTCTCCCCGGCCCTGGACTCGATTTCCACCGCCGTCAGCCGCGCCGCCGAATTCGACCCGGCCACCAGCACCGCCGTGTTCCGCATAGGCCTGTCCGATGACGTGGAATTTGCCCTGCTTCCGCAATTGCTCAAACGCCTGCGCTCCGAAGCCCCCGGCATTGTGCTGGTGGTACGCCGCGTCAATTACATCCTGATGCCCAGCCTGCTCGCCTCCGGTGAAATCTCCATCGGCGTCAGCTACACCGCCGACCTGCCGGCCAACGCCAAGCGCAAGGTACTGCGGCGCAGCCTGCCAAAACTGCTGCGCGCCGACAGCGTGCCCGGCTCGCTGAGCCTGGACGACTTCTGTTCACGCCCCCATGCATTGGTGTCATTCGCCGGCGACCTGAGCGGGTTTATTGATGAAGAGCTGGAGAAACTCGACCGCAAACGCCACGTAGTACTGGCCGTGCCGCAGTTCAACGGGCTGGGCACCTTGCTGGCGGGCACGGACATTCTGGCCACCGTGCCGGATTATGCGGCTGAAGCGTTGACCGCGGCGGGAGGGTTACGCGCCGAAGACCCGCCACTGCCCGTGCGCTCGTTTGAGCTGCATATGGCGTGGCGGGGGTCGCAGGATAATGATCCGGGGGAGCGGTGGTTGCGGTCGCGGATTCAGATGTTTTTTGGGGATCCTGAAAGTCTCTAGGCGTCGCCGGGCACGCTGATCATTTCTGCCTTTCCACAAACCATGGAGCTCCATTCACTTCCAGTGGATTAATACGTTGGGGCATATTTGAGGGCATGCTTTGGATAGGTTGGAAAGGATGCCCCCAGCCTGAGGACCAACAACCCCTTTTCTTAATAGTCATACGCTACTGCTAGCAAACCGCCATCGAGTGCAATCCGATCAAATCAGTCTTTCGATCACTATTTTCTGGCCCCTATGAAATATTGCCGGCCCGGTGAAGGAACACGATACGTTCCTCCCACCGAACATAACGGTATGACCAAGCGTGACGGAGACCAACACGAAAATTCGGGCTCGCATTGTGTAACTGCGTCGAGTCGATGATTCTGACCTGGGATCTCACTGCGGTTCTCCTTGTTTGCCATTGGATCTTCAGCCAGTTGATCATGTGGTTACACGAGGAGGACTTGAGCGTCTGTCTGAGTCGGAGTAGTGGTGTTTAGCGTCAATCTCGAGAGAACCCGTACCCCGGCCCGGCAGAAGCAGTCAAACGTAAGCGTGCGCCCTCAGCAAGGCCTCCCTTGAGGGAAGATCGCCGGTTGCGTGCTGTCCTCACGCTGCCAGTGAGTCACGTTGAGCGGTGCACGATCGAGGCTTTCTTTGCATCGATGCAGCGCCACCTTGATGCCATTACCAAAGCACTCAGCCATGAGGGTTGGAAATTACTCCTGCGGGATTTCATGCAGGCTTTAGGAAAACTCTACATGCAAAATTTTGTAACCCAAACCAACATCAATGGCCGTCAACACCGCCTTAAACCCACGGCGAATTAATATCTCCATCTCATGTCCTGTACGTCTATTTGAAAAAGTGCTGTACACATAGACCGGATTGTTAAAAAGGCTTGAAATAGTGATAAGCCAAAGATGGAACTCCCCGCCATTTTTACGCTGAGCCTCATCGGAAAACCAAGCCGCACGATAGGCATTCAAGGTCGTGGAAAAAGCTCTATCGACGCCAATGGTCGCTCCAACTTGCAGTTTCCCAGGCCAATGACCTCCATGAAAAAGCTTTTGCCCAGCGCATAAGGTTGGGAGCGATGCCAGTTCAAGATCCAAACTTTCAGCATCGTGTTTGCAATCGCGGTATTTTTCTATTTGAGGAGAAGTACTCAAAGTAGGCATACCACTAAGCCAACTACGATAGACGCCAGTGTTCAGCTTTCTCTCGAGCTCAGATGTGAAAATGTTTCCATCAGCCCCACGTGTACTAGCAGCGTGATTGGCAAATTCAACCGCGTCATTTGCAACCAGCCTGGGCCGTAGCGACGCTACCGGAAAGCCAAGCTTTACTCGTTGAGCATGCAACGCTACTTCCCTAGGATGATGCTCACCCTCACTTAGAGGGTAAAAATCTAGCAAAGGTAATTTATGCATGGACATACCACGTTCAGGCGAAAAGATGGCATTTTGCCTTAAAACGGCGCGTAATTGTAATAACGCGCGAAATTCGATCGCGTACTGCCAGCTCAACGAAGGCCTGTTCCCTGCGCATTTATGCAGAATTCTGTGCACCGTATAACAGTCAAACAAACATCCGGAACGTCTTCACATAGCGTTCGCCCTCGGTAGACGACTGAACGCTCTGCTGCAAGCTGCTTGAAACCATCTGACGCCGCGTTTCGCTGTAGAGTCCATGATCGTCGAGAGGAACAATTGCAGGCATGCGCGAGAGCTAAGCTTTTAAAGCTTCGCACAGTTGCTCTTGCTCAATTGCATCAAACCCTCCGTCGAGCCCGCTGAAGACTGTCTTGTGCCAGCTCGGTCCTGCCAGAAATTTCCGTTTGAAATCGCTCGTGTAGTGCATGCGATTGGGGGCAAATCAGGGGGCTGATCCGCGGCAGGCAAACCTGTCGTCTTTAACCAAGGTGTGCCAGCACGAAGTTCAACAAACGATCAAGACCAACCGCAATGTTGCTGGAAACCTGAGCGACCGAATCTCCATCGCGCTCGCTGAGCGAAAGTCTGCCGAGATCTGAAGACAGTTGCCGAGCCGCCCGACACAATCCGCCTGACCGACACCCTCGATAGGGACGCGGTGACTGCGTCGTCCAAGATGAGGCTTCGATGGCTTTTCGGTAATGGCCCTATGCTATATTTCGCGCCATCCATTTGGCGACGACGTCAGCCGTTGCTCGCCGCATCAGGGAAGATAAGCAATGCAACGATTTGCCCGCAGTGAAATACCCCCACCTATTTTCCGCGAAAAAAGATTCACGTTGGCTCGAAAGGAGTTGCTTGAACTCTTCACACTCGACACGCAAGAACTCTCACAAACCCGCATTACGAGAGAAGAACTGAGTCTGGATTTGAGCCAGGTCGGCCCCGTTCACGACGCGTTGGTGCAGCTGTTTCACGGCAAATGTGCATTTTGCGAAAGCCAGGATCTGACCATCCCCTACCGATTTCGAGCGCCGTCATCTGTAATGTCGGCCATGGGAATGGTGCACTCACACCTCTACTATGTCTGGCTCGCGAATGCCTGGGAAAATATCTATCCCATCTGCATCAATTGTATTCCGCGCCAACCTGCGTTCTTTCCTGTCGACGGCAAACGTGTGCCCATTCCAAGCCTGGAGCAAATACGCCGGTATGCCGAAGAGGATCTTGGGTCATGGCGCACCTCCGGGCCACGTGAGTCAGCCGTTTTGCTCGATCCATGCATTGACCGGAATTTTGAGGGACACCTTTTTCCCTCCGTTGATGGCGAACTGCTGCCACTGAGTCAAAGGGGTGATACCACCATTGCCAATTTCCGCTTGGACCGTCTCGACTTGAATAAGGCGCGTGCCGCCAGACTTCGCCAGTATCGCGAGACTCTATTGGCGCCCGATCGAAACCAGGCGAATTTACGCTACGGCAATTTTAAAAATTTATTTGACTTCCAAGAACTCGAATTTGGTGGCCTGTGGTACCTGCAATGCCGGCTCATCGCGCGTTACCTATCGAAAAAAGTTGGCATGATCATGCCGACCGGCCGCTTCCACATAACAAGGACCCTGAGAACCCTGCTCTTTACGGGGAACTACAAGCTGTCGCATGACCAATTAAAGAGTTGGATTGAAGAGACTGATTTCGGCCGCCTAGTGCATAAGACCCTGCCCACGGAATATGGCGTTCCACCGCCCGCACCGGTGATCAAAAAGGCCGTCGTACCGCGGGTTTACCCTTCTTTGCACTCGTTGCAGTTTGACCACTTCAAGGTCATCGAGCACCTCAAGTTGAAACTTGATATACCCACCGCCCAATCGCAGTTGAACAACGCTGCGTTGCAACCGGCACTGTTGATATTGGGTGAAAACGCCACTGGTAAAAGCTCGATTCTCGAAGCCACTGCGCTCGCGCTCAGTACCCCTGAAACACGTAGGGCCTTGAACCTGACGCCAGGCTCGCTCGTGCTCTCCCCTGCACACCTGGGGTCAAATGACACGCCCACTCAATTCGGAGCAAGCGTGCGACTCGGGTTTGACGCGGGGCGTGACAAAGTGTTGAGCATTGACAATGCCGCCTGTGAACAATTCGGACCACGGCTTGTGCCACCCGTGTTTGCCTATGGTGCCTTTCGCCAGTACCAGAAAAAAACTCCGCCGGCCTTTGAACCCGCTCACGGGATCATCAACCTGTTCGAAACCGATCGCCTGCTCGCAAATCCGGAACAATGGTTACTTGGGCTCAAAAGCGAAGATTTCAATGACGTAGCACGTGCGTTGAAAATCATCATGTCCGTGGAAGGCGACATCAAAGTCATCGAACCCGCCCCCGACGGCAAATCCTGCTTGATCGTTACGGCGCCCGCCGGTGTGGTGACCAAGACACCGCTCAATGATGTGTCCTCAGGTTACCGGACCATCCTGGCAATGGTGTGCGACATCATGCAACGGTTGATGGATCGGCGCCTAAACCCCGACTTCCCGGGCCTTGAACATGCCCAAGCGGTGGTGTTGATCGACGAAGTCGAAGCGCACCTGCACCCACGCTGGAAAATTCAGATTATGCAGGTGTTACGCCGGGCATTGCCCAAGATCACGTTTATCGCCACCAGCCATGACCCCCTCTGCCTGCGCGGCATGCAGGACGGTGAAATCGTAGTGCTCCAGCGCCGGTCCAGGGCCGCCGGGGCCAATACCCAGTACGCGACGTGTATTGAGCAACTGCATGATCTTCCCGACTCCACGCAGTTAACGATTGAGCAGCTGCTGACATCCGACTTTTTCAATCTGACGTCTACCGACCAGCCGGCAACGGAAAAACAATTGGCCAGCGTTGCCGACGTGTTGAATAAATTAAAAAGAAAAGAGACGTTGACCGACGAAGATGAGCAGGTCATGGAGTATTTCGAAAAGGAGATCAAGGAGGCTCTTCCCATTGGCACCAGCGAAGCCCAGCGCGTCGTTCAAGAGGCTGTCGCCCAGTTTCTTCAGGAACGGCAGGAAAAGCCGTCCATCGAGTGGGACGCGATAAGAACAAACGCCAAGAACAAAATATTGAACGTCCTCAGGAACTCTTGAACCGTGCGCTTCGTTGACCGATCCTTGATTGAAAAGCCCCGTGCAATGCGGCCGAGAAAGACAACCATCAGTGCTGCGGCTCAGGAACTTCTGGACTTGACTGCCCATTTTGGAAAAAAGGCCGCCGCGCTTAAAGTTGCACTGGCGGCTGATGATCCGGTTGCGGCTGCCGCCGCTGTGGTGCAGGAGTTCTCAGCGAAAAAGCCGCCGTTCACGACCTACCGGAAAGACTCAGTCAAAACCCAGCTGTACGCAATATTTCATGGCAAATGCGCGTATTGCGAAACATTCTACCCCGCCGTAGCGCCAGTCGACGTGGAGCATTACAGACCCAAAGGAGGCGTGAGCCAGGATGCTGATCATCCAGGCTATTGGTGGTTGGCAATGGAGTGGGAAAATCTGCTGCCTAGCTGCATTCATTGCAACCGGCTGAATAAACACGCAACGCCAAAGCTATCGACCCAGCTCGTTGAACTGCGCGCTGACGGCACAGGCTTCAGTGAGCAGTACAAGGTCACCACGGGCAAGGGCAACCACTTTCCAATCCTGGGGCCACGCGCTACGCCAGCCTCAAGGGATTGTTCAACCGAATACCCACTGTTGCTCAACCCCTGCCTGGATGATCCCCAAGAGCATTTGGCCTTCCATGTCGACCGCAAAAAACTCATCGGGCTGGTGTTACCCAAACCGCACACGGGTGCGGGGCTACCGGCGCACGTTTCAACCACGGACCTGCTGCCAGCGTTTGCAGAGGAAATCGATCAGGCGCTAAAAGATAAGCTCAGCCTGCGCGGCGCCGTGTCAATCCACACCTATGGACTCAACCGATTGGGATTGGTCCAGGATCGCACGCGTGTGTTGCGCCAACTCGCCTTGCTGGAGGAGTCGGTGAAAGACCTTTGCGCCATGATCCAGAGTCTGGAAGCACGCGTAAATGATCCCTTCGCGGTTGAAAACAAACGCATCATCACGCGCATGGAGGCACTGGTAGAACGCACAGCGCAGCACATGGCGGATATGGCCAAGCCTCAAGCGCCCTACTCGACCATGGTTCGCGAGTTTTTACAGGGCTTTGAGGCGCGCCTGGTTGCCGTTCCCTAGGCTGGATCAACACATTTTCAACGCCTGGGCAATCTCGATCGCCAGTGCATCACATGCGAATGGGGGCAAAAATGGGGGCAAACCAAAACTTTCTCGGCCTGAAAACGCCGTGCTAGAGCCCAGTCAAAATGTTTTTCTGGGATCCGGATAGCCTCTAGCAAGCGTCGGCTAGATATGCACTCGCTGTGCAACGAAAAGACAGCAACCCAGCGTCGCGCTTGAATCCAGCCCTGCGCAGGCCTACCCTGCACGCGTCAAACAATCACCCAACACGTCAAGGAAGACTTCAAATGTGGGATGGCAGCGTTACCTTTGGCGACTCGTGGGCCGGCTACATTGGCCGTGCGGATCAAAACACTGCTCACTCCCATGTCGCTATCCAACTGTGCATCGGCGTAGGTCAACCCGCCACCCTTGAGCTGCCCGGAAGGGTGCTGCGTGCGGCAGGTGTGATCATCGGTCCCAACGTCGAACACCGTGCCGTGGCGGAGAGTCATCCGGTAGCGTTCTTATATGTCAGCCCGGACACGGCGTTGGGCCGTGCGCTCAATGCGTTGCTCCAGGACGATGGCATCGCCCTGGCCAGTGATGAACTGCTGGCATGCTTTCGCCGTAGCACATCCCTGTCGCACTTTGTCGACGCCCTCTCGCGTTTGCTGGCAATTACCCCGCCGATCGACCACAGGCTCCACAAAGCCCTGAATATTTTGCGCCTGGACCGCGAGGGCCCAGGTTGCGTCAGTCGCGCTGCCCAGGCGGTGGGGTTGTCCAGCCCCCGGTTGCGCTGCGTCGCCACCCACCAGATGGGGGTTTCCCTCTCCCAGTGGATCATCTGGAACAAATTGGAACGGGCCTCCAAATCCCTGGCCGGCGGTTCGACGTTATCGGACGCCGCCGCCGACGGCGGTTTCTCCGACCAGGCGCATCTGGCTCGCATGATGCGCCGCATGATCGGCATGACGCCGCGCACCGCCGCTGAGGTTTTGCGTAAGACAAGCGTTTCGTTCAAGACGCACTGATATCAAAACGCCAATATCGATCGCATCTTATTCGCGACAACGTTAAGCGCTGATCACCTCCTCCCGGAGCACCTCAGCGCCACCGAAAGTGAATAGAAGAGTGTTCGCCCGGGGCATCTGTGCCTGCGATTCGGCGAAACGCACCATGAATTCTTTCGATGAGTCCGCAGGAAGCGCCCTAC